>Ga0115572_10004805_pt1 | contig 10482 bp, 8 predicted proteins | sample COGITO_mtgs_1206_FD_88681 | JGI IMG/M metagenome (GOLD analysis project Ga0115572, IMG submission 88681) | Pelagic marine microbial communities from North Sea - COGITO_mtgs_120607 | ecosystem: Environmental > Aquatic > Marine > Epipelagic | place: Germany:Helgoland, sampling site Kabeltonne... | reverse complement strand
CTGCAAGCATAACGGTGGCGCGTTAGCCAGTCAGCAGTCCGGCATGTTTTCGAGCAGTATGACACTCTGTGACAACCTACGCAGGAACTGAGCTTTGCGACCTGCACGGAAGCATCCTGCGAGTAGGCCACGCCGCACCTTTGGTTATGGCAAAAAAAAAACGTCGTCAGATCGGTGTCGTTGTAAATACGTTTGACAAGAAGCTTTTGGATGTGCAAGCGTTCTTCGTATACTTCACCCAAGGCCTCTTGGGCCTTGTCAAAATATTTCAGGGCCATGAGCATGTTGGGTTCGCCAGACAAAGCTTCAAGCCGGACCAGTGCTGCGTAGGCTGGAGCATACCCTTTTTTGGAGGCACTCTTGTAGAGACTTCTTGCTTTCTCAAAGTTCTGGGGAACTCCAGTGCCACGCTGGTTTAAAATTCCCAAATTGTACTGGGCTGTGAAATCACCTTGATCAGCAGCCTTCTGGAGCCACTGACATGCAGTTTCAAAGTTTTGTGCAACTCCAATGCCTTGCAGATGGCAAATCGCAACAAACAACTGCCCTTTTCGAAAGTCTTGGTCGGCAGCCTTCTGGTACCAGCAAAATGCCTTCACATAATCCTTCTTACAGCCCCGGCCTGTATTATAGAGGACTCCAAGCCGGACCTGCGAAGTAGGATCACATTGCAAGGCAGCACTATGATACCACTTGAATGCCTCCTCATCGCTCTGCGCCACTCCTTTGCCCTTTTCGTAGCAGTGTGCCAGATGGCGCTGGGCCGGTGCAAGTCCCAGGTTCGACGAATGGGTCCAATTCTTCACCGCTTGCTCTGGGTCCTCATCAACGTCAACGCCATGAGAAAAGGTAAGTCCCAAATGATCATAAATTTCAGCCTTGGAATTCTTCCCTTGCAGAATTTCTGCCAGTGCCTCCAACGTTGTCGTACGTAACATGATTGTTCTTGGAACTGTCCAACAAATGCAAATAAATAAAAGAAAAAAAAAACACTTATATGGGAATTGCTGAAAGTGCTTGGTCACCTTGACCCAAAAAAATTTTGACTGAGGATAAGGGGTTTCAGCATAGCCGCTTTTTTGGAATACTCCACCTGACCCCAAATTCCGTTTGGGAATATTTGGGTGTACTGAGTCAGTCAGTCAGTTAGTCAGCCCATTCAGGTTTGTTGGGTACCCTCACTAAACAGGTTCTGTCATGTTCCTGCAACACTTGATGAGAAATGCTGCGGGGGTTGACGAAAAATCTTCGGCATCTACCGCCGCATATTCCAGCATATTCATCAATTTAGGGGGCCAGGACATCTATTCAGACATTTGTCAAGGTGCATCGCAATAGGCAATAGGCGGAACAATCACTCTGAGGAAGACGACCTTAGTTTTGCCTCCCAGAGTGTGCTGGAGCTGTTTGCTAAACATATTCTGAACTTGTCCTGCGAACGAAATTCCGTTTCAATCGCGCAAGAAGTACGCAAAGCCTTGGTATCCATGACTGTTGTCCGACCTTTCAAGGCCCTGAACTAGGACGGACCTCACCTTTTTACAATGTTTTTTTTTTTTTGCTTCTGACGAAAAGGTCCATTTTCCCCTTCAAGTCGGTTCAGAGAGACAATTCCTACATGCAGTACCGCGAAGCTACTCCCGCCACGCTGCGCAAAAAAAAGTATCCACATTTTCAAGAAGTCTGTACAATCTTCCCCTAAACATAGTACATATATTTAAATATATGTGTGTATAATATGTATTATTCTAATAAAGAGATACGGACGGGATGAATAAGAAGCCTTTTATTTTTGGGATTGTTTGTTTTCTCGTGATAGCTGCTGTTATCGCTGGCATCATTTATGCCATTTTTCAAGCGATCAAAGACGATGCGAAAGAAACTGTACTGGCCCCAGAACCAAGGGAAGGACTGACAAAAATGTACGTCTTTGGGGGGTGGCAGGCAGGTATCCCGGATGATGCTGTCATGTCCGACGGGGAAAGGTACGACCCAGTCAGCGACACTTGGACCGCAGTCAAACCTATGTCGACCGCGCGAGTTTCCCACACGGTGGGGGGTGTGACAGAGGACGACGGCAGGTACTTTTTGTATGCTGTGGGGGGGTGGAATGACGGCTCAGCTAGTCTCAGGGTCGTAGAAAAGTACGACCTTACTAATGACATTTGGGAGGACGTCGAGCCGATGCTGGAGGAGCGGAAAGAACACGCGGTCGGAGTTGTGACACATTCAAATGATCAAAAGCAATACCTGTACGCCGTCGGAGGGGTTGTTCAATCCCAATATAGCACTCTGTCGGTGCTTAAGTACAACCACACCACCGACTCTTGGGGCGCTGTAGCAAATATGCAAACGGCTAGGAAACGCTTAGGGGTCGGGGTTGTGACGCATTCAAACGACCAAAAGCAATACATGTACGCCGTTGGGGGATATAATAGCTCAAATCGACAGCTTCAATCCGTAGAGAGGTACGACCCCACGAACGACACTTGGACCCAGGTCGCACCAATTTCAGAGAAGAGGGAGGGTCTCGCGGTAGGGGTTCTGACAGAGGCAGACGGCGAGCAGTACCTGTATGCCGTCGGCGGTTACGATGGTATCAACTTTCTGGACAGCGTCGAAAGGTACGACCCTCGGAACGACGTATGGACCCAAGTCCAATCCATGGCGACGGAGCGGCGGCAGCACACGGTCGGGGTAGTGACGGAGTCTGACGGGAGACAGTATCTGTACGCCGCTGGGGGCTGGAATTATGACGAAAGCACCACCACCACCCATACACTTGCAACCGTCGAAAGGTACGACCCAGATAAGAATAGTTGGACTCCTGTTGCACCTATGTCCAAGGAACGGTTTGGTCTCGCGCGGACATTGATACTTGGTCCTGAATAATGCTTATGGCATTGTAAAAAAAAAAAATAAAGCATAGTCCTGTAGTTGTGTTTTAATGTAGGGTAGTAAAGAGTGAATCGAACCCCAAAAAAAAACAAAAGAAAAGAAAACAAAAATATATCTTGATTTAAATTTATGTTTTCTTGTTGTTGCCTGCGTAGAAAAAAAAACAAAGTTGCTGTGCTGTGCCCAGGACAAGTGTTTGTTGGCACAGATGGGAAAAAGAAGCAATGCCAATACTCTCGCGAAAGAAAAATAATGGTTGTAGTGGATTATACTAATGGGTCAAATTCAAAAAATGAAAAGTTTTTGCACACAATGTTGTAGCAGTTTTGGTATTGATTTAGTAACAAACCGAGGCTACCGGGGTGAACTAGTACTTTTATGCGTTTTGTAAAAAAACAAGGCTTGCTCGCTCGCAAAATTTGTTTTGCCCAATAGTAGGCACTGACTGAGTGACTCAGTACCCCAAATATTCCCAAACGGAATTTGGGGTCAGGTGGAGCATTCCGAAAAAGCGGCTATGCTGAAACCCCTCATCCTCAGTCAAAATTTATTGTGGTCAAGGTGACCAAGCACTCCCCGCAAGCCCCTTGTAAATATTTTTTTTTTTGTTTGTTTGTTTCATTTGTGAAATAGTTCCAGGACCATGAGCAAAGTCCTTTGTTTTTGTTTGTTTGCAAGTGTTAACTATCACTTTTCTGTGTGCCTGCCTGCGTCTGTGTTGTGTCTGGGTGTGTCTGTGTGTGAGTACCTTCTCCCTGGGTGTGTCTAGGTGTCTGGGTGTGAGTACCTTCTCCCTGGGTGTGTCTAGGGTGTGTCTGTGTGTGAGTACCTTCTCCCTGCGCGCGCGTGGGTTTGTGTGTGATTGTGTGTGTGTGTGTGCTTGGTTTGTGTGTTCGACCAAGCTCAACTTGTTTCTTTGCACGTCGATCTCGGGGTCAGGCTTTGCATGCCTTTCATCATTGACATCGCTGCAGGAGCTGGATCTTCGCCACAATCACACCAATGACAAGGGTCTTGCAGGACTGTCGAGGTCGCCTGTACTGACCAGGCTCAACTTGTTTCGCTGCGCGTTGATCTCAAGTGCAGGCTTTGCATGCCTCTCGTCGCTGACATCGCTGCAGGAGCTAAATGTTCGTCACACTACCATCAATGCCGAAGGTCTTGCAAAACTGTCGAGGGCGTTGCCAGCACTGTCCAAGGTCGAGGTCGTTGGTAGCACTGATCCAGCTCGGCTTGAAGGCCCATGGGGGCTTTAGCGTGGTCGTCTGACGACGAATAAAATAACCACGGTGTGTATTTCGGTCGTGCGGAACTGAAGAAATAATTGCCGGATCTGCTCGTCATACACTTGCTTTAAATAAATATACCATTCGACAGCACACTTCGTCCTCTGGGCGCGGTGTGTGATGCTGTTCATTGTGTCTGTTGGGTTGTTGATCTGTGCGTTCGTTTGTGCATCTATTTTGTTTTGTGTGTGTGTGTGTGTGATTCGTGCGCGTGTTCTGACACTTTATCTGTATTGTTTCCCTTTCTCTACACAAACACACACACAAGACACACCACATTTTGTGCTTAGAAACATGGCTAAGCGGACCGAATCGACAAGGTGGCCAAGCATCCTCGACTGCTTGCCAACAGACGTGCTGAGCTACGTGATTGAGCTGTCTTTGTCGAGACTGGAGGAGGTGGCGCCGCTGGCCCTCGTCAGCAAGCGGTTCAATGCCTGTGCGAAGAGGCCACACGTGCACAAAGGCCTACAGCTAAGCACACACAAGCGGTTGCTGAGGTTTTCGAGGCCAGGGACCCGAGGGGTGACAGCGAAGAGAAAAATAGGTCTTGCGTTGGTTCAAATGCTGCGGCAGGTACGGTCGGGCTGCTCGGGCACCAGCGGAATCGATCTAGGTGCTACCGCTGGCAACAAAAGGTTCCAATACGTAAGAGACGAGCATGTGCGACTGGTGGCATCGTTTCCTAGCCTAAGGACCGTGCTCCTTACTCAATGTCGTTTCGTGACAGACATCGGCCCTCTGCAGTCGCTGCATTTCCTGACCAAGCTCAACTTGGGTTATTGCGTGTCGATACCACCGCAGGGATTTGCATGCCTTTCGTCATTGACATCTCTGCAGGAGCTGGATGTTCGCGGTACTACCATCAACGATGAGGGTCTTGCAGGACTATCGTCATTGACATCTCTGCAGGAGCTGGATGTTCGCGGTACTACCATCAACGATGAGGGTCTTGCAGGACTGTCGAGATCGTTGTCAGCACTGACCCAGCTCAGCTTGTGTCATTGCAAGTCAATATCAGGTTCAGGCTTTGCAAGCCTTTCGTCATTGACATCGCTGCAGGAGCTGCATGTTGGCGTCACTGCCATCAATGACGAGGGTCTTGCAGGACTGTCGAGGTCGTTGCCAGCACTGACCAAGCTCGACTTGTATCGTTGCGCGTCGATCTCAAGTGCAGGCTTTGCCTGCCTTTCGTCGTTGACAACGCTACAGGAGCTGGATGTTGGAGGCACTAAGATCGAAGACAAGGAGCTTGCCGGACTGTCGGGATCGTTGCCAGCCCTGACCAATCTCGATCTAAGTTGTTGCCATTCGATATCAGGGTCAGGCTTTGCATGCCTTTCGTCGCTGACATCGCTGCAGACGCTGGATGTTGGAGGCACTAAGATCGAAGACGAGGGTTTTGCAGGACTATTGAGGTCGTTGCCAGCACTGTCCAAGCTCGACTCGCCTGGTCGTCGAGGTCGTTGGTAGCACTGACCCAGCTCAGCTTGAAGGCCCATGGGGGGCTTTAACGTGGTCGTCAGATGACGAATGAAATAAACACATTGTTTGTCACTCTGTCCTTCGGACGCTTCGTGTAGTGACGTCAAACGCTCTCGTAGTGTTTTGGTTTTTGTGTGGAAAATATTATCGACCACCTCCACGACATATTTCTCATGCTCGTTCTGTGGTATTCATGACACGGCCCAAGACTTGAATATTTTTATCTTTGATTTGCAGACCGTGACTATCCGTATGTTCCACGTCCGCTCTGCCAAACCGTGTTTGTTCTTCTCGTAAACAGAACAAGAAAACAAATGCAACAAGACAGAGATCCCAAGCGGCGTAAAATTGTGGGCTCGGAACAGTTACAAGAAGAAAAGCAGACGGATGCGACTGGAGCCTTGAATACTCCCCTGCCTTTTGCAAACTGGCACCGTCGGGGGACTCTGCTGGAGGATTGCTTGGTGGGCGACGGAGTGTTGTTGCGGGAGTTGGTGGGGATAGTGGACGGGTACTGCGGGAAGCGGTTCGAGGGCAGGAGCACGGAGCTGACTGGACACACAAACACTGTACGGTCGGTTTGTGCTATGGGCGATGGTCGATTGGCATCGGGGTCTCTTGATACAACCATTCGCATATGGGACTTGGGAGAAGAAAAGGGAGGCGAATGCGTGCAAACGCTGACTGGACACACAAGCTCTGTAACCTCGCTTTGTGTATTGAGCAATGGTCGATTGGCATCGGCAGGCTCTTATGACAGGACCATTCGCATATGGGACTTGAGAGAAGAAAAGGGAGGCGAATGCGTACAAACGCTGACTGGACATACAAGCTCTGTACGGTCGGTTTGTGCTATGGGCGATGGTCGATTGGCATCGGGCTCTGATGACAACACCATTCGCATATGGGACTTGAACAAGGGAGGCGAGTGCGTGCAGACGCTGACTGGACACACAAACAATGTACGGTCCGTTTGTGCTATGGGCGATGGTCGATTGGCATCGGGCTCTTATGACAGGACCATTCGCATATGGGACTTGAGAGAAGAAAAGGGAGGCGAGTGCGTGCAGACGCTGACTGGACACGCTCACTTTGTATACTCAGTTTGTGTGTTGAGGGATGGTATTTTGGCATCGAGCTCTGCTGACAACACCATCAAGATATGGGACTTCCGCAAGGGAGGCGAGTGCGTGCGAACGCTGAATGATTACTCAAGCAGGCTATTGTCGGTTTGTGCTACGGGCGATGGTCGATTGGCATCGTGCTCTTATGACAAGAACATTAGCATATGGGACTTGAGCAAGGGAGGCGAGTGTGTGCAGACGCTGCACACTCGCGGTGTAGCATCGGTTTGTGCTATAGGCGATGGTCGTTTGGCATCGGGCTCCCTTGATAACACCATTCACATATGGTGGTAGGGCTGAGCGTTCTTTGGTCCTTGGGGGGCGCCTGTATTAAACATCTTGCCTCTGGGCTCGTGTTCGACAAGCATCGAATCCGAGCTCCAAATCGCTCACCTTTTCACTTATTCCTTATTCATTTCTCATGCTCGTTCTGTGGTATTCATGACACGCCCCAAGACTTGAATATTTTTATCTTTGATTTGCAGATCGTGCGAGTCATACCTACCACCGTGCGAGTCATACCTACCACCGTGCGAGTCATGCCCCTTAGGTCGCGACAAAGTAGTGTGTCGGCCAGTCAAGAAATTACCATTTATTTCTCAATTTTTGCGAACCTTACTCTGCATACCCTCCTTTTGTGTGACTGTTTGTAGTATGAACAGTGTGCTGAGCCCCGAAACAGATCTCTTTGAACAGAGAAGGGCGTGGCTGATCCACCAACTTGAAGACATACGCGTCGGGCAAACCGTCCGCATCGGTCCGGGGGAGCACGTTGTCACGGAAGCAAATATTCGTGACCTAGAGTGGTTGGAGTCCCTTTACAACCAGAGGAAGGCGCTGCTCATCAAACAACTTGGAAACATGCGCGTCCGCCAAATCGTCCACATTGAGTCGGGGCAGCACATGGTCACGGAAGAAAATATTAGTGACCTACATTGGCTAAAATTTGCCGTCTTGCAATACTCGAGCTTTACAGGCAGACCGAAAAGAATGAAACATAAAAAATGAATTTTTTGTCAACACGCACCGGTCGTCCTTTGGGCGCCCTGTGTAATCTCGTCTATTGCTTTTGTTGCGCGTGTCTGCATGTCTACATGTCTACATCTTCAAAACCTACTGACTGACTGACTCAAGTACCCCAAATATTCCCAAACGGAATTTGGGGTCAGGTGGAGCATTCCAAAAAAGCGGCTATGCTGAAACCCCTTATCCTCAGTCAAAATTTTTTTGGCCCCAAGTGACCAAGCAAGATCAAAACCTTGTGCAAACTTTCTTACTTTTTTTTTTGTTTTGTTTTTTGTGTGTGTGTGTGTATGTGTGTATTTGGATGCCTAGAAAATGTCGCAGGACGCACAAAGAGAGAACAGCAAGCGACGCAAACTTACGGATTCCCAATCCCTTGGACGCAAACTTACGGATTCCCTTGGACGCAACCCTAAGATGCCTTGCCTTCCAACTCCGGTTCCAAACCTCTCTCCGAAGCCAAATTCTGAAGACACTACTGATTTGATATTGACCGTGGCGGGACCGAAAGGCAGTACCTCTGTTGTTTGCAAACCTGTTACAAACGGAATCCTCCAGGCTGTATCTGGCGACGGGTCAACGTCTTACTTTTCATATGGCACAGGCTCTGCAGAAGGTGACCACGCCCATGTACTAGTCCACTGGGCGACCCATACGAATTTTGACGGACTGCAACAACCTCTCCCCCCACCTGGTAGTCGTGAGGAGCAAGAAGCCCTTCGTGAAATGGTTGCACAGGCAAGATCTCAGCATTCGAAAAGGATCGAAAGGCAAGAAGAAGATGTGAAAAAGGTTCGTGCCATCCTTGAAGAAGCCACCGACAACCCGCTTACGGAACCTGACAAACTCCAGAAGATCGTTGACGATCTTCATCAAGAGACCGTGCGTCGGAATGGAATGACTTCTCCCGATGCTCAGGTCGCATTCGATATAGAAGGGGAGCTCACTTCCATCCATTTGTATCTGGGACAGAGCGTCCAAGTGGGACCGTTTGTTGTGTCCTACACAAGCTTCCATCAGGCGCCTCAAGTAATCAAGACCCCTTTGCCTACCGCACACAACTTCGTGCCGTACAAAAATCCTGCGTTGCCCGAGCTACAAGACGCCAACTTTCAGCACGGCGCCTCCGGAGGTTTCTGCATCACCGCCATGGGTACCGACGGCAGGTATATTTATGTTCTCTGTAGCCTCATGAATGGCAGTGAGAAAATCGTCAAGTACTCTCTGTCGTACAAATGCATTGGCCCTTTGGAAGATCACAATAACACACTTGAGGAGGGTTGTGCTATGACAGTCGGCGCACTTTTCGTTTTCGTCAGCGACTCTGAAGAAGGTCTGTCTGTCTACAACAAGGATACAGGGTTTGTTCGCAGGCTAGAGGTTGAGGAACCCGAGATGCTTCTTTCTTTTGGTGGAGGCCGCCTCGTGATCCTAAACCATAGTGGCTTCAATGTTCTGGATGAAGAGTCGCTTACATGCCTGTTTGGAGTTACCGATAACATTCATGGAATTCCCTCAGGCATCATGACTAGTTTCAGTCCTGAAGCCGTTGCTTTCTTCCAAGATGAAATCTACATTCTGGAGAAGAAAAGGGTTCTTGTCTTCTCAGCTTCCAAACCCGCTTTGCTACGACAGGTCAAGTTACATGGAGACATGCCTCAACGTATGTCCGAAAAGCCCTACATGGCGGTGGACAGCAACAACATCTATGTTGGCCTGGGAAGGAACGTCTATGTCTTTGACCGCCGTATTGAGCAGGGCAGTCCGATTTGCGTTCTGTCCGCCGATGCCTTCAAGCCTGGGGACAACGACCCGAATTTCAGTCATGTCGACGCACTCTGCATCCAAGGTGACAGGCTCCTTGTGGCTTCCGGGCAAACCGTTGGCGTAGTGTAGGGGCCATTTTGTCTTGCCTGCCAATTTTATCAATTAATGCCAACGCTGCCTAATTAGTAGCCGACCCGACTCACATATGCATTAAAGCAAAAAGACTTGAAACAATTATTTGGCTTTTAAAAGTAAACATGTATTTATAGAAGGAGTCCAAAAAAACCTTGAACACACGCGAAAGGTTTTTGTCGAAATGCCGAGGTAGTTGGCAGTACTCCAATATGGAATTTCGATGCACTCGCGCGAGACGTGCGAGGAGGTGTCCTAACTTATGCTTAACGATACATTCATACCAAGCAAATGAATGCCAAGGGGCGAGAAGGTTTCTCACTGCCTGGGATATGGATCTCCTTTCGAGGCAATATCTTCAGCGTATCTAGCGTACCTAGTGGGAATGTGTACTTGGCAGTTGTTCCATTTGTTTTGTAATTCCTGAACACGTTGTTCTTTTAAAGCAATCTCTTTAAGGTAACCTTTTTTTAATGATATAATTGTACGTGAAAAAAGACTCCACAAAAATAGACGACACTACGCTGACTCAACAACTGAGTGACTCAGTCATAAATTCCCAAACGGAATTTGGGGTCAGAAAAAATTGCTTCGGAATAATCTCTTCTTTCAGGGTCAAAAATATTTTGGGACAGGTTGTCCAAGCACTTTGGGCAGACCTTGTTAATTTTTTTTTTTTTTTTTTTAAAGTTTACATTTTGTGTTGTTGGGTTTTTTTATTTTTTTTTTTGTTTTTTTTCTTTAACGTTGCTTTTTTTTTTTTCCCG
>Ga0115572_10004803_pt1 | contig 10487 bp, 10 predicted proteins | sample COGITO_mtgs_1206_FD_88681 | JGI IMG/M metagenome (GOLD analysis project Ga0115572, IMG submission 88681) | Pelagic marine microbial communities from North Sea - COGITO_mtgs_120607 | ecosystem: Environmental > Aquatic > Marine > Epipelagic | place: Germany:Helgoland, sampling site Kabeltonne... | reverse complement strand
TTCCTATATCCGTAACGAATATTCTGATTTTTTTTACTAATTGTATATTTATTAACAACAAAATATGTCGTCATTATCCACCAACAAAAGATCTCACAGTGATTCGGGGGCAAGTGGCGATAACGGCAAAGACTTTCGAGTTATGTTGCTACGCAAGGTGAAACAAAAGAATCAGATGTATTTAAGAAATACTTTTCTTAAATTATAAAATGTTTAGTGTTTTAATAAAACAAAATTTAAATGAAAACCTTTTATGTTATTTAAATTTTTTAAAATCAAAAGATTTTAAACCGAAAACAACTTTAGAATGTAACCAATATGCTAAAAACGTAATTGAACAAATTATAAAGGATTATAAAAAAGAAGAATTTCAAAAAATTATGTTGGAATTTTATTTACAAATTCCACAAAAAAATCAAAACATATTAACAGCTTTTGACCGAATTGTGGATTTTGATTAATCACATTCGCATATCTTTATTAGTATATATGTGTCGATTTTGTCTCTGTTTATTTTTGTTGTATTTTCTCTTAAATTGACGCATTGTTTTTTTTTGGCGGAGCCGAGGGTTATTTTTGATTTTTTTTATGGGCTTTTTTATGTTTTCTGATAATAAAACGATAAAAAACTGTAGTTGTAGAGAATTCATCTTGTTATTTTATTAACTTTCTTTATATATTATAATAAACCAAAATATTCGTTACAAATATAGGAAAACGTTGTTTTTAAAATTCTTCGTCATCAGATGATTCATTACCACTTACGTTATCGAAAAGTAACGATGCGTCCACACCAATAAAAGTTCTCAACTTATCTAATGTAACCAAATCAACCAATTCTGATTGAGCTTCAAATAATTCCATCCATTCGGCGTCACTTCTTTTTGCAATTGCGTTTTGTTTTTTATATTCACTTATGTAATTTGATTTAGATATCTCCTCCTCTTCCTCCTCTTCCTCCTCTTCCTCCTCTTCCTCCTCTTCCTCTTCCTCCTCTTCTTCCTCTTCTTCCTCTTTTTCCTCCTCTTCCTCCTCTTCATCTTCTGAGCCTATTTCTGGTTCTTTGGTTTCACCTATTGTTTTTTGTTTGCGGGTATTAACATCTTCGTCTTTTTCGGCTTTATAGCTAAGAAGAGCTGAAAGCTCCAATTCATTTGCTTCTGTTTTTTCCGTTTCGGTCTTGAATTCATCAAAAGTTTTATACGCGAGGTAAATCAATTCTTTATCCGTGCCACGTGGTTTTATTTTGACTTTGTGTGTATCTCCATCTGTATCCGTGTAATCATAAACTGTCTCCAAATAGATTGCGTCGCCTTTTGCGTCCTCTTCCTCCTCTTCACTTTCCTCTTTTTCGGCTGCATTTATAGCCGCTTGTTCCTCTGCAGTAATCATTTCATCAAATGTTTTTTCTTCGCCATTTGCCAGGACTGCCACTTCTTTACCAGCGTTTGGACCTTCGAGCTTCGTATATGTACGGTCAATATTAACACCCATATAACTACCATTCACATCGTAACGATCATCTGGATCGTAGCGGGTTACAATACTTTCCAAAAAGTATCTCATGTCGCCCTCTTTCCACATATCTGTAACATGGTCACTACCACATGTGAGTTGGTACTCAAACGTGTCCGCGAGTACTACTTCATCGTCACTTTCCTCGGCAGCTGATGCCGTCGGAGTTCTTGGTGTGGATGGAGGAGTACTTGGTGTGGATGGAGTAGGACGTTTGCCAGTTATTTCCCCAATGTAAGCGTAGTTTTCATACACCACAATTCCAATTTCACCAATTAATTCGTCTTCTTCGGACTCTTCGTCTGATGATTCCAGTGCTGCATCGTCTGAGTCTAATGTATCAGGATCTTCCTTTTTGTCTTCGTAGGTGTTTTTTTGTGGAAAACGGATTGTGTCTACTTCTTCGTCGTCAGTTGGTTCTATTCGCAATAAATTTAACGGCATAAAATCATAAAATTCATAAAAGGTGACATCTTCAGGTGGGGCCATTTTGGGGTTGATTTTACTGATATATAATCGATCGTCACCTTCATTATATTTATGGTCAGCACTTTCCATTAATGTATTGGCCGCAGGCCCTGAGTATACCCAAAAAGTTTCCCACTCACCTGCTTCGCCTTCATCTTCATTTAAATAAAATACTTCTATTTTCTTGTCAACTAAAAATTTCTCAATTACCAAACGAGCCCAAGAACGGATTTTAATTTGTGCGTCATGGTCATTAGTATTACCATCATCTTTTTGTTGTTGATCATATTCTGTTACCGATGGTGGTGTCCATTTTTTGTCATATTTCATTCCTTTTTTCCAAGTCGATAGTCTGAAAAAATGGTTCCAGACACTCTTTGCTCTGATTCTTTCTCTAACCGCCTTTCTCCAATTTTTTGCCCACGGAATATTTTTATTTTTTTTTGTATATGCGACAATGCTTTTTTCCTTATCTCGGTGTTTTTTACTTGCTTTTTTGTATTCTCTATCCATATTTGGTTTACCATTGTCATTCATCTTCATTTTATCGAGTTGTGTCCATTTTTCCCAGATGTCTGACGATTGAGTTTTGAAGGTTTCGAAGGTATCGTCAGACATCGACTTCTGAATAGTCAGTACACTTTTCCATGCTTTGACCCATTCTTCTTTGGTTGTCTTTGATTTATCCCAAAGTTCCTTTTCGACCTTTTTAATTAGCTCATCGATTTTCTTGTCATCACTAAACATTCCGTCTGTACCAACATCGTTCAAACATAATTTCAGAGCATGAAATCGATCCAATTGCCGTGTTTTGGTGGTGTTGCTGTTGGTTTCACCACCTTTGGTTTCACCACTTGGCTCCGTACTCTGAAAGCGATAAGGTATTTTGCTACGATTGAATACAGGTCTGTATGTGTTTCGAAAATTTAACACTTTTTTTTTTGGCTGAGCCGAGGGCCAAGGCCCGTGTTTATTTTTCGGTCTGCAATGTTGTACAAATGACATTTGTTCATGTTGATATCTTTTTATAGTATACATTTTTTAATTTTTTTTTTTCGCTTCTTTATATTTGAAACCCACACAAAGTTAAAAACCTATATTTGTAACGAAAATCCTGGAAAAAACACCGGAATATTCCGGTGTTTTTTCCAAAAAATGTGAAGAAAATATAGGTTTTTTGGTTTTAGAATTTTTCTCGAATGTGACGAAAAAAAAATTCTGCTTCAAGCGAAGCGCGAGGGGCAAAGCCCGAAAAAAAAATTTATTGCACTATTTCCTATATATGTTACGAATATTTAAGTATTTATTGATGTGATGAAATTATCATCACGAACAAATGGAGACTCAAAGTTTTTTGAAATATGATCCATCTCCAATTGAGAAAAAGTTACCGTTTGAGACAAACGGATTGGGCTCATTTGAACCCTATTCTGCGTGGGCCCAGCCGTCAATGGCGGTCAAAGGCACCATACGTCAGGGATCAATGCATTCACCTGGCTTTTCATTGGTTGCGACAGTGACTGCCGTAATTCCAGCCAATTCTAATTTAACATTTTCTACAAATGTTTCATTAAATATTCCATTTGGTCATTTCGGCAGAATTGAAGCCGTTGATTCTTTACTTTCTAAACATATTGTGCCGTTTTCACAAATAATTGAAAGTAATTATTGTGAAAAAATTAAAGTTTGTCTTCGAAATTACTCGGATACTGACTACAGTGTCAATAAAGGTGATGCCATTTCTCAAATCATTTTTCAAAGATACGTTACGCCAAGAATTTTACAACAAAATAAATAAAATACAAAAATATTAATACACACCCATTCTTTTTTTTTTGAGAAACTTGACTATAAATAAAGAGTTATCAATGTACAAAAAAGAAGTATGTCGTATTTGAAAACATCTCAAAAAAAACAGGTAGAGACGAAAACTCGAACATTTTCCACGCCTCCCAAATATTTACAAACAAATCACAGTAGTAAGGGAGTACGTTCAACCTCCTACGTTCATCGGACGTTCGTGGACGCGGAACCCATAGTTGAACCGGATGACGACAGGTTTAAGCAAGTTAACAACAAGAAGAAATTTTGGAACAAAAAAAAACTAATAACATTAGCAGGTTACGTTGGTATTACAGATTTGCCTAAAACGGAAACGGTAGGAAGGTTTAAACAAAAAATCAGTGAACAACTGAGCCCAGAAAAGTTAGAGGCAACCCTTGCAAATGTGAAAGGTATAACAGCTGCGAGAAATATTTACAGGTTGGTTTTCGGTAAGAATCCTGACACAAACATGGATATTCCCACTATTAAAGAAGAGATCCGTAAAAATATTACAGGAATCACAGCAGCACCAGCAGCACCACTCGCTGTGCCCAAAACTAAAAACGAGCCAAACGATGTAAGTGGGAGACCCGCAACAAAAATCAACAATTTCATGAATCAGCCTGAAGAAAAGACACAAAATGAAGATGAAGATTATAAAAAGACATTTCTCGAGTTATGGGAAAAAGTGAAAGATATAAATAGAAAAGACATTGATGAGAAAATTCGGTCTCTGCCACCAGATAAAGGAGATGTAAAAAAGATGTTAAAAGAATTGCAAGATTTACTTGATAAAAGTGGGAAGTACGTTCCACCATTAAAAGCAAGAGGTTTATTCCTTGCAAGGGCTGCAGATAAGGATAAAAATAAAACTCTGAGTGGAAAAGAAATAAGGGCCATGATACAAAGTGATATCGAATTAAAAGATTTGTTTACCATTGGAAAGACAGGGGAATTAGATGTAAATCTGGAACCTTTCGTGTCTTGGGGAACTTCACGAAAAATTATAGATATAAATAAAGATGGAAAATACAGCTTTAAAGAATTTGCAGAATATTATCTCGCTGCCGTACTGAAAAACACCGTGCGTGATAAACTTATCAAAGGAGATTATGCAGGTGAAACTTTTGAAAGAATGGTTGCATTGTTTGGTATAGCAGATAAAAAACCTTCCAAACCTGTTGTTACATCAAGTCAAATTGACAATAAAAAGTTACCAGTTGTTGCACGGTCGAACACACCGCCTGTTGTTACACCATCACCAGGTAAATTTCAAGTAGGAGATAGAGTCAAAAGCACTTCTAAAACAGGCCTCACCGCAGGGTTGATCGGTACAATTACAAAGAGGACAGACAAAGCGGCATCTGTGACTTGGGACAACCAGACTGAAACACCAAGTAAACCACTAAAACAATTAGAACCGATTACGATTAAACCGGTTACGATTAAACCGGTTACGATTATGGATGGATTTAAAGAAACAAAAGAAGATATTGACAAGGAAAAGGTACCAGTTGTTACACCATCGAAAACTGCCAAGAAAAAAAGTGTGCAACCATTACCAGGTAATTTTAAAGTTGGAGATTTAGTTAAAAATACTTCTAAAACGGGCCTCACCGCAGGGTTGACAGGTCTTATTACAAAGAGGACACCCAAAACGGCTGCGGTGTTTTGGGAAGATGGAAATGACACCACAAATAAACCCCTAAAAGAATTAAAAATGGTTACAATTTCCAAGGAAGCAGAAGAAAAAATCAAAACAATCTTTAATTCTTACGATACGAAAAGGACAGATAATTTTCTCAACAATGGAGAAGATTTTAATTTTTTGCAAGAAAACCTACCAAAACGAAGTCAAGTATTTTTGAAAAAAGATTTATTTGAAAAACCAGACGGGAAATCGGGATTTAGTTTCGACGAATTTAGATTTATGTTAACAGTTAGCCCAGAAATGATTGAAAAATTTGAAGAGAGAGAAGCAAAAAGTAAATCCAAAGGACCTGCACCACCAGCAGCAGCACCATCGCCCTCACCAATCGCGGTGAAAAAAATTGTGAAGGAAGAAGTAAAACCCCAAAGGACAAGACAGGAAGATCCAGATAAGGCCAAAAAAGAAAAGCAGGCCAGAGAACGGGCAGAACAGGCCAGAGAACGGGCCGAACAATTAGCAGAAAACACAAGAAACGCAGCACTGGCCAGAGAGCAGGCCATACAAGTGGAACAAAAAGAAAAGCAGGCCAGACAAGCAGCACAGAAACAAGAGCAGGACAGACAAGCCGCCGAGAAGAAAATTACTGTGGTAAAAAATGGTGATAAATACATCATTAAAGAAACGCAAGCATATACGGATTACAAGGAAAAGCTCAACAAAATTCCACCAACAACTTGTAAACCGACTAAATAATAAACTTTAACAAAATGATTCATATTTTGTAACTAAATTTATCTAAAATTACGTAAATCATACCCATGGCAACTCAATTGTCCATGTCTGTAAGCCTCTTGTAATTGCAACTGATGTTGTTGATTCTCACAATATTTTTTCTGCAACATCCTATCAAATTCTACCTTTAAAAAAGATATTTCTCTTTGTAATGTATCCGCTTCGCTTGCCAGAAGATCTCTTTCTTCGCGTAACCCGTTCATTTCGTCCGCGAAGGCTTCCGATTTATTCTCTAAACATTTGTTCCATGCTCCTTGGTAAGCTTTCGTGTCATCATTCTCGCACAATTGCACGAAATCGGTGTACAGCGCAGTAATATCTGCTATCATTTTGTTTTGCATATCACCGTGACCCTTCGGTGGATGTTGAAAATACGGCAAAATTTTCTCTGGTTTGTCAACGCTATAAATAACAATAGTTGGTACGCCTTTAAAATACCCACCAGGCAATGGTTCGAGTACAGATTTGAATGCCGACATCTCATTGCTAACATTTTCCAACTCTGTTTTCGTGTTCGCTGTAGACGTGGCTAATGCAATAAATTTGATTTCTTGTTCTGAAAATAAACCATTTCGATCAAAGACGTATTTAGAAATTTTGCTGTCTTTAAATTCAGTGAATGTAGCAATAAACTCTTTTTTTTTTTTTGGTTTATTCTTATAAGCTAATTGTAGCCAAGAAAATATCAGATTTGAGAATGAATCGTCTTTTAAAAACGGAACATTCTCGAGTATGGCTCTTGCTTGTATTTCTTTAAAATCTGTCATCTTATTAATCATGTACATAATGTTTTATATCTGAAATATGTGAACCGCATTCTGGATTTATAATCTATCTATTACTCTGTGAAGCGCGGTGGCCCCTCTACGCTTTTCTCTGCGTCCCGGGCGGAGCCGAGGGTCAAGGCCCAGTTTCATTGTTTCAACCGTAATTCTTTTGGATTTATACGATAATTTTCTACTGCTTCCCTGTATGCTTTCAATATATTATTTTTGCATGCAGTAAAGCTGGGTTTGTTAATGTTATAGGAATCTAATGTGTTAGCTTCTGGAAGAACTGACACAAGATAACTATCTGCTGGTATTACGTTTACACCTGCTACTGACAACCCATTTTTCATAATGTATAACAACGAAATTACAAATACTTTAATCGGAAAAAGAGCAGGTGCGACCTGACCAAGAGGAAATTTTCTAATTATTAGATTCCAATATTTACAAGTTAACTTAGCATATTTGTCTATTATGACATCTGTGGACTCTTCACCATTTTTATCCGGAAGTAAATTTCTAAAAATATGTCTTCTGTTCATCTGTGAGACATATAGCTGAATAACGTGCATGAATACTATTGGTTTGTTCGATTTCTCACATTTTTTAATATATTTCTGAACAATTTTTTCTGCCTCTGATTTCATTTCAACATATTTTCTTTGTTCCATGAACAATCTTTCATTTGAAAATAAAATGGTGGACACTTGTAGCTTACAAATATATGCATGTTGTTGTTGACGTATTGTGTTAGTTGATTCCTGATTGATTTTGAAATCAGTATTTCTGACTAATTTCAAGGGGTCTTTATTTTCTTGATGTGTCGCTGTAACTCTGTGTGAATTAAACCATGTATCACTGTTTATACTGTTGTATCTAATTCCAGAGATGCGACATACATGTCCCCCATCAGAATGATCTACTGATGTCGAAGAACATTGTTCGTTACAAAAATGTGAATTTCCGGTGCTTTGACACATGTAAATATTACGTATCTGTTTTTGCAAGGTGCCCCTATTAGCCCAAGTAGGGTGATTTTGACATAAACTTCTAACACATAAATGTTCTTCACCGTTTTTATTTGCCCAAACACCGCCTACAATATGTGTTAAATTACATAATTCCATACTGCAAAGATGTGGTCCAAATTGCTTTGTAATCGAATGGTGCTGACGCCATTGTTGAGCCAATTTTTCCACAATTTGTTCCATCTGTGATTCTATGCTTGAACCATTGCTAAATACATTATTTACCTAAATATTCGTAACATATATAGGATTTTTAATTTATAGTTTCTATCATCGTACCATATTTTGGCAGATTTTCTTTTGTTTCTATTTTTTCTTGGCCTTCAATTGATTCATATTTGAGTTTTTTCCAATTGCCATCGGGAATTTGAAGTGTTTTCACCTCACATCTTCGTATATAACCATCGTCAAACCCAACTCTTTGTGTCATCCAAGTACCGCCATTTTCGTCTGCGTCTTTGCGTATGTGTGGAATAAGTGGTGCCATTTCTGAAATGTGAATACGATTTGAATGAGTCCAAGGTGTTTGGCTCGTGTTACAATCGCATTTTTGGCATCCGCGTCTTTTTTTTGGTACTGGCTGCTTATTTCTAACATTGTACCCATTAATTCTACCACAATATCCTGAGGGAAATAACCCAATTACATCAATGTTGTTTTGAAATCTTAGCGGTAATTCACGTTCTCCGCAGCACGAATATGTACCGTCTTCTTGTATTGTCCCGTTATGTTGAGTGCACTCTAATTTTCCCATTGAAGTTAACAAATTAAAATGTCTATCACAATTTGCACATACATGTACCTCTGATAACTTTTCCCAGTAACTTTTTATTTCATTTTTTTCACTGTACAGAGTTATAGCACCAAAATTATGATTTGGACGAAAAGACATTTTTGTGTAAATTGATATAAGCTAAGCGAAACGTTTAAATACGAGAAAATAGTACTGTTATTTTTTTTTTTCCTCTCACGACGGCCCGCGTCGACTTGTACCGAAAACCTTTCGCGGTGTCGTCGTCAACACTTATAGCTACGAACATATGGTCTTTATGCGCTTTTGCAGAAATTTTATTCACTTAATTTTTCTTCTACAATTTTAATGGCTTTTTTGGATTGCGTAGTGAGTTCTGGAAGTCCCAGGTGTTCTGGGACGTTCAGTGTTTTTATTATAAAATTCCTAAACATCACACGAACACGACAATCCTTTATATGACGAAATGGTACACGAATTTGATCCTGTTTAAAGGGTTCTGCGTTATAATGTTCTTGATAGTCTTTGAACTCGAGTTCTCTGGACATCAGATAATAACCGTAATCGGGATCGTGTTGTCCAATAATATATCTTTTATCGTCATATGTTTCATATTTAAATGTGCCTTGAAATGTATCCTCTTTATCCCATGTACTGGTATTCCATGTAATTGTTCCCGCACCTGCAAAGTTTTTGTATTTTTCTTTTAAATCTAAATATTTTTCTTTTAAATCTAAATTACCATGAAACAACGACGACGTATTAAAATCACCTTCTTCTACATCCCCAGTATCTGTATTTGTGAATGTACCTCCTTTTATTTTAAAACTCTTTCCTTTGAATATTCTTCCATCATATTCTAAGCCACCAATGTACGTGACATTCTCGACTTTTGTTTTTCGGTCTAATAGAGTCAGTGTTCCTTTAATCAGTGTAAGCTTACCCTGCGAAAGTTTTTTCCAATCGGTTTCTTCTTCATTGTCATCGTATTTTGTGTATATTTGGTATTGTATCCCAGTGTTGCTTTTTAAAACAAATGTGTGGTCGAGTTTTTTCGGCTCGACTTCCGCGTTGGAATTGTAGTTGTAATTGTATTCTTGGTGCATTATAAAATGTTTTCTTTTGACATTTTTGTGTTCTCTTTCGTCATCGTACCATTCCACCTTATTTTCTATTAGATACACTTGAAATGCCTCGGAAATGTTAACAAAATGTCTCCACTGTTTAAAACTCCAGATATTTGTGGGTGACTCCCCATCAAAATTAACTAATTCGTTGGCCAATGAAGAGGCAGTCATTTTACCGTATTTTTCCACAGTTGTTTCTTTGGTCTCATCATTGTTGGCCTTATCTTTTTTGGCATTTTTTTTGGCCTCGGCATTTTCGAATGTGTGAAACATGTTTTGATAATACCTTTCAGTATTTATAGTGAAAAAGTTTAGAATATTCGGGCCTTGGCTTGGCCCTCGAATAAAATGGACAAACTATTTTCAACCAAATCTAAAATCAGCCTGCGCAAAAAACCTATATTTTCTTCACATTTTTAGGAAAAAACACCGGAATATTCCGGTGTTTTTTTCAGGATTTTCGTTACAAATATAGGTTTTTGCCAGAATCAAAATCTAAAAAAAAAGTTAAGAATTTTTGACTGAACTTTTTTCAGCTAAATCTAAAATATGAAAAACCTA
>Ga0115572_10004798_pt1 | contig 10490 bp, 6 predicted proteins | sample COGITO_mtgs_1206_FD_88681 | JGI IMG/M metagenome (GOLD analysis project Ga0115572, IMG submission 88681) | Pelagic marine microbial communities from North Sea - COGITO_mtgs_120607 | ecosystem: Environmental > Aquatic > Marine > Epipelagic | place: Germany:Helgoland, sampling site Kabeltonne... | reverse complement strand
TCTGTTCGGAATATTCCGAACAAAAAATTCAAGCCAATGGAAGGCCTTACCGGACAATAATTCACTTAACCTGATCTGGTTCATCTATTCGATTTACATTCGACCTTTTCTCTAGAATGTCTACAAGGAAAAGCCTTGATGCACAGCATCAGGGCTTTTTTTATGCGCAAGAAAAAACAAACGCAAATTACTGAATAGCAGTTAGTTAATCATCCGCAAAGACCTGGTCTCGTGTCGAGATTATCCAATATGTAAAGAAGCAGTATTGATTAATACTGTTTTAAAGATAGACACAAATTCGAGATTTACTGACACATTTTACTGCCACACTTTTCAAAAACAGATAAAAGCTGAAATATTTCAAGACGGTTGGAGGCTGTTGAAGGGGTCCCCTTGAAGATTCCGTTTCGGCAGACTTATCAACTCGCTTAATTAGTAATATAGTCCCACCCCCAAGAATTACCGAACAATTTTATTTAAAAGTGTGTACCCTATGTTGAGTTGTTATCTCATATTTGATACGTAAGAGGTGTGATTGTTCCATAAACCTGTATGACTTGCCTTAGTAAACATTGTGTTCTACCTTCCGATGGTACAAAAAGCACCACATATATAGGGAGCTATTATGGGAAGGAAGAAGAAGGAGTTGTTTAAGGTTGTTGTACCTAACAGCTTATTACATCTAATAGGGTTGGTTGATGACAATGAGGCGTCTAACTACAAGCTTGCTCATTTCATTTCTATTCTAACACATCATATTTACAGTAATTATCCTAATGGGGGCTATTATTTAAAGAAGCCAATTACATCAGTCTATTTAGGAAAGCTTTATAATAAGCGTTACTTAAGTGAAATTATAACTCCCCTAAAACAAGATGGTATAATAGAGGTCAATGACAGCTATTCAACGGACTTAGGTTTCTGCAAGGAGTATGGCTTCAATAAAGACATAATACAGGAAGTAATAGATGAAAAGTTTACAGAGGTATCTATAACGAAGAACACCCTCATATACAGAATCAAAGACTGGCAGAGAGAAACGCTAAGTAGACATATTAAGAAGTACCGCTTCATTGAAAGTGAAGCTGATATGTTGTTGCACCTAAACATAAATAAGGATGTATTAGAACAGCTGTACCAGCAACGAATCACTGATATAAGGGAGTCTGATGACAAGAAGAAACTGGCCATAAGTAACTCTACTTGGCACAAGGAGGATATACTTCTGCTTACAGAAGCAAAGGACTTACTGGATGCCAGAGTACGTTATATAAAAGGAAGGGTGTACCATCCCTTTGTAAACTGTCCAAGAGAGTATCGTAAAGCTGTAGTTGATGATGAAGGACAGCCTTTTGTTGAGGTAGACCTTAGAAGCTTTCAAGCAGTATTCTTATGTAAGGTGATAGCGGTTGCCTTAAAGCACAAGCTAATCACCTTCAAGGTTGGTAAAAAAGCAGTAGCATCAGATAAGCTAATAGAACAGATTATACCGCTTCTTGATGAACCTATCAATGTACTGGAAGAAGGAGTATACCCTTCCGACTTCAGAGCCTTTGTAAGCGCTGTATTCTTTGATGACATATACGAAGATGCTAACCCAGAGAACATCTCTCAGAATGCATATATACAAGTCGGTGATGAGGTTTATTTAACACACAGCTCTGCAAGGGTGTCTGGTTCTAAAACACTTGTTGGAGAAGCACGTGACCAAGCGAAGAGACAGTTCTTCAAGGATATATTCTTTAACTACTACAACAAAGAGAACTACGGTGTAAAGGGACAGCTTTCAATCAGCTCAGAGTACTTGGAGAACTTTGCTAAAACATACTATACGGTCTATGAGTTTTGCCGAATCTGTGCCTCTCAGAGCAAGGAGAAAAAGAAATCTAGAGACTTAGCATTACTGCTACAACAGACTGAATCTAAGTTCTTCCACGAGCTATTACTAGCCGCTATAAAGGAGCTTGAGCCGTTCAACTACTTCGTAGTCCACGATGCTATTTACATCCCAAAGAAGCATCGATTGGCCGTTATAAAGGCTTGTAATAATTTATCTGTTAAGTTCTTTGGAGTTATGCCTGAGTTTAGATGACAATGGGGTTAGATCGTAACGATTACCATTTTAGTAATCTTTAAGAATTGTTGATTTCTTGTTCATTTCAATTCGCATTGAAAGCTTATTGAGGACCGATTTCTACTATCTTCAATGTATGAAAGTTCTACTCGCATGTGAAGAATCTCAAGCAGTCTGTAAAGAATTCAGAAGGCTAGGTCATGAGGCCTATAGCTGTGATATTCTGCCAACTAGTGGAGATAATCCAGAATGGCATATTCAAGATGACCTTCTTGATGTGATGTATTCCGGTGATTGGGATTTAATGGTCGCTTTTCCACCTTGTACACATTTGGCTGTTAGCGGGGCTAGACATTTTAAAGAGAAACAAGCTGATGGTCGTCAGCAAGAGGGTATAGATTTTTTCATGAAAGTTGCTCATGCACCAATTGAATTTATCGCCATTGAAAACCCTGTAGGTATAATGAGTACAATTTACGGGAAACCTGATCAGATAATACAACCTTATTATTTTGGTGATTCTTTTTCAAAAAAGACATGCCTATGGCTTAAAAACCTAGAGCCTTTAAAGCATTATAAAGAGGGAGATCAGATGGAACTAGATGATCCTTTTGCTAAAATCACGCACGTTGATCCGGGAGAATATATTACGTTTTCTAGCGGGAAAAGAATGCCTAAATGGTACAACGATGCGCGTGGTAAGAATACGGGACATCTTCGAAGCAAAACATTTCCTGGGATTGCAAAGGCTATTGCCGAACAATTTTCTTATCAGATAGAATCTAAAGCTAGAATCGCTGTTTAAAGATACTTGTTCAAGGCAATTAAGTTAGCTCCTGTCATTTCTCCGGCAATCTTATAACTTTCAATCAGATCTTTCACTTCTTTGGGTAGATCTTCTTCATCAGTTTCTATCAGTTTTTCAATGTCTTTGAGTTTCGATAAAATATCGAAGTCTGAGTAAGCTTGAAGGATACTTTCTTTTTTTACTTTATTGAAGCCGAGATCGTTCACCTTCTGAATAAGTTCATTGATTTTTTCTAAATCTGACAGCTTCAGATTCATTTGAAGATTCTCTATTCTCTTATAAATTCTTTCAAATACTTTCTTTTCAGAGTACTCAATTTCGTTACTAGTTTTTACGAAATCACTAAGAGCTACCACTGTTCTTGCGCCATTTTGAAGAAAATCCCCGGCGAGCTTAAAGAATTCAACCTGACTATCTTGTTTTACTTCACTTAATCTTTTCTTTTCAGAGGGTGAGATCAAATAATCTTCTACAAGTGACTTATCTAGCTTTAAATTTTGCTTAAGGTGTACCCACATTGCCTCAGTTTTGCTTTGCTCTTGGGCAGAAGCTCCTCCCTTTTTTAAAATTTCATGATAAATAGCTATCATCAGCTTTCTCAATAATGGCTCAAGCTCTTCCACATTGAAACGGTAATCATATACCTTATGAAAGCTAAATAATCCTTCGGAAAGAAAATTTATATAACTAACTACAAAAATGGATACAGATTGCCCAAGGGTAACATCAGTCCCGTCGCCTAAGAATAATGGTGAAGCCTTTCTATTAGAGTAGCCATAAAGCTTACGAGTATATTTAAAAACTTCCCCGCAACCTATAACGGATTCAATCCAGAAAGGGGTTGGTTTATACCCGATAGTTCGTTTGATAAAAACATCAAAAGACTTTTCTTTACCGGTGTTTGCAAAATGGGGTAAATCGTCTAAAATATTTGCCCATCGTGCTAGGTCTAACTTGTCAAATCTTAGATTTTTCGGGTACTTTATTTCAAATTCTTTCCTTGCACGGGTTCCTGGATTTCCTTGTCTCTTGAGTTCCTCATTGTATTGACCGCTCATTCTCTCGAAATAGTAAAAAACATTGTGTTTCGACTCCAATGGGCGAACGAAATTCTGCTTTGTATATTTTTCGGTGAAAATCAACTTCGGATCTGTTGCATAAAAGTCACTTTTCTTTACAGCATTCTGTGTATTCGAGTATTGAGAAATCTTAGGAACTAGTTCTTCATGATCTGCTTTTCTTGGGACTTCGGTTACTTTTATTTGAACAAAGCTCTTGGATAAATCACATATATCCTTAGTTTTTCTATTCGTTTTGGTGTAATAAATAGTAGCTGTTGTTTGCCCTCCATTAACAATTTGTAAATCATTTATGTAAAGGGCGTTTCCATCTTGATCTTTGATAAGTTCTTTACATGTAGCGCTTAAACCATTATTATAGCTTACAAACATTTCCGGTTCATTAATAAGAGTTTTCCCCATATCGGAGTTGTTTTTTCTCTGTAGGTGAACCCTTACGTTGTTTTCAAGCAAACGAACATTATATATTGAATAGAGATCATAAAGTAATTGCGTTGGAATAATACCTAAATGTGTCTTGATATTTTTGGTTTGATTTTCGAGTGAAATAAGGCTAACCTTATAAGAAAGATCTCTAAAATTGAAAGAAATTGGTTCTCTTTTGGTCTTACTGGAAACAACCTCTCCCCATCTTGTTAAGTCCCAATAGTGAATCCTTGCTATGTGTTCGACACCTTTAAATCCTACTTGAGTTGCGAGATTATCGATGTTTTTTATTTGTTTATTCGTTAGGTAGTATATGTTAAGCGACGCTATACCATATTTCTCATTACAATCGATTATATCAGTAACGGTATATCGGATATCGTGGAAGTCATTAATGTCATTTTGAAGTGACTTGCTCAATGTGAACTCTAAAAAATTTGAAACCCTTTTAATACTTGATTCAATATTGTTTTTTAGTGCGTTACTAATTTCCTCGGAAAAATTAAAGTCACAGATAAACACACTATATTCGAGAATATCTTCTTGAAGAGACTTCTGAAGCCCCCAGATCTCGTAAGGTCTATTTTTTAGAGTAGAGCTATACTTTTGATAAAAAATATTCGGTAAAACCTCAGAAGTAGAAACAGTTTCTGTAAAAACGCTGAACATTGCCTCTTCAATAGACATTGAATCACTTGCATGCTCTCTTGCTCTAGAATCAGCGATAAACTTCTTAAGCCATTTTTGATTTTTCTCCATGTTCTTCGATATAAGACATTGAAATTTCATATTTGACACCAGAGATATTCTCGTTCATATCGGTTGAGATGAGTTTTGGAAATGATTCAGTCACCTCGTTGGAAATTTTAAAATGACAGGTAATATCAAATTTAAATTCTTCAAAGTCTCTACCTATTTTTTCGCGCAATTGGTCCTCTAGTATCGGGTTATTCATCAACGAAATAATTTCTTCAGCGATTAAGCTAACACTGTTGACTGAGGTGGATGCAAAACATTCAACCCGGTAGCAAACGAGAAACAACTTGTCATGATTAAGCTTATCCAATTGGTTTTCACTTTGAATTTTGACCGTGTTAGTTGAAAGCCCTGTTGTTTTTACTTCATATCCTATTTCACGAAAATCGAAATCATGTGTTGATAGAGCTGGTCGCCTCCAACCTTCTAAAGTAGATTTGAAATCATCCGATGATTCCAAAAGTTCTTTGAGAAGGGTCAATTCGCCATAAAGACCCATGGCCTCTTTACGAGTTACGGACTGGGCTGATTTGAATAGCTTTTCTCTTTGACGAAAAATGTGCTTGAGCGAGAAAAGAATTTGTTCGGCCGATTGATCCAAGTCTAGCCTCTCAAAAATGACTCTATATAAATCTCCAAATTCGTCGACGAGGGTTTCATCTACAAGTCGAACATTTAATATTCCGTCATTACTAGGTATCCAGAGGAAACTTCTTTTTCGAGCATAAAAATATCGGGTAAAATCAAATTCAGGTATCTCAAGGGTTAAGCCGATTATTTTTGAATGTTGGCTATCGAATATTGCTGAAACTTTATTTTGTTCTCTCATATACTGAACTTTTAGTTGGGACTTTAAATCCTATTAATACTGAATTTTCAATCCTAACTCCATCGCTTGACTTGTCAGAGGGTCGTGCAAAATATAACTTCAGTAAAGGTTTTCTTAAAGATTTACGTTTTTTATTCAAAGCAACTGTCCTTTTCGTTGTTGTATTTTTGATAAATTCTTTGAACTCTTCTTCATCCTGAATTAAATCAAAGATATCTTCTTCAAGATTTTGCGGATCTTCTACCGAACTAACATAAACCTCGTTGCCTTGTAAAATAAAGGTTCTTTCATTGTAAAACTCTTTTGTGTAGTCTTTACTTTCTTTTTTCCTACTAATCATTACGCTCCATTTTGAAAAGTCGGCATCCATAGTTTCTCGTACAGATTCAATTAAATTCAGTGCCGTTTTTGATTCTCCAAATTCTAGATTATCATATAAGTCTAAGATTTTGTTTAGAGGCACATCTGTAAAGTAGATCTTTCCACCATCAGAGATGCTCTTTGTTTTCTTGTAGTACAAGTCTTTCTCTTTAGTACTGAATTTTAGGCTGAATGGATTTTCTGTTTCAACTAGATTCGAAAACCAATTGAATGCACATTGGTAATTTTCATTATTGATTTCGACATCGTTTTGCAGATGTCTAATAATTATAGGTTTTGTAAAACGGCCGCGAATATCAAAATTTCGCATTTTATTAGGATCAGTTAATGACATCCTACGTTTTGTCATTTTATTGTAACCTAAATAGTCTTGGTCAAAAAGAAGGGTAATTCCGAAATTCTCTGGATCCATTTCTTGGAAATTCATTGAATCTATCTGCTCCATTATGTCTTTATCAAAGCTATTCATGAACTCAAAATATTCTTTATCCTCTTTTGGTAAGTAAACTGTAATTAGCCTTGTTGACTTACCCCGGTAACCAAACCATCTTGCCATTTGATGTAATGTATCGAGCCTAGAGGATTTACGGAAGAAATACGAAACAGTTAAACCTTCAATAGTGAAACCTCTAGATAATTTGTTACCTCCAACAATTATTCTGTCTTTAATAATTTTAAAATTCAAAATAGTCGCGGATTCCCCAGAGTGTACGGTAACTATATCAAGATTGTTTATTATTTGACTGTATTTTTCGAACTCAATATTTTCTAACGGTTCAAAACGTTCGATTCGATTTTTAATGAGCTTGAAAAAAGAGGATTGGGCTTCTCCTCTTAAGCTTTCTTTCACAATTGTTTTTCTAAAGTCAGAAAGAATTTCTTTGAGCTGTTCCTGATCACTCTTGAGAACGGACGGATGAACAAGCATTGAATTATTGTCGTTTTCTAGCCAAAGGAACTTTTTAGTATAAATGTTAGCTACGAAATCTAAGAAAGATGAAATCAATGAGTTTGAGAGGAAATAAGAGTCCTCTTTTCGCTCGATAAGATCCTCATTGGGAATGATTTTGATATGATTATTTTGAGAATCAAGCCATTCATTTAACCCAAGGTAACCTTCAGACGGTTCTACTATTTGAATAAAGTCATCAGGAAAAAGAGTTAAATCTTTTTCAATATAATAGGTTATTTCAGTATCTCTATATCGGACAGTTTCTTTATTCGCGGGACTAGTAATGGGTTGCATTACAACGTTTTCGGGTGTCGCCGTGTAACCTATATAAGAAACTCTTTTGAAAAGGTTAATTATTCTCCGAATGGATTTATTAATTGCTCTTGTTTCTTCTTTATTCTCAAACTCTGTTTTTGTTTGACTTAATACAGAAGCATTGTCACATTCGTCATCAATTATCAAACAAGTTTTAGAGTTAATTTTCTTACCGCTCTCAGAGTCCTCATCACACAGTGAATCCAGATATCTAAGGACATCTTTTAATATTGAAGAATTCTTTTTAATTATTAGTATCTCTGGACCTCTCTTGGCAGCACCTCTATTAATCTCACCGATTTTAAAGTCGCCAGATTTTCTTTTTTCGTTACTAAATCTACTTGAGACAGTGAGATTAATCAGATTGGCATTTATTGAGGCTTCACTGTCTTCTTCAATATTGTAATATTTTATCCCAATCAGCTCGTGCCTAAAAATATACTTATCTATCCTATCTTGTGTTTGTTGACGCAGGTCTTCTGAGATACCGGCAAGCACTATTATAAAGTCGTAACCGATATCCAACGCTTTACTAATTACACCAATAAAATTTGACGTCTTTCCGCTTTGGACTTTTCCGAATACGAGTCCTTTACATCGCCAACCAATTCCTTCCTCTGGCTTTGGAGTACTGTCGAGAATTTGGTAAACCTCCTTTTTTAGTTTAAATGCTAATTCATTCTTACCCTCTTTCCTAAGTATTTGTTGATATTGTTTGAAGATTGAATTCTTATCTTCTATTTCGCTAGACTTTGCATCAAAATTATCAAGCCATTTTTCCTGTCGATCTTTCTTGGAAATAACATCTACGATTTTAATCGACTCTTGTTTTTTTAATTCATCAAAGATCGCTTGACCATTAATTGTTTCATCCTTTAGTTTATTCAGTTTAAATCCAAATTCGATGATCATTTGAATATTCGCTAGGCAATAGTCTTTTTCTATCCTACCTTGATGATATTGTAAAAACGCATCTTCGATCTGAGATCGAATAAGTGGGTCTGTAATTGCCTCAAGCATCATTTAAAAAATCTTTTAACTCAGTTTTGTGCATCATAAAAGGTTCAACAGCTAGTATATAGTCTATTGCCTCTCTTTTCGTCATGCCTAACTTTATGGCATTATCCAAAGCAAGTTTAGCGGCTCTTTTCTCCTTTTTTAATACGTCTTCTAGGTCTACAAGAGCATATAACGTATCGTGATTCGCTGGTTCTTCATCATTGTTATCGATAATGTCAGCGATTGGCAGATTCCTTGTTATTATATCGAAGATGAGTTCAAGATCGGTCTGATTTATTTTTTCTAAGAGTGGCGTAAATATTGGATTTTCTAAATTTAGGCTATACTCCCAAAAACCGTAGGTTTTGTTCTTTTTCACTCTCCAGAGTTCGACGTTATCATAGAGTTTGGCGTTAGCTTTAATCAGTTCCTTTTTGTTGTATTTCCCAATTTTTCTAGATGAATCTAATTGAGCTTTTTTTACGAATCGCTTAATTTCCTGCCGGTAAGCATAGGGGATTGTTGCTTTGGTTTTTTTTATATCGATACTCCAAATTGTATCAGATGAATAGTCATTTTTAAAGTCAATTATTACTCTGCATAATTTATATGAATTGTTAGGTCTAACAATTCCTAGCCATCCTCCGAAACACAGAAGGCGATCGCTGCGATAGATATAAATACCTTGTTGACTTTCAACTCCGTCAAACAACTCAAACGAATTAAATAGTGCATTGGATTGATTCTCCTTTCTTATTGGAATAGTATATGCCTTCATCTTAGAATCAACTCCATCGAGTGAAATCTCTGAAAATATTTGAGAGTCAGATACAATAGGTGAAACAGGTTCTATGTTTAGACCGTTAAGAGCAAATGTAATTCTGTTTATTGATCGCTCCATGAAACGATGAAAACACAATGAGATATAGTCTCTTATTTCTAGTAGTAAGTGTTCGAATTCTTCTTCGGAAATATCTGAATCATCGATTTTTTCCCATGAAACAATGGTTCCACTATCTATTTTTCCTAGAAAATCAGTTATAGTGGGGTTAATTTCTTTTTCACCAATTATCCATTTTTTATGGATACTTACTTCGTCTAAGTCTAAAGTTCTCGTATAAGTTTGTCCATTTTGTTTAGAGGTAACTGTCACAGCTCTGCATTGGGATAACGAAGCTGTTTTCATCCCCATTCCAAAGCGACCTAAGTCATTCTCTTTACGCGTGGTTTTTGGATTAGTACTTCCTAATCTGAATGCAGAAACTAGTTCCTCGTAACTCATTCCATCTCCGTTATCTCTTAGATGAAACTCTAACGATTCATTCATTTCAAAGACAACATTGATTCTCGATGCGTTTGCAGAAATTGAATTATCAATCAGGTCCGATATAGCCTCTTTTATAGAGTATCCGATTGATCGAACTGATTCTAACAATGACTCTGGGTCGGGAATAATTTCCTCGGCTGTTTTAAACATTGGTTTGTACAAGACTTTAGCGTTTGCTTTTGTCTTGTCAAAATACTAAAATTCCGAAGGAAATGATTTAACCTCGCAAGGCATTTATTTCTATAATCGAGGAATTCATTGTTTATAGGCTGAAGTGGAAAAGTTTTACTTATTCACTAAGCTTGGTATTCAGGGTGATAAGAACTTATCATTGAATACTCGTATGAGTTGTATCTCACAGGTTTTTATGTTCTCAGGGGCGGGTGTAATGGCAGCCCGTTTTTTTAAATTACAAAGTGTTAAAAGCACGGATAGTCTGTGTTGATTATGGTTTTTTCTTCCTTACAAAGATTAATTTATGTCTACTTTTTGAGTTTTCGCGTTGTTCAATTTCAAACACGCCAATTGATTTAATCATAGGTGT
>Ga0115572_10004794_pt1 | contig 10492 bp, 5 predicted proteins | sample COGITO_mtgs_1206_FD_88681 | JGI IMG/M metagenome (GOLD analysis project Ga0115572, IMG submission 88681) | Pelagic marine microbial communities from North Sea - COGITO_mtgs_120607 | ecosystem: Environmental > Aquatic > Marine > Epipelagic | place: Germany:Helgoland, sampling site Kabeltonne... | reverse complement strand
GGCAACACGTGCCGACAAACACGCACTGCGCAGCTATTGTTTCTGCGCGGGGTCGTGCCCAAAGTTCTTGGGACGTGACCAAGTTCTGTCCATTCGACCTCCCCCTCCGAGCTCTTCCAATTTCTGACTTTCCATTCCAAAATTCGCCTTGCACCCGTGGTGCAGGCTCGAGGGCTCGTTCACCCCCACCCTGGCCACCCTGAGGGGCTTCTGCCTCGGAGACACCAAAATCCTGCGCTAACGCGCATGAACCTGGAGTCTCCGCCACGGCTGTAGCCCTTGTGTAAGTTGAAGGGATTGTTGACTTCACACATACACGTAGGGCTGCGTGGCGAGGAGATTCCCTTGCTTGCTTGACTCCAGGTGAGGCGCCGTCCGTACCTGCGAAGCATGAGGAGGGGCGGGCTGAGAGCGAGGATTGTTGCGAGCAGGGCAAGCAACAGAAGGAGCGAGGATTTTCCCTTGCGTCTCGGGCAGGAGGTGTGCGCGATCCGCCCCCGCAATGCCATAGCTGCATTGGTGCGCGGTGGGCAACTGGAGGAGCCGGTCCGGAGACCGCGCTAAGAGGCCCCGCCACGGCCTGAGACTCCGCGCGGCCGATGCGGCTGCCCCGGGTTTCCCCGAGTTGTTACCCCGATGCGCGCAGGCTTGTGGCTCCCGGTCCTGCCTCGATCCGGCATCTGTCCAACCATGCGAGAGCGGTGCTCCGGGCGGCCAGTGGGGGCCTCGCGCGCGCTTGCTCGCGCGCCCGGGGCCAGTGGGGGCCCCGCGCTTGCTTGCTTGCGCGCTCCTGTTGCCCGCCTGGGAGTCACGTGGCATGGAAGGCCGCGTGACATGGATGGCGGGCGTGTAGGGTGGGCGGGCGGATGTGCGCAGCGCGGTTGCGACCCTGCAACGGGTGCGAGGGCTGAGAATTGGCTCGATCAGCCCTCGGGTCGCGCGTCTGCTGGACGCTTGCCCTTGGCGAGGATTGTACCAAGCTAGGGGTTCAGCGGGCGCTAGGGGAGGCCTTCCCCGGCCGCGCGTGTGCATATGATCTTGCCCGTTGGCACGGCAGGCATCCGGCCTATGCGAGGCTGGATGCGAACCCCAGCACGCGCATCGATGCGTCGGCTGGCAGAACGCCTGGGCTGGTGTGCGAAGTTTATGATATGGAGTTGGTGCAACACAGAGGGCGGCTTGGCCGCGAGCTGCTCAGAGCAATCTCGTGCCGGTCTTCGGCTGGGTTGCATTAGCGACTAACCCCCTGGGAGCCTATGAGGCGGACCCTGTCTGCGAGCACGGGGCTCCGACCGCCCTTTGAGGGCTCGAGTGGCTATGTAGCTCGCTCGCTCGCGTCATCTTCGCTGCGGGACAGCGGCCAGATGACGCGGAGCTCAAATGGTGAGTCTCCTATGGGGCCCAATGTGGGATCACCTCGGGGACCGACTGGCGGGAACCACTCAGCGCGATGCTGTGAGCTCAAATGGTGAGTCTCTTCTGAGTGCTCAAAGGGTGAGTCTCTCGGGCGCTCTGGAGAGTCATCCCGGGTGGCCGAAAAGGTCGGACACCCTCTTGTGTGTCTGTGTTGGGTTCGAGTGTGCAAGCTCGTTGGCATCTGCGCGGAAGCTTACCCAGAGGTGCTGCCGCATGCCATGCTGATTGTGGGCTAGCAGTTTTGTCTGCTGCAAGTGACTTTCGATCAGTCGAGCGGCTCTAGCAGTGTGAGCGGCTCGCGGGTGTCCTCGTAGGGGCGCCCGTTTGCGGATCGCGCGTTCAGGTAGCGCACGCGCGCGGTGACGCCTGTGGCAGAGAGCACGCGGGCTTCCCACCCTCTGCCGCCATGTTCGGCGCATGTGTCGCGCGGGTAGCGAGCAGCCGGCACAAGGACTGTGCGCCCTGCGGCGTTGTCTCGCGTGAGAGGCCCGTTGCCGCGGCCGCGGCCGCGAGCTGGGCTGCCTCTTCCACGGCCAGTAGCTGGTGTGGCCGGTCTCTCGTCGTCCTGGTCCCAAGTGGCGTCGTCGTGCAGCTGAGCGAGCGTCGGGCCAGAGTCAATGTTTTCCGTGCTTGGGCCGACGGTGAAGACGGCGCCGAACGATTTTTCGTGCCAGATTCGATATTGGCTGGCGTCGAGCTGGGCGTAGGTGCGCAACGACTCGATGGTTTGCCAGCGACAGAATTGCATGATTTTGTCGGCCGGGCATCCCGCCTTGCGCAAGCGCGTGGCCAAGCTGTGCCGGAGTGAGTGCCACGTGTAATGAGTGGCCATCGCTGCTGGCATGATGACTAGCAGCATTGCATCCATCAATCGCGCTGCTCGCGTCTCGCTCACGGGCGAGCCGTCGTCCTCGCAAAAGAGAGGGAAGGTGACGCGTGCGTCGCCGTGGACTGGGCGCTCGATCTCGAGCGCTCGCAACGCGCGGAAGGCGTTGCCCTCCTCGGTGGAGAAGTGGTGAAAGGTCGCGAAAGCACCCCACACTTCGCCCGTGAAGTCGCACTTGCTTTGCCGAGGCCACACCTCTGCGTAATCGCCCTGGCCGGCGCTCATGAGCACCGCTGCGTTGGGGGACTTGTACCTCTGCCCGCCTATGATCCAGATGACCGACGAGCGTGTGAGGTAGCTGAGGCCGGCGCCGTGGTCAGTGATTTCGGCTTTGCGGAATCCAGATGCATAGAGCAAGCAGAGTGCGGCAATGGTGGACAGACCGAAGAGTGAGTCTGCGTGCCACACGGTCGCGCCAAACTTGATCCGCCGCAGCTGGATCAGGCCGATGAACACTTCGAAGGGGAGAGGCCACTTCCTGTCTGGCAGCAGGGCTTCGTGGCCATGCACCCTCACGAAGCGCTGGAGCAGACCTCGGAGCGTCATGCGCACATATTTGAGCGAGACTAGCATGACGCCAAGGACGGTGTGGATCCTCCGGATCGCAAGCAGCACGTTGAAGCCGCTCTGAGGCTTGGCCCCTGGCGAGACTTTCTTCTTAGCCGGCATAAGGAGCATGATCATGATGAGGGCGAAGCAGAGCAGCTGAATGTCTGCCTCCTGCGCGTCCACATCCGTGCCGGTAGCCGCCCCAGGCGCGTCTCGGATGGAGCTGGTGTTGAACAGAGCGCAGATCGGCTCCCAGTAAAGGTTCCAGTGCCCCATGTCCTTGGCGAGGGTTCTTTCGTTCTGCGCCTCCATGTGGAGCCCTCGCAGCTCTTGCTGCATGCGCGGAAGGATGCCGTCGTCGACAGGGCGCAGCGCATAGACTCCTTTGCCCAGTCCCGTCTCGGTGCTGGCGCCTCGCCGGCGCTCGAGCAGTTGCTCAATCGTGACACGTTGCTCGCCTCGAAGCGCCCCCGGCATGCCTGGGGCGCGTGCATTTGCATCTGGTGGGATGGCGCTCTTCCCGGGCTGACGAGCAGCCATCTCCATCCTTGGGTGAGCTGCTCCAGTTGTCGCCGTTGGGGTTCCGGCGGTGAGCGCTTGCGCCGCACGCGCCAGTGCTGTCGCTGGCGGCGGCATTGCCGCCAACGTCGGGGCTGAGTTGTCGCCACAGTGTGCGCGCTGGGCGGGCCCGAGGCCCGCGGCGAGCGAGATGCGGGCGCGCTCTAGTGCGCTCGGGCCGTCGCCGGCGTCTTGATTGCGCCGATGCCGTCCGCGCATGCTCTCGAGCTCCGAAAGCCTCCTCACCTCGCTGCAGAGCTCGAGTAGCGCCGTCTCCTCAACGCGCCGGCGTCGGCCGGCAAAGACCAAGACGTCGCAGACCAGCTGAATGCCAGCCTCGGGCACCGCCGTGTGCCGCACACGCACCCCCAGCTGCGCCGCCAGCGCGTAGAGCTCGCGCCATTTGCCGCGGCTCGGCAAATCTCCGATGTTGCCTTCGCCATAAGTGTGATCCACTTGCGTGCGCTCTCTGAGTTGCGCTGCCTCGGGCAGCGCCAGAAAGCGCTCCATCGCCAGCTGCCCTTCGGGGGTGTTGGCGCTCTCGTCGGCGAGCACGAAGAAGCTGGTGAGCGAGTCCGTGTGGAGGTGGATCTCAAGCTGCGGGGCGATCGCTCCGAGGGTAAGGAGTGAGAGCAGCGCCGCAAGCAGCTCGAGGATAGAGATGGCCAGAAGCTGCATGCCCAGCGGGGGAATCGGAACTGCGAAAGCGAAGCCTTCCCCCCAAGCTCCCATTCCTCGTCGGTCCACTACCAGATGCTGCCTTGCGGCGTCTGGCCACAGATGGAGAACGAGAGCGGGAGAGAGTGTCCGCAGCTCGGCTCGAGCGGCGCCCTCGCCGCTGAGAGCCCGCCGCGCGAAGGCAGACAACGTGCTGACTGCGCCGCCCTCCTGCAGGCGAGCCATCCATCGATCGATGGTGCGTCGCGCAAAGTCGTCCGGCTCCGCCATTGCTGCTGGATGCTGCCTGTCGCTCGCCAGAATCCAAAGGCCGAACATCCACTCTCGCGGGCCGAAGAGGACTCCTCGAAAGTGCTCTAGCAAACCGAGCAGCGAGAGCGTGAGCTGGACGGTGAGCTTGGCAACTCGCAGGTTGCGCAAAGCTTCCAGGGCGCGCAAGATCTTGCTCTTCGGAATGAAGAGGATACCGACTGCCGCCACGAAGCCGACGCCCAGCCACATCGCGCTCGTGCCCAAGAATCGCTTGGCTGCAATGGCCATCCGCAGGTTCAGCTTGGTGGTGGCTCGGTGCCACGCTCGAAGTAGCAGCACAAACATCGCTGCGGACGACGCCGCCAAGGCGGCGTCGTCCGTGTACATCTTGGTGGAATGCAACCTTGCATGAGGCAGGCCGAGATGCAGCTCTCTCTGATCGAGCCAGTCCCGAAAGCACGCGTCCTGCCGCCAGTCGGGCCACTCCTCCTCCAAAAGAGCCTGCAGCTCCACTTCGACCAACGCCAAGATAAGGGTGCTGAAGCGTTGAGCGTCACCGGAAGAGCAGACGATGCCAAAGCTGAGAGAATATTCCACCACGAAGCGCAGGCGGGTACCTACGTCGAGGTCGGGGTCTTCGAGCTTCGCGAGTACGACGTACGCCGAATACCACCAGCTCTGGGCGGGTAGCCAGGTGCATGAAGTAGTCGGCCACATCGTCGGTAGCGATGAAGACCAGCAACTCGCCCGGCGGTCGCTCTGTGGCCGATGCGTGGTCGGTGCACGCCCTCATCGCCGCCGCCGACCCCGAATTGAGCACGGCGACATCCTGCGCCCCTTGAGCCGGCGTGGGCTTCTCCTCCGCCGGGTGCGGATATTCTCGGCTGCGCTCGTTGATCGAGCGCACCGGCACGCCCTCGGTGTCGAGCAGCAAGTTGCGCGGCGCGCCGCCCTCGGTGGTGGATCGCCAGCGATCCGGCTCGAGCTTCCGCGCTGTGGCGCCATGGGCCAAGATCCACAGCGGGAGGAATGGAAATCGCGCGAAGATCTGTGACCATTGAGTCTCGTAGCTGTGCCCTTGCAGCCGCCGTGCCTCCTTCTGCAGTGAGGCGAAGCCGTGCCACGCCGAAAAGAGATGCGCGTGCAAGACGATCTGCAAGGGCATGTCAAACTCAAAATGCACACCTTCGTGCAGGTATGCGAGCATGCGTTGGTCTGGCCATCCTGGGAGCGCATCCTCGACGTATTGGACGTTGAGCTGGGAGTGGATGCGCTCCGCAAAGTTGAGAGGCACGATGATACCCTCGGCGGCGCGACGCAGGTCCCAGATGCATCCTCGCGCCGCTGGCACAAAGCAGTCCTGCCCCGCCACGAACGGTTGTGGGCGCTCCGTGCGTGCCTCGAAATCCTGCTCGGCTATGACCACCACGTCCGCCTCAAGCAGCAGTAACCAATCCTGCAGCGCATCTAGGCACCAGCCCTCGAGCAGCTCGGGCGGCGCAGAGAAGATTGGCTCGTAGCAGTGGTCCGGCTGCCGCGTGAGCTTTGACGCGCCCACGCCCGGCGGGTCTTGGTAGTCGGTGCGCGGCGGCTGAATGACCGGCGAGAAGGGGGCAAGTGCAAGATCGGCCGCGCCAAAGCCGGGGGCTCGAGACTTGAGAAGTGCATCGTCCGCCCACAGCTCCGAGAGATCGCACGCGCCTACACGGTCGATCGAGGCGCGTGAGAATTCGTGCTCCGGATGGCCAGGAGGCACGTCAAGAAGCTTTCTGAGCGCCTGGTCCCCTTGCCTGCACAGCTCCAGAGCTTGTGCCACGTTTGGACCGCTGCCATCGTCGGTCACGCTGGAGCGCGGTATGAGCGGGCGCAGCGTCATGGCGCCCATTCGCAACGTCCCAGGGTCGCCAAAGCCCGCCGTAGGTCTGATCAGCGCCGAGCATTTTGCCATGGCCAACGAAGCTGGGCTAAAGAGCGCAGATCCCGCCAAGGCAGCCAACGTCAGAAAGAGCACCGTGCCGCGCGGGGCAAAAGCTCGGCGCAGGGCTGCATCCGCTGGCGTCGTCGCGATCGCGTCGCGCGGTGGGACTAGCTGCGTGGGTGCGACCACCACCCGATGCCCCTCCAGCGTGTCGCCCACGAGCAGCGCTTGAGCGTGACGGAGCACACCTGTGGCGGCCGAGAGCCAGCCGGTGGCAAGCTTCATGGCCGACTTGCGCCGGGAGCCCGCCGACGCCTCCGCTGGGTCATCGAGCGTGCCGAAGGCGAGCTGCGGCCCGTCGCCGCCTGCCGGCATGAGAAGCGTCGCAGGCGCAGCCAGCGAGACTATCAACAGCAGCACCATCGGCGAGCTCTCTGCGAGGGAGATATCCACGCGCGGCACCTCGTCGAGGGCCGCGTCTTCGCCAGCCGCGCCGTCGTCTGCCACGCCGCCCTCGGCTGCGTCGCCGAGAGCGTCGCCATCGACAACCATAGCTGTCGGGCTGGGAAGCTCCGTCGACGAGAGGGGAGCTGCCAGGTCGGCCGTAGAGTCGCCGATCGCCATGATCGCGTCATGGACTGCCAAAGAATCGAAAGGGGGCGGCGCCGCCACCGCGGCCGGCACCACCAAGTCGCCAGTTGCCGCGGCCGAGCCGCGGACTACAGAAGGGTGAACTACAGAAGGGTGAACTACAGAAGGGTGAACTACAGAAGGGTGAGAGAGAGCGGTCACCCCCGAGAGCGGGGGCGCCAAAGCGCCGGCCGTCAAGTCGCCGGTCGCCGCGGTCAGGCCGCGGACTGAGGGTACAGAAGAGTGAGAAAGAGCGGCCGCCCCCGAGAGTGGGGGCGCCAAAGAGCCGGCCGTCAAGTCGACGGTCGCCGCGGTCAGGCCGCGGACTGAGGGAAGGGGTAGGCCGGCCGCAGAGCCACGAGGGAGTGAAGGGGTCGAGGATGTCGCCTCGAGCTTGCCATCACCAGCACGTTGGTTGCGGAGGGCGTTGTCCGCCGCGCCGAGGCCCTCACTCGACGCGGCTACCAAAAAGCCGACTGGCCACCGCCGCCTCCGCGGCCCTTGCCTCTGCCTTCGCCTTTGCCTTTGCCTTTGCCCTTGCCCTTGCCTTTACCTTTGCCTTTGCCTTTTCCGCCGCCCTTTCCGCCGCCCTTGCCTTTGCCACCGCCACGCCCGCCTGCGGGCGCGGCCTCGCCCTCGGCGGCGGGCTCTCCGCCACCCCCGGCGCTCGGCTCGCCCTCTGCGAGAGTAGCGGCGCCGTCGGGGCTGGCGGTGACACCGCCGCTCTTGAAGGGGGGTGCTTTGGCGGCCTTGAGCGCGTCTACGAGCCTCTGGACCGGCTTGGCGTGCCAGCTGTTAGTCCAGAACTGGCCGTGGGCGTGGACGTCGGTGCAAGCCTTGGCTCCGTGCGCGCGGCAAACCATCGTGGGCAAGCACTTGTTGAAGCCCAGATGCTCCCGGAGGGTGGCCACCCAATAGGCGTCGAGGCCAGTGCCAACATAGATGATCTGGCCGTCACCGCTGTACCAAGTGAAATCGGGCATGGATCCGATGAGCGAGACGTCGCCAAACTCAGTGAGCTTCGGCCACTTGGCCTCGGGCCACTTGCCGTCCGACCACGAGTCCTCCAGGCCCTCACCGCTGCGTTTGGCGGGCGGGCCCGGCCCTCCCGCGCCGCGTGAGGGCTTGCCGTAGAGGAAGGAAAGGCGCTCGAGCAGCGACGCGGCCGGCTCGAGCACGCCCTTGGCAGCGGCTGGGCTGGCCGGCGCCTCGGCGTTGGCCCGCCCGCGGTTGCCTGCGGCGTTTTGGTGGAGGCTGCGCATCTTGACCAGGGGCGCGCACTCCTGCACGCTCGGGATGAGGTAGCCGAGCGCCTTGTCCTCCGGGTTGGAGGTGAGCACGGCCTTGGCTTGAATGCCCGCATACTCCATCGTGCCGAGATAGCACTCGACAATCTGCTCCAGGTGAGCCAGGCGCCGACTCTCGCTGTGGCGGATGGTGTCCCCCACGCGCAGCCCCTTCGCCAGCTCGTCCATGAACTGGCTGTAGCAGAGGGTGCCTACCGGCTGGGAGGCGTCGGCCTTGAGCCAACCCGCCGCCGCCAGAAATTCGTCGCCGGCGCGCCCCATGCTGCGCACGCACGACTCCTGCACGAGGTAGAGGACCCAGTGCACGCTGACCACGAAGGTCTCATTCGTCTGGACGTCGAGCGGCTGCTGCACCGCATAGTCGAAGATGTTGAGCTGGTGCAACTGCAGCCGCATCAGCAAATCGAGCTGCTTCTTGTCGTAACTGAAGCCTGCCAGCCGCGAGGGCTGCGCCACATTAAAGAGGTCAGGCTGCTCGAGACGAAGAAGACCAGCCACGGTGTCTCCAAAGTAGACTGGGAGGCTGCCCCGCTGCGCGAGGAGCGCAATGAGCGTGGCATCCGTGCCCGAGCGGTGCGCCACGTTGAACATGACTTGCTGCGGCAGCAACTGCCGCCCGAGAGCCACAAGGCCCCACGCCAACTTGACATCACCAGCATCGAGCGCGCTCTTGATCTTGGCGCGCAGCGAGGCAAAGAGGCCCAGGGCCGCCTGCACACTCCCCGCTGCCGCTTGCGACCCTCCAATCGATGACCGCAAGAAGCCCGCCGACGCATCACCGCCCGCGTCACCGCCCGAGCTTTGCGCCGCCGTGAAGCCATCGCGCACCTCCCGTGCGAAGGTTTCGAGGGAGGCGACGCGATCTTCGACGCTTGGGGTGCGAGCCACCTCTGCATCGACCTTGTGCCGATCGAGGCCGCCGTTGGCCGCCTGCAGACGCTGCAGCGCTTTGGAATCCGATGAGCGACGGTCCGCGGGGAGTGCCGCATAGAGGCGCTCGCCAAACGCATGCGCCTCCTGTGAAGAGAGAACACCGGCCAGCAGCTTCTCCAACTTGGGAAATTGCCAGACCAACTTGAGGAGATGCTCGCGCAGGATCGACTCCTGAGCGGCATTCATAGAGCCTGCGCCCACTCCGGGGGTGGCAAGCGTGCAGCGCTGACCAAGAAGGCGCAGCTGGCCGGCCAACTCGTCTGGGAGCACCCACAACTCCTTCTGCAGCAAGGCGTTGCGCGCAAAGTCGAGGAAGGTGCCAAGAGCCAAGGCCGGCGGCATTGTGCCTGCCGGCATGCTCGCGTAGCGTTCCATCTGGCTTAGGTAGGCGGTGCCAATGATTTGAAACGAACCACCTACCGCCGTAACTTGCGCTTGCACATAGAATGGAGCTAATTCGAAACACAGAACTCCAAGTGCGAGCAGCGGGTCACCAGGGCCGTGCCCCGCGTGCTCAAAGAGGAGGCCGCATGTCCATGGCTGTGCGGCTCCAAAATGGCCTGGAAGCCAGGTCAAATTCTCCACGAAATCTGCGGCTGTGATGAGCAGCCACGCTGGAAAGATCGCTTCGGCCGCAACCACTCGAATAGCGCCAAGCACCAGCGCTTCAAACGACTTGGCGGGGCTGATGAAGGCGCCCAAATCTTCGAGGCCACGGCACACGGCCTGCATCCAGCCCTCCTCGAATGTGCCCCGCAAAGGCTGAAGCCGCCCGGTGAGCGCCGAGCCGTCGAGCCGCGCTACTGCCAAGATCAGCAGCAGGATGTATTTGTAGGCGGTGTGAACAAACCCTGGCACGCCCGCGGGCCTCACGCCCTTCGAAAGGCGCAACAAGCCTCGAGCCAGCATGCTACCGTCGTCGAGCACTACGTTCAGTGCGGTGCCGATGTTGTTCGTGAGTGTGCCCGGGTCATGCTCCAAGGTGAGGAGAGTGGTTGACATTTGTTTGCGACCTGGCTTGGGTGATTGATGCCGCCTTGATTTTCTCTCGAAGCGCCGAGTTTTCCCTTGCGAAGCCTGCGACTAAGCAAACGGACAAACTGGGGCGCGGCCACACACAACGCGTGGTGAGCCCGAGCACCTGGGGCGGGCGAGTTCAGCGCTACGGACCTGGGGCGCGGCCACACACAACGCGTGGTGAGGCTTCGGGCTCTCCGCTTGGCCTGCAACGCTTCTCGCGTCGGCAACACGTGCCGACAAACACGCACTGCGCAGCTATTGTTTCTGCGCGGGGTCGTGCCCAAAGTTCTTGGGACGTGACCAAGTTCTGTCCATTCGACCTCCCCCTCCGAGCTCTTCCAATTT
>Ga0115572_10004792_pt1 | contig 10496 bp, 6 predicted proteins | sample COGITO_mtgs_1206_FD_88681 | JGI IMG/M metagenome (GOLD analysis project Ga0115572, IMG submission 88681) | Pelagic marine microbial communities from North Sea - COGITO_mtgs_120607 | ecosystem: Environmental > Aquatic > Marine > Epipelagic | place: Germany:Helgoland, sampling site Kabeltonne... | reverse complement strand
CTGCGGAAGAATTGCGGGACGCTATGGCCGATAAGAAGGTAGTAGACATCAAGACGAGGATGAACTGATGGCGGATATGGTTAACTCCCCGCCCCACTATAACAACGGCGACATAGAGGCCATCGAGGCTATCCGTGCGGCACTAGGGTCGGAAGGCTTTAAGGCCTACTGCCGTGGCACCGCAATTAAGTATCTCTGGCGGATGCCCCACAAGGGTAACGAGGGCCAAGATGCACAGAAGGCGATCTGGTATCTCAATAGATACCTAGACGAACTCTAATGAAACGCCGAAGGCCCCGACTGACGGTTAAGCGTCGGGACCCTTCATCCTTCCTAAAATCTTTGGGCGCACTGCGCACTAGAACCTACGCAGACCGCCGTAAGAAAACGGGCCGCAAGGTTAAGCATAAGAAAGCTGACGATGAGTAAGGCAGACTACAAAATCTCTTTAGTATCTAAGGCAGCGTGTGTACCTCTCCTACAGAAGTACCACTACCTGTCTAAGATCTCTAAGGGGTTCAAGAGCGGTTGCAATGTGGGCCTGTATAAGGGCGAGACGCTAGTCGGTGTATGTATATTCACTGGCTGGCCTGTCCCCGAGTTGCTTCAGGGTTGCTTTGGACTTCCCCGTACGGAGCAGGAGGGCTTCTGGGAGCTATCACGGCTAGTGCTATCTCCTACAGTCCAGAGTGAGGAACATAACCTTGCAAGTTGGTTTGTGAGCAGGGCCGTCCGTCTGTTGCGGGCTAACTACACGGTACGTTCAGTCCTGTCATACGCTGACGAGGGCTTTCACGAAGGCACAGTCTACGCTGCGTCTAACTTTTCCTACTACGGCCTATCCGCAGTCAAAAAAGACTTCTGGATAGAGCAGCCCGATCACACCTTCGTTAAGCACAGCCGTGGGCCTGTGAAGGGTCTCTCTGGTGAGTGGAGACCACGAAACCGAAAGCACCGCTTTCTACTCACCTACGACACTAGCCTCTCCTGCAAGTGGCAGGAGGAACCATGGAAACCCCTAATAAGAGAAGACGTTATGGACTTTAAGAAATACCAAGAGCAATCCCGAGAGTTTGCAATCTACGATAAAAAATACTCCAAGACATATCCACTAATAGCCCTGATGGGTGAGTTAGGTGAGGTAGCTAGTAAATTCTCCAAGGTCCAGAGGGATAACGACGGCAACCTACCGTCTAATTGGATTGATGACATGACACTGGAGGGCGGGGATATACTTTGGAATATCAGCCAGTGGTTCACAGACAACGGTGTCTGCATGGACGAGGCCGCCCGACGTAATTTAGCAAAACTTAAAGACCGTAAGGCCCGAGGGGTCATCGGCGGATCAGGAGACTATCGATGAATAACTTTCTACCCACCGACTACCAGACCTTCATTGCGACTAGCCGATACGCACGTTGGATTGAGGAAGAGGGCCGCCGTGAAACGTGGAGCGAGACCGTAGACCGCTATATGGATAGCGTCGTAGGGCCGCACTTAGATAGTGAGGACCCGTACATCGGGGACCAGATAAGCACTGCCATACTGGGTCTGGATGTGATGCCCTCGATGAGGGCCTTGATGACAGCGGGACCAGCGGCTCTGCGGGATAATACCTGTATGTATAACTGCTCTTACTTGGCTATTGATGATCCCAAGGCCTTCGACGAGGCTATGTTCATTTTGCTCTGTGGGACGGGCGTAGGGTTTAGCTGTGAGCGTCAGTATATTAAGAAGCTGCCCGAGATCCCCGAGACGCTATGGGATAGCGACACTACTATTGTAGTAAAGCACTCCAAGGAGGGGTGGGCCAAGGCCTACCGTCTGCTTATCTCGATGCTCTATGCGGGGGAGATCCCCACCTATGACGTCAGCAAGGTACGACCGGCGGGCGCACGACTAAAGACCTTTGGGGGACGGGCGTCAGGCCCCGCACCCTTGGTAGACCTGTTTAACTACACTATTAATACGTTCAGAGAGGCCGCTGGCCGTAAGCTGTCCAGCTATGAGTGCCACAGCCTCATGTGTAAGGTCGGTCAGATAGTAGTAGTAGGCGGAGTACGCCGGTCGGCTATGATTTCTCTTAGCAACCTGTCGGATGACCGTATGCGACACGCCAAGAGTGGTGAGTGGTGGAATACGGCGCCGCACATGGCGTTAGCAAACAACTCCGTGGCCTACACCGAGAAGCCCAATGCCATGTCATTTTTACGTGAGTGGACTGCCCTAGCTGAGAGCGGGTCTGGTGAGCGTGGTATCTTCAACCGTCAGGCGGCAGCTAAACAGGCAGCTAAAAACGGACGTAGGGAGGAGTATGATCACTTTGGGACAAACCCCTGCTCGGAAATCATATTACGAAATGGGGGTACGTGTAACTTAAGTGAGGTAGTGGTACGTGCTACTGACAGCGTAGAGGATCTACACCACAAGGTTAAGATAGCCACCATACTTGGTACTATCCAATCCATGTACACTAAGTTCCCCTACCTGCGTAAGCACTGGTCCCGCAATGCGGAGGAGGAGCGGCTTCTAGGGGTGTCTCTAACGGGCATTATGGACAGTACGCTACTCAACGGTACTACCGAGGGCCTAGAGGGTCTGCTAGAGGACCTGAAGCAACACGCCGTGGACACTAATGCCATCTGGGCGGATAAGCTAGGCATACCCCAGAGTGCGGCTATAACGTGTGTTAAGCCCAGTGGGACTGTATCACAGCTAGTGGACAGTGCGTCGGGCATCCACCCACGCCACAGCCCATTCTACGTCAGGACTGTGCGGGGCGATAACAAGGACCCCCTCACGCAGATGATGAAGTCTGCGGGCATACCTAATGAGCCAGAGGCCTTTAATCCAGACCAGACCACCGTGTTTAGCTTTCCTATGAAGGCTCCCGAGGGTGCCATAGTTACGGCAGACCGCACGGCCATACAGCAACTAGAGACGTGGCTAATCTATCAGAGGCACTGGTGTGAGCATAAGCCGTCCGTAACTATAAACGTGAGGGACTCTGAGTGGCTAGAGGTGGGTGCATTTGTGTATGAGCATTTCGACGAGATGTCGGGAGTGTCATTCCTACCCTACTCCAATCACACATACCAACAGGCTCCCTATCAGGAGTGTGGCTCGTCTGACTACCACACACTACTGGGGCTAATGCCTAAGAAGATTGATTGGTCAAAGCTATCGGACTTTGAATTGGAGGACACCACAGTGTCTAGCCAAACCCTAGCCTGTAGCGGAGATTTCTGTGAATTAGTGGATATAAGCGCATGAGTTATGGAAGTTACTACCAGCAAGTATATACCGAAGGCTATGAGGCGTTCTTTGACTGCGCCCTAGACTGCCCCTACGACCCCGCCAGCCGAATGGCTAAGGAGTGGAATCGGGGATTCAACGAGGCCTACTTTGAGCAGCAAAAGGTGCGCTATGCGTAAGAAGTTTGAGCAGGCCCACCATGACAAGTTTGATGACCCCGCACGGGATACGGCAAAGTCTTGGTGGGCCAGCTTGGGGTGGGACATTAGAGACAACCCCGACAAGTATGGCGTGGATCTTATTGCCGAGAAGGGCGGTAAGCGGGTCTACGTCGAGGTTGAGGTTAAGCGGGTGTGGCACGGTTCAGAGTTTACCTACGACACCCTCCACGTACCCTACCGCAAGACTAAGTTCCTAGATAGGCCTACCAAGTTTATGATCTTCAATGCCAGCCGTACTCACGCCGCAGTGATAGGCCGAGAGGCCGTGCGTAGGGCGCCAGTTATTGAGGTCCCAAACCGTACCATAGGTCGGGGCGAGAAGTTCTATAACATACCCGTTAGCGACGCTAGTTTTGTCTTCACTTTAACGTAAAAAAACCCCCACGGCCTATTGACTGTGGGGGCGGTATACTATAATAAATATTCATGCAGTTTGGTCACTGCTTGAACCTTTCGAGAAGCCTCGCCAGTTAACGCTGGCGGGGTTTTTTCTTTTCTATCTTAGGGGAGATATGTTCGTAGGGATCACTTGATCTATCTGCTCCATGTAGGTCTTTCCTTTTTCATCAGGAGTGGTCGTACGTATATCGTAGCCTACGCCGTGAGATACTATCTTACCGAAGTGTTGGGCCAGATTTCGTCTCTCCGTCGGCGTTTTTGCGACACGCATCCCCTCAATCATTCTCCCAAATTCTATAGGGTTAGACACGGCGGCTATTAGTACGTCATGGCCCACCTGTTGGGCTATATCTCTTGTATTCTGTAGCTGCCCTGCGGTAAGTCTACGTACCGCTGCGGCGGTGGGGTTCATATAGCCAAATAGGAATAGAATACCCGTACCTACGGCCTCTTCTACCTGCTTGCCCGCACTTAGCATATCCGCAGTACCTGAGTATTGTGATGTTCGTATAGAGTGCATCAGTTCTGACTGTTCTAGGGCCTTCAGTGCGGTCTCAAAACCCTTAAAGGCGTCGGTGTCCTTACCTAACACTACCTCCATGGCCCCTAAAACGTCGTTATCGTACCCCTGACGGATGCTATTTAACTTACCCTTCATGGTAGCTTTTATAGACATACCATCCGCAACCCCTACGGGCGTACTTCCTCTGAGGCCGTCTGCCAGTATCTGAGTAGTCCTCTCCCGCAATGCGCCTCTCACGACGTCCCGTTCAGCCAAGGGTAGCCTGTCTACCTGACTATATAATTCACGCATACGGTCGCCCGCCTGTTCACCAAACAGTATCTTTTTTAGCACAGATTCGGGGTTACCTACTAAGTCATCTGAGGCCCCTACGTTAAGGAACCGCTCAAGTATGTTTGTAGACGCCCTCTCTAGTTGTGCCGTGGAAGCTGTGAGGTTCTCTTGCGCTTCGTCAGTTAAGTTACCCAACCTTAAAGTATCCGCCTCTATATCTTGTACCATACGCTTAACGTCGGCCTCTAGCGTACTTCCTACATGGTCTAACTTAGCCTTATTGGCGTTAATTGCGTCCAGTGCGCCACTTAACTGCTTCGGGTCCCCAGAGGCCAGCGCACGGGCTACCTCTCTCTTCACTAGGGTCTCATAATATGTAGTGACGGTCCCCCGTCCCTCGTCGCTAACGTCCGAAAGGGCATACATAAAGGCCTCGAGGCTCCGACCCGTGGGGTCTTGCCCCATATCTTTCAGAGCGCTTGCCGTATTGATCTCTATGTCAGCTACCCCCTTGTCTGCGGGGGCGTCCGCTACTTTAGGCATGTTAACCCCACTCCGACCCTCTGCTAAATCGGTGGATAGGTCTCTCATCACTTGGGTGGAGTTCCACTTGGACTTTGCACGGGCAAAGGCGTTCTTGGCGGCCTGTAGCTGTCCCTTGGTGGCCTCTCCGGTAGCCGCCTGCATCTGCGTCCATAGCTGTCCCGCAGGCTCTAGTACCTCCCCTGTGACTTCATCAATCTTAGGGGCGTCTCCGGATAGCAGGTGGTTTCTTAGGTCTGTTAGTGTTTGCCTTAATTCTGGGTTCTTTTCATTCTTTATGGTATTCTCCAGCCTTCGGGAGATAATAACCAACTCAGAATATTTTATATCCTGTAAGTTGTATAGTAACTCTTCGGCAGTCTCAAAAGTTACTCCCTGTCCCTTTATGTTTGTACCCTCCTTGGCGTCTACGTGGGCCTGCTTCCTAAAGCCCCTAAAGAGATCTGAAATCAACGCTCGGCCCTGATCCCCCGTACTATCAAGACGGTTACTGTTCCGTGCTACCCGATCCATGTGGACCTTCAGTCCAGCGGGATCAATTAACCCTGCGCCCTCAATGTTTTTGTAGGCATCATATACGGCCCGCCAATCCCTAATAAAGCTATCTAGGCCCTCACCACTCATGGTTGTAGCCACGGCAGCAGCGTCCGCAGGCACTGAATTAGTTGTACCGGGTCCGTAGTTTTTCTGTAGCTCTGCATTAAGTTGATTATCTACTAGCAGTTCATCTGTCTGACGCTGCAACTCCGCTGCATCAAACTCTGCGTCTCCTATCGCTTCTCTCAGGACACCCTTTCTTTTTACGTGGGGCTGCCTAAGAGTATCCATTTGCTGAAAGAACCACTCACTCGGATCTACGTCCTCCGGTATGCGGGTCTTACCCGACCGCTCCAGTAAGTCATATACGCCCTCTGCCATGTCAGTACGTTGAAATATGACGTTAGGGGATGCGTTTACCCCACGGGCAATAGTCATCATATTAAAGGCCATTTGGGCGGCTTCCTTTTCCACCCACTTATCAAAGGCCTCGGTGCCGTACTTAACGCCCTTGGGGGCCTGCATGGTCTCCATAACGTAGGCCTTGGCCCCCGCTAGTACCGTGGTAGGCCCGTCACGCCCTATGCGCCCCGTGGTCTCACCTATAGCTAATTCCATGACGGAATGGTTATTAAACATCCTAGACATAGCCTGCATCTTACGGCGGGACGCACGATCTGACACTGATCCAATAGTAGGATCTAGTGCAAGCATCACCTTCAGTATCATCTCACTTTCTGCTTGCTTTGCATTATAGGCGTCGTCACTAAACCTTCGTATGCCCTCGGTCTTTCCTGATAAGAACTGCCCTACGGGTCGGAATACCCGCATAGCTAAATCCAGACCCCCAGTAAATACTATACTGTCTATTAGCAGGGCGGCATCGTCGGCGGCGGTTTTTCCTATTTCAAACCCCATGTCAGTAAAGACCTTAGACACTTTATCGGGCGTAATAAACAGGCCCTTCGTACCATCTTCCGCCATTACTGTATCAGACACACCTACGGCGCCAGCCCCGCCCAAATACCGTGCAGCCCGAGCGTAGGGGCTAGAACCCTTCTGCCCTACTCCCATTAACTTGAACGCCCCCCCTACGGCGGCGTTTGCAAAGTAGGCGGAGGCACCGACTAGCACCAAGTCGTCTATAAACTTCTCTGCGCCAGATGTTTCTATTCTTGGGGTATCTAGTTTAGCCTTAGAGTTGCTTGAAAACTTCCCTTCCTGTACGGCACCCAAGACGTTCCCCTTAATTCCATACCACAGGTTCTTAAATAGCCTCATACCGTACTGTGTGTCGGGTCTGGGGACCTCCATAGCCTCCATTACTGGGCTGCCGTCTTCGTTTAGTTGTATTTCCCCGGTCTCTGGGTGTACTACGGGTCTATAGTTTATTTTTATCTCGGCCATACCCGGTACGCCACTAGATCTATAGTACCCCGGTATAGAGTCGTATATCGCCATGGCTTCTTGGGTGTACACCTCATCACGTATGTCATTTATCTCTTTATTTTTTTGAATGGAACTACCCTCGACGCCGAGGGCCGTTAACCCTTCCGCAAATAGGTCACGGAGGGGATTAAAGTCTGCGGGTTTATTCTCCATTCGATTGCCACCGTACAGGCCCTGATGAGACAGGTCTGCCGAGGGTGATACGGGTACTTTTCCGTCATCGGGGGGCGGCTGTATGTTTAGGGTACTAAAGTTAGGGCTAGGTATTATGTCACGCCCCTCGCTGACGTGTTGCTGCCTCAAGAAGTCGGGCATAGACTCAAATGTCCGAATCTGTTCTTCAGACTTACCCTCTAAGTACGCCCTAGTGGCATCATCGTAAGCAGGAACTTCCTCTGGCACTTCCTCTGGCACTTCCGTAGTGTCAGTAGGAACGATAGGAGCTTCTGTTGTAGGTGGCGGAGTGCCGTCCCCTGCGGGCGGATCTTCCTCTGTAAGTAGGGGCGGCAGGTCATACCCAAGGCCCTCTAGTTGCTGCTTTTGTTTCTCTAGCTCATCAAGCGTAGCCATCAGTTAGACCCCCTATCTTGTATGTAGTTCTCAAGCTGTTCTGGGGGTAAGTTGAAAAAGAAAGCCTTGGAGTACCACGCTAGTAGGGCTGGAATTTTATCGGGTGCCGTATTTTTATAGTAGGTTTCAACCATTAGCTCTCTTGCCATGAACCTTTGATGTTCTAAACTTTGTTCATTGGTAGGGTCCGCAGCCAGATTTACAAAGGTGGTAAACGCTTGCGCCGCCTCTTCGGGGCTAGGTGCGGGTTCAGGCACCGTAGCCTGATACTGCGCTTGGTATTTACTATACGCATCCTGTATGGCGGGGTCGGTGGAGCCTTCAAATAGGCCCTCCATAGTAGAACCCTGTCGAGTAGGACGGAATGCGTTGTCTTGGCTAAATGCGTCATAGCGGTCGGTAAGCTGGCTCTGCATAACCTGTTCCTTACCAATCATGTCAGACATGAAGGCATGTAACTTAGCACTAAACGCTTCCTTTGTCCTAGCCCCCGTAAGTACACTACTTAGTCGCTTATAGTCTTGGTTAGACATAGCCTGACCCGACTGTCCCTCACTCATACCTAGTCTAAAGGTCATTAGCACGGCTAGTCCCTCAAAGTATGCGGCCCTTTCGGCTGTACCTAGCGTATTTGGGTCTACTACACTCTTAACCCAATCCGTGTAGTTACCGTTATCGAACCCACCATTAGCCATGGCCTGATTTAACTCCGCCTCACTAACGATATGGCCGTCATCTTTTCCGTTGAACAGATTGCCTAGCACCTCTCCCGCAGAGGCGGCTCCGTATGTGAAGCTAGAGACGGCTCTCGCTACCGACCCGCCAAAGTTTAACACATGCTCGTCGCTATGGACTAGCGCCTCCATGCGCTTTGCTATGGGTAGCGTACTCATAAGCTGTCTTTGCATTATGTCTAGGTCTTTTACGTTCTGGCTGATAGACGTATTAAAGGCACTCAGAGACTTTTTAGACTGCTCCGTTACCCCGCCTACTAGCTGTGATATATCCCACGTATCACCCATGGGAACCGTATACTGGTTAATCCCTTGGCTTATTGCGGTTCTAATGCGTGGTATTCCGTCTATCAGGACTATAACGTCCACAGCCTTTCCAAACTGCCCCGCCGTACCCGATCGATAGAGGGCCTCCTGCTCCGCTGCCGCATTTAACGTAGAGTGTAGCTCCGTGACTGCCTCCACGGTCTCGTCACTGTGACGTGGCGTACGCCCCGCACTAATGTCGGCCTCGTTTTCAAACGCAAGTCGAGACAACAGATTACTGGCTTTTTCTGGGTTATCTACCCCATCAATAAGTATCGCAAAGGCATTCTGTTCCTTTAGCCCCTGTAGTTGCTTAATGCGCAGATCTACGGTGGGATCTTGCAATGCCCCAAATTTACTATCCCTCAACTCGTCTCGTAGTATAAGTAGGGAGTCCAGATCCATTTGCATTACGCTGTTAAAATCGAGCGCCTCACCAAATTCTTCCTGCATTCCCACACGGCTCATACTATCAGCGAAGGCGGTCATCCATGCGTCTGGTATGGCGTCCTTGGGACCGAAACCGCCCGCATTAATATCCGACCACATGGCCTCAAATTCCGCTGCGGTCGTGGGCATAGTGGGCATATTTGCGGGGCTTTGCACTATTTGAGCGGCCAGCCTATAGTGTTCCTCTAATACTTTAGGACTAACGTCATTCCTAAAGCCCTGCCAGCCCGTCTGAATAAACTGTAGGGCCTGATCACGGGTCATTTCCTCTACATTTGGTAGATCTGCGGCGTTAAAATCTCTCCACAGAGTGTACAGACTCCTCCTATACATGACTGCCGCCTCATCATTTCTTTTATCAAGGGCAGAGAGTTGAGCCTGTATTTCCTTCACACTCCCTATCTCGCTTATAGGCTTGACGGGTGCGTGATGCGTAATTTGACTTAATACCTCGGCCTCTTCTACCCGTGTAAGTGGATATGCACCATTCTCGCTGTCCATTAATAAATTAAGGTTGGTTCCAAAGTTTAGATTGGCGATTTCATCTTCGGAAAACGCAGCCGTTATCTGGCTTGCCACCGCCTCGGGGCGTGTCCCGCCCCCCTCGCCCACTACGGGTACAACTACGGAGCCGTCGCCGGTTGAGGCTACACGGACACCGTCGTCCCCGCTACCGCCCCCCTGATTAGCTGCGTCGAGCATAGCCTGATCGGCGCCCCCCAAGGAAGCAAATTGGTTATTATCTATCTTATCTGCTACGGCGTCTCTTTCGGCCACAGCCTCTGGAGGACCGCCCTCCAGTTTTGGTTCATCAATTTGATTAGGATTAGGGCCACTGGGCTTAACATCACTAAGTAGTGCCTCTGTCTCTCCTATGGCTCCGTCCCCGCCGCTGTCACTACTACTATTAAAAGGTACGGGGGCAGTTAGGTCCCCGCTATTGTCAGGCGGAACGTTTGTCGGAGTAGTAGTAATTACGGGGTCGCCACCTTTCTCAGGGACGGGACCCCCGTCAGGCACTACCGCCCCGATAGTAGGAAAGGTTATAGACTTGCTTTCAATTTCTTTATTCAACTGCGTTATCGCCTGAGATCCGTCTCCGTCGCTCCCGTGTATTCTATCAAATAGAAATTGTATGTTCTCTTGGGAGGGGTGGATGCCGTGAGAATCCGCCACTGCCCTAGCCTTACTCCACGACTCGGCTACCTTCCTAGCGTCTTTCTGGTCTTGCTTACT
>Ga0115572_10004791_pt1 | contig 10499 bp, 7 predicted proteins | sample COGITO_mtgs_1206_FD_88681 | JGI IMG/M metagenome (GOLD analysis project Ga0115572, IMG submission 88681) | Pelagic marine microbial communities from North Sea - COGITO_mtgs_120607 | ecosystem: Environmental > Aquatic > Marine > Epipelagic | place: Germany:Helgoland, sampling site Kabeltonne... | reverse complement strand
ATTAATTCTGGATTATTTTTTTTTATTGCAGAAGAAACTACAATAATCGTGGCATTACTTATATTTTGTTTTTTGTGTCCAATTGTAATCTTTATTTTTCCTTTTTTTAATCTTTCAATGTTCTTATTACTAGCAATATCACTGCCCTGAACTTTGAATCCTTTACCCTTCATTATAAGAGACAATCCGCTCATACCTATTCCGCCAATACCTATAAAGTGAATAATTTCAGATTTTGCTAATTTAATTTTCATTAATAATATTTAATAAATTTTGATTAACATTATTCCAAGTGTTTTGATAATTTAATTTTTCTAAATTATTTTTTTTTATAAACATTTCATCTTTATTGCTTATTATATTTAACAATAAATCTTCAAATTTTTTTTTATCAAAATTAATTTGATCAATAACCCAACAACAGCTTCTATTTTTATAATAATTTGCATTTTCTAGTTGATGATTATCCATAGAACTTGGTAATGGAATAGCAATAAAAGGTTTTTTAGATAGAGAAATTTCAGCCAAACTAGAAGCACCTGCTCTTGTTATGCATAAATCTGCTTGATCTATTAATAAATTAAGATTTTGATCAAAACTAAAAACATTATTATCAATTTTATTTTCAAAATATATTTTTTTGAGAGCATCAATGTTTTTTTGATTAGTTTGATGAATCACCTTTAAAGGTTTTATCTTTGAAACTTCAATAAATGAATCGTGTAAAATTTTATCAAATATATGTGCGCCTTGACTTCCACCAATTATTATTAAAGTAAATTTTTCATTATTATTTTCTATTAAATTTTTGTGATAATACTTTTTCCTTATAAGTGGATTTGTGACCTTTAATTTATTTTTATACTCTATGGGAAAACCAATGATATTATCTGAATAACATATGATGTTTTTACAAAATTTAAGAAAAAATTTATTTGCTCTGCCAATTACCATGTTTGGTTCTAACAAATAAATTTTAATATTTAATATTTTTGCTGCCAAACATAAGGGTAGAGACATATATCCACCTGTAGAAATAAGAATTTGAATTTTTTTCTTTTTTAATAATATTAATGATTTCAATGTTAAAAAAAAAACTTTTAAAATTGATAAAGGCAATAATATGAAATTATTAAACTTAGGAGTATTAATAACTGCGACATTATAAATTTTATTATCTAAATATTGAAGACCTCTAACATCACTTGAAATTAATATATCATAATTATCTTTCAAATGATCATGCATTGTAATTGCAGGAATAACATGTCCTCCAGATCCTCCTGTGGAAATTAAAATCTTACTTTTCATTTTAATTTTCTATTTTTCTTTTAGTTAAGTTTAAAATTATTCCAGATAATATTGAAATACTTACTATTGAAGAACCTCCATAACTCAAAAATGGTAAAGTCATACCAGTAGTTGGAAATAATCTGATATTAACACCAATATGTATGGTTGCTTGCATTAAGATCAAGCTTACACATCCAATTAAAACAAGTTTAATCTTGTCATCTTTTTCATAATTTATTTTTTTCAAGACCATGTAAATAAACATTAAAAATAATAATAATATTAATATTATAGCAACAACACCAAACTCTTCAGAAATTACAGATATAATATAATCAGTGTGTGCTTCTGGCACTCTATTTTTTAAGGTTCCTTCGCCAATTCCTTTTCCAAAATAACCCCCACTTGTAATGGACTCGATAGCTTTATCAGATTGAAAATTATGTGTTCCTGTATCTCTGTTAAAAAAAGAAAAAATCCTACTTTGAATATAATCAAACTTAGGGACGTATATAATTAAATAAGCTAATGAAATAGAAGCAAATATAAAAAGGCCAAAAAGAAAAAAAATATTAATTCCTGAAGTAAAAATTAAAACTGCCCAAGAGAAAACAACCAGAAGAGTTTGGCCAATATCTGGCTGCATTATAAGAAGTATAGAGATTATTGATACTAAGAAAATTGATAATAAATATTTTAAATAGAGATTTGAACTTCGAACACTACATAGAATAGTTGAAATCATGATAATTAAAAAAGGTTTTAATAATTCAATTGGTTGAAATCTGGGTAAAAAAAATAAATCTATCCATCTTTTTGATCCCTTTACTTCGACACCAATAATTGGAACTAAAAATAAAGAAATCAAAGTAACAAAAAAAAGAAAATATGAGTAATGAAATAGTTGATCAGTTTTTAAAGAAGAGAAAGTAAAAATTATAAATATTCCAATAAAAATATAGATTAAATGCTTAAAAAAAAAGAAGTAACTATTTGTATTTAATTTATCAGAAGCAATTAATGAAGTTGAAACTAATGAGAAAAAAAGTCCAATGGCAAATAACGAACTTATAAGTAAAAAAATTGATTTATCTACATTCTTCCACCATTGATAATAAAATTTATATAAAAAATTATTTTTTTTCATTGAGAAATTTTTTAATTAATTGATTAAAATATTTTCCCCTATCTTCAAAATTTTTAAAGCTATCAAATGAAGCACCAGCAGGACTAAATAGAATAACATTTTTTTTTAATTTTTTATTTTTTAAATCCAAAAATATTTCATTCAATACATCTTTTAAATATTTTAAATGTTTAACAGTTATCTTATTCTTAATATTTATTATAAATTGTTTATAATTATTTCCAAAAATAAATGTTTTAAAATTCTTGCAGTGTTTTTTAGATAAATTTAATTGATCACTTTTTTTGGGAATTCCACCTAAAATCCAATAAACATCTTTTAAATTTTTTAACAAATTTTCTGATGAGGCAAAACTTGTTGATTTAGAGTCATTTATTATTGTTAAATTTTTATTTTCATAGATAATTTGTTGTCGATATTTTAATCCTTTAAATCTATTTAAAGTTTTAATTAATGTTTTATTGTTTAAATTTAATGTTTCAGATATCTGCAAAACAAATGATAAATTTTCTAAATTTCCTGAAGATAAAAAGTACTTATTCTTTAATTGTTTAATTATTTTATTTGTTTTTTTTAAATCAACTCTAATAATTTTTGGATTATATTTTTTACTGTTTAACTTTTTATTTATTAGTAAGTCTTTTTTTTTTACAAATGCTATAGATTCTTTAGACTGAGAATTTAATAACTTAAATTTAGCATTAATATAATTTTTTAAATTTTTATGTCTTTCTATGTGGTCGGGACTAATGTTAAGTATTGCTGAGTATTTTGAGGTAAATAGTTTGCTGTAATCTAATTGATATGACGAAGCTTCAATCACAAACATGGTATTTTTTGTAATTTTTTTTTCAGATAATGCTGGATTTCCAATGTTTCCTATCAATCTGCAGTCGTAGTTTTGATCTGCTAAAACTTCATGCAATATTTTAGCTGTGGTTGATTTTCCATTAGTTCCAGTGATAGTGATGCTTTTATTTTTGTAAAATGAGTAAAATATATCCAAATCTGTGTAAATTTTAGATTTATTTTTTTTAAGAAATTTAGATAGTTTGCAGTTTAAAACATCAATTCCCGGACTAATAATAATTATATCAAACTTAATCTTAGCTATTTCTTCAACATTTCTTATTATTTGACTTGATTTATATCTAATTTTTTTTTTTAAATTATCATCAAATAAATAAACCTTGGATTTATTATTTAAAAATTTATATGATGAAAGTCCACTTTTACCTAAACCATAAACTAATATTTTTTTTTCCAAAAAAATATTTCTATCATCTATCATTATCTTAATTTTAAAGTAGCCAAACCTATCATTGCTAAAATAATTGAAATAATCCAAAATCTAATTACGACTGTTGACTCAGGCCATCCTTTTTTTTCAAAATGATGGTGTATTGGTGCCATTCTAAAGATTCTTTTTCCAGTTAATTTAAAAGAAATTACTTGCACCATTACCGAAATAGCCTCAAGAACAAATAACCCCCCTGTAATTGCTAATACTATTTCATGTTTTGTGATTATTCCAACTGCCCCTAAAGAACCTCCAAGTGCTAAAGAACCTGTATCACCCATGAAAATTTTAGCTGGTGGTGCATTAAACCAAAGGAATCCTAAACATGATCCTATTATTGCGCCACAGAAAATTGAAACCTCACCAGTACCTTCAATGTAAGGTATTTGCAAATAATCAGAAAAAACAATATTTCCAGTGACGTAGCTTATAAAAGCAAAGCAACCTGCAACTAAAATTACAGGTACTGTAGCTAATCCATCAAGTCCATCAGTTAAATTAACTGCATTTGATGAGCCTACAATTACAAATACAGAAAAAGGAATAAAAAACCATCCAAGATTAATTATTAAATTTTTAAAAAATGGAAAATACAAATTAGTAATTTCTTGATAATCGACAAAGTAAACAAATAAACTGATGCCCATTATAGCTAGTAAAACTTGTGATAATATTTTAAATTTAGATGAAATACCTGAAGAATTATTATGTTTTATTTTTTTATAATCATCATAAGCTCCAAGTAAACCAAATGAGATGGCAATATATACACAGAATAAAACACTTGTATTTGATAAATCCCCCCAACATAAAACAGAAAATAGTAATCCAAACAAAATTATTACTCCTCCCATTGTTGGAGTGCCAATTTTTTTTACAATATGATCTTGTGGACCATCATCCCGTATAGGATTTACAATTTTTCTGTTCGAAAAAAAATTTATAAAAGGTCCTCCTACTAACAAGACTATAATTAATGAGGTGAATAACGATAATCCTGTTCTAAAAGTTATGTATTTAAAAACGTTTAAAAATCCAAAGGTATCAACAAAATTAAGTAGAAATTGATAAAGCATTTATTTTGAACCTTTTATTTTACAGATTATCTCATTAAATCCAGTCGCATTTGAAGCTTTAACCATAAGATAATCATTATTATTTAAATCATTTTTAATCAAATCAATAATTTGTGAGTTGTTGTTCAATACCCTGCCTTTTTTCTTTTTTGAAATAGAATTGTATGTGAATAAAACATTGCTTCCCTTAACAAAGATTTTGTCAATTTTAGTATTATTAATTATTTTTCCAATAGATTGATGAAGTTTTTTGGAGTGTTTTCCAAGTTCTAACATATCACCTAATAATAAATATTTTTTGCCTTTGTTGGTTTTAATTTTATCAAAATTTAAAATTGCTGACTTAAGAGACAAGGGATTTGAATTATAACTTTCATCTATTAAGTTTAAGTCTTTATTATTAATCTTAATTTTAGTAATATCTCCTCTACCTTCTGGTGTTTTAAAGCCTATAAAAATATTTTTATTTATTTTAGATATGTCAAAAAAAACACTCATAACAGCTAACGCAGCCAAAATATTTAGTATATTATTTTGAAAATTATTAGAAATATAAAAATAAGTTTTTAAATTATTAATTCTAATTATTGCTTTAAACTTGTTAGCAATTTTTTTAATACTTATCAGCTTGATATTTGCGTTTGGATTATTAATACTAAATGATAAAATTTTAAGACTTCTTTTATTAGCTATATTTGTGTGTAAAGTAAAAAAATTATCATCGGCATTTAGAACAATAAAGCCATTAGCTTTTGTATTATTAATTATTTCTGATTTGGCATAAGCAATTTGTTTGAGATTCTTAAAATTTTTAGCATGAGCATAATTGATGTTAGTAATCACACTTAAATCTGGTTTAACAATTTTTGAAAGATGGTCAATTTCACCTTTTTTATCCATTCCAATTTCCAAAACTCCATAATTATTTTTTTGATCTAAATTAAAAAGACTTAAAGGAACTCCATATTTATTATTATAAGATTTAGGTGAAATACCTACTTTAGATAATTGATTTATTGAGTTTCCTAATAATTCTTTTAATGTGGTCTTTCCACAACTACCAGTTATAGCAATAATTTTTGTTTTTATATTTTCTCTATACAGCATAGAACTTTTTGTTAAAAATTTGAGTGTGTCTTTAACTTTAATCTGACGAGAAATATTTATTTTTTTTTCAATTTTATTAACTACTGCAATTGAAGCTTTTTTTTTGAAAGCTTCACTTATGAATTTGTTTCCATCATTTTTTATTCCCTTAATTGCAAAAAAAATATCTCCTTTTTTTATTTCTCTAGAGTTAATTCTAGCTTTCTTAAAAGAAATTTTATTAGATATTTTTTTTTCTCCATTAAGCTCATTAAGTATATTAACTTTAAAATTATTTGATAAAGCTGAATTTTTAATTTTTATTGCATTAAGGATAATTTTTTTATCTGAGAAGAAAATTTTTTTTACACCAATTTCTTGAACTGTTTCATGACCTTTTCCAGCTACAAGTAAAATTTCCCCTGTATTCAATTGTTTTATTGCTTCTGAAATTGCCTTTGCCCTATTAGGGTATTCAAATACCTTATGTTTTTTTATTCCTTTTTTTATGTCTTTTCTTATTTGACTAGGTTTCTCTAATCTAGGATTATCATCAGTAAGATATATCTTGTGAGAAAAGAAATCAGCAATTTTGCCCATTTTAGCTCTTTTATTTTGATCTCTATTTCCCCCACAACCAAACACTAAGCTAATTTTACAACCTGCAAATTGTTCTTTTATGTTTTTAAGACAAGTTTTTAAAGCATCAGGTGTATGTGCGTAATCTAAAATTACTTTTGAATTATTCTTAATTTTGCCAACTCGATCAAATCTTCCTTCTACTGACTTTATTTTTGGTATTACATTAAGTATATCTTTTATATTAACATTACTTTTTATTGAAGCAATAACAGCCATTAAAAAATTTTTTAATTGAATTTTTCCTATCAAATTAAGTTTAATTTTATGTATAGAATTTTCATATTTTATCTCCAACAACTGAGATTCGCCTTCATACTGATGTGATAAAAATTGAAAATTATTTTTTTTATCTGATAATGAAAAAAGTTTTAAATTTTTATTAGATGCTATATTTTTTATTTTTTTGAATTCAGGTATTTTTTCATCTGTTATGATATTTCCATTTTTTTTTAATAATTTTTCAAATAAATAAAGTTTAGCTTTTAAATAATTTTTTATATTTTTATGATAATCAAGGTGATCTTGAGATAAATTTGTAAATATTCCAGTATTAAAAGATAGGCCATCTAATCTATTTTGGCTTAAACCATGACTAGACGCCTCCATAATAACATTGTTGATATTTTGCTTTTTTAAGTTAGTTAAAATTTTGCTTAATTGAATTGGATCTATTGTGGTATTTGATAAATTTTTTTTATATTTTTTCGATTTAATTCCTAAGGTTCCAATTGAAGCAACTTTTTTATTATTTAAATCTAGTATTTGATAATAAAAATCTGCAATAGATGATTTTCCATTTGTACCTGTTACTGCAATAATATTATTAGGTATTTTATTGTTAATTCTAAATGAAACTTCAGCTAATAACTTTCTTATATTATTTGAGTGAATAAATAAAATACCATTTTTAAATCCATTAATTTTTGTTTCAGTTATGATTATTTTTGCACCATTTGAGATTGCAGATGATATAAAATTATTTCCATCTATTTTATTTCCTTTAATTGCAAAAAAAATGTAATTTTCTTTTATTTGATTACTGTCATATGCAATTCCTGAAAAATTAATTTTTTTATAACTGTCTTTAATATTTTGGAAGTAATCGCCAAGAAGCATAATTAATTAATTTCTAGATATTTTGTGGCTAAAATAGGCCCAATTTTATCTATTATTTTTCCAGCAACCTCTACTGAAGTCCACCCTGCTGTATTATACAGGGTTCCCTTCCAGCCACCTTTTTGATTTCGATATTTATAATAATAATCTTTTGCTTTTTGCGGTGTGTCTAACATGACAATAAATACATATTGTGGGTTTGAAGTTGGGAAAATTGAAGCAAATGTGTTTATCTTTGCTTCAGAATAAGAGCCTTCTTTTGGTTGATCTGCAGTTCCAGTTTTGCCGCCAATTTCATAATTCGGTACGTCTGCAAATTTTGCAGTTCCTTCCTTTGTATTAACAATTTTTCTTAAAGCTGTAACCACTTGTTCAGAAACTCCTTTATTAATTAATCTTTTACTTTTTTTTTTATTTTCAGTATTTTTATCTATTAAAGATGGTTTGATGTCATAACCTCCATTAGATATTATTGCATAACCTTTTGCTAGCTGAAGAATTGTTGTTGCAACACCATGGCCAAATGATGCTGTAGCTAATTTACATTTACCAAAATTATAATCTTTTTGAGGAGCTATTTCGTCAATATCAAAATCAATTGAACTTAATACTCCAATTTTTTTTAAAAAAGATTTGTGTTTTTCTGGTCCAATTAATTGAGCAATTCTAACTGAACCAATATTTCCTGACCTAATCAATATCTGTTCTGCTGTTAGATCTGAAGGAATTTTATTATCATATTCTCCAATTCCATGTTTGTCACAACGAATAGATTTTGGCAAATCTAGAAACTCAGTTTCTGGTTTTATTAAGCCTTCATTTAAAGCACTTGCAAATGTTAATGGTTTAAATACTGAACCAAGCTCATAAGTTCCTTTAGTCACTCTATTAATAAAATTAACATCGGTTATATTACGTCTCTCATTTGGATTAAAATCTGGTAATGAAATTAGTGAAAGTATATTTCCATTATTTACATTCATTAATAATGCTGCACTACCTTTGCTTTTAAAAATTTCTTGATATTTGATTAATTCTTTTCGTATTAAAAACTGCACATCTTTATCAACTGTAAGTTTTATAGGTTTTTTGGAGTTTCTTAAAATCTCATCAAAAGATTTTTCAAGACCAGCAATTCCTTTGTTATTATCATCTATTTGACCAATAATATGACTAAAAAGATTTTTTTGAGGATAAATTCTTAAAACCTTTTCCTCAGGTTTTATAGATTTATCTCCAAGTTTCATTAATCTTTCATAGTTTTGCTCTGAAACTTTTTTTTCTAACCAAAAGAACTTTTTTGATTCAAGTTGTTTTTTTACTTTATTAAAATCTTTATTTGGAAATATAATATTCAAACTTAATAAAAGTTTTTTCTTATCTATTACATCAGATGACTTTATACCTATATCAATAGATTTAACCGTTTTAGCTAAATAATTACCATCTATGTCAATTATATCTGCTCTATAAAGTTTATTAGTAGATGGTGGAACATTAATTTTTTTAGCATTTGATTTACGAGATCCAAGATGAATTAAATGAATAGTATAAATTATGTAAATAATAAAAAAGATAAAAAATATAAAAGCTACTCTATTAAATCTTACATCTAAATTAGTATCATTTTTTTTATAATCAAAATTATTTTTATAATCTTCGATAATAATTTTTGATTTTAATTTTTCCATTAATCTTTTGTTATTTTTAAATATTTTATTTTTTTTTCTTTATTTGTGATTTTAAAAACTTTTATATCCTCAATTTTTTTTTGGACTAAGTTATTTTCAAAATATAGTGATTGAAATTCTAATAATTTGTCTGAGGAACTTAGATAATCAAATTCTAGTTTAATCTTCTCGAGTTCTGAATTTAAAACTCTAATATTTTCATTTACAGTAAAAATTTTATCTTCATTTTTTTTTGCAGAATTTTTAATAATAGCAGTAGATAAAATTAAAGAAAAAATAACTAATACTAAAATAATTTTTTTCATAGCTTATTTCCAAAATTTTCTATCTCAATCAAATTTCTAAATTGATCTAAAATATCAGTTTCAAAATCATAAAAGTCAGTTTTTTTAATTGCATATCTGAGCTTTGCTGATCTTGAGGGCAAGTTTTCATTAATCTCTTCATCAGAGGGTATAATTGCTTTTTTTTCATTTAATGTAAGTAATGTCTCGGGTTGCTCTATAATGGGAGTGTATCTAGATATACTTTTTTTTTCAGAAAGACTTTTTAAAAAATATTTAACAATTTTATCTTCTAGTGAATGAAATGTAACTACAGCAAGCACTCCATCTTTTTTTAAAACTTTTGTTGCATTTATTAATCCAAAAATTAATTCACTTATTTCTTTATTAACTAAAATTCTTAAAGCTTGAAAAACTTTAGTAGAACTATGAACTTTAAAATTTTTTTTTCTTTTTGTTTTATCTATGATCTCAACAAGTGTTTGAGTGTCTATTTTTTTTTTAGTTCTCTCTTTGACGATATTTCTTGCTATAAATTTGCTTTCTTTCTCTTCTCCAAAAAACTTAAATATTTTATCTAGCTCTTTTTCATCAAGTTTATTAATTACATCTTCAGCAGAATAATTATTTAAACCCATTTGCATATTTAAATTGCCTTTAGATTGAAATGATAATCCTTTATTAGGATCCTTTATTTGAGTATAAGAATATCCAAGATCAAATATGACTCCCTTAATATTCTCATTTTTGAGCTTTAGATTATTTAATTGACTAAATTTGATATTTTTAAATAAAAATCTATCTTCAAATTCATCTTTTAACTGATTAGCTTTTAGTTCACTTTCAATATCGCGATCTAAAGCT
>Ga0115572_10004789_pt1 | contig 10501 bp, 4 predicted proteins | sample COGITO_mtgs_1206_FD_88681 | JGI IMG/M metagenome (GOLD analysis project Ga0115572, IMG submission 88681) | Pelagic marine microbial communities from North Sea - COGITO_mtgs_120607 | ecosystem: Environmental > Aquatic > Marine > Epipelagic | place: Germany:Helgoland, sampling site Kabeltonne... | reverse complement strand
TTTTTTGACTTTGATTCGGTTCAAGACGGACCAACTCAAAACCTTTTAATTCTCTGACTGGACGCGTCACACTCGCATAATGGTCTTTAATATAGAGTTGCACCACTTCTTTACCTGAAATTTTACCTGAGTTTTTGAGAATCACCGAAACTTCAATTTCTTGATTGGAAATCACTTTTGCTTTAAGCGCACTGTATTCAAATGTTGTATAGCTTAGACCATATCCAAACGGATATAAAGGGGTGTTTTGCACGTCTTGAAAATGGGACCAAAACACAGTATTTGATGCTGGAATCGAAGGACGACCAGTATTTTTATAATTATAATAAATCGGCACTTGACCAACGGCTCTTGGAAAACTCATTGGCAATTTTCCACTTGGATTATAATCGCCATAAAGAACTTGCGCTATGGCATTTCCACTTTGAGTCCCTAACTGCCACGCTTCTACAATCGCGGGTAGGTGTTCCTGATGCCAGTTTAAAACGAGTGGTCTTCCGTTGTTTAAGACTAAAACAATGTTTTTATTGACCTTAAAAACAGCTTCAAGTAGTTCTTGCTGAACGCCTGGCAATCCTAGTGTTGTACGACTTCTAGCCTCTCCACTTTGATATCCAACTTCACCCAATACCATCACGACCACATCTGCAGTTTTTGCTAGAGCAATGGCTTGCGGAAACTCACTCCTATCAGTCGTATTTATGTTTAGTTCGGCAGTAAATTTAGTTTTACCCAAACTTAGGTCGGCCCCTTTGGCGTAGGTTAATTGATTGTCTTTATAAGCTTGCATTCCCTCTAAAACAGAGACTGCTGTGTTGTCCTTCGCTGCAATTCTCCAATTGCCTAGAGGACTTGTTTTGTCGGACGCTAGGGCTCCAATTAATGCGATTTTTTGGCCTTGTTTTTTAAGTGGTAATAATTGGTTGTCATTTTTTAAGAGTACGATTGACTTTTTCGCCATGTCTAAAGCCGCATCATGAAACGCTTGTTGTCCAATCACTTCTTTTTCGCGTTGCCTGTCACAATATTTGTAAGGGTCTTCAAAAAGACCTAATTCGAATTTGACACGCAAAATACGTCTTGCTGCATCATCAATATACGCTTCTTTAACGCTCCCTTCACGAACTAAATTAGCCAATTCGGTCACATACAGATACGATTCCATATCCATATCAGAACCCGCATTGGCTGCGATTTCTGCGGCATGCTTTCCGTCTTTTGCATGACCATGAAAAACCATTTCTTCAATAGAGCCCCAATCGGAAACTACAAATCCATCAAATTCCCATTGCCCTTTAAGAATATCTCTTTGTAGATATTTGTTTCCTGTTACAGGAATGCCATTCAATTCATTAAACGAATTCATAAACGTTCTTACGCCTGCATCAATAGTGGCTTGAAAAGGAGGAAATATAATATTGTTTAAAGTAGAAGTTCCTACGTCAACCGTATTATACTCTCTTCCTGATTCGGCAAATCCATAGCCTGCAAAATGCTTTGCACAGGCAGCAATGGTCGTATGTTGTGATAAATCAGATCCTTGAAAGCCTTGCACTCTTGCAAATGCAATTTTAGATCCCAAATATGGGTCTTCTCCAGCACCTTCCATGACACGTCCCCAACGGGCATCACGTGAAATATCAACCATAGGGGCAAAGGTCCAATTAATGCCAGCCGCAGCGGCTTCTTCTGCAGCGACTTGGGCTGATTTCTTAATGGCTTCTAAATCCCAACTCGCTGATTCTGCTAAAGGAATTGGACTGATCGTTTCATAGCCATGAATGACATCAAACCCTATAATTAAGGTGATGCCTAAGCGCGTTTCTTCGACGGCGATTTGTTGAACTTTTCGAACATTTTCGACCCCTCTTACATTGAGCATCGACCCGACATAACCTTTTCGGAGGTGTTCGTATTTTTTGGCAGCGTCTCCACTACTAGGTGCAGGACCCGTAATGTCCCAAAACCCATTGTATTGATTCATCTGACCTATCTTTTCTTCAAGGGTCATTTGCTTCAACAGAGTCGCCACTTTTTGATCGATATCCAAAACAGATGTTAGGAATGCTGAACTGGTTTCTTCTGAGTTGTAGGTAGTAGAGTTTTTGCAGGAAATGAACCCTGTAACGCAATATGCTAAAATTATTAAACTTATTTTTCTCATTTTATTGGTAAACTCTCACATAATCAACTTCCATACTGTCCGAAGTAAAATTAGGGTCTATCGTACCGCCATTGGACCCACCCATCGCAAGATTAAATATAAAAAAGAAGTTCGCATCAAAAGGCATTGTGTTATTGGTTGAGAGTGAGTAAAATTGTACTCCGTCTAATAATGCTTTGATACTGCCAGCATTCCATTCTAAAGAATACACATGAAATTCTGTAGGGGTCGCTAAATCTACAGGAAGCCCATAACTAGCGGTTGAATTATTGTTATTCCAATGACAAGTTGATTGGATATATGTCTTATCTTGGAATTGCTCCATAATGTCGATTTCGCCACAATAGGGCCAGCCTACAGATCCGAAATTTGCACCAAGCATCCACAGTGCGGGCCATGTTCCGGCAACGGAAGGAAGTTTTGCACGTATATCAATACGTCCATATTTAAAATCAAGTTTATTTTGAGTTGTAATACGACCCGAGGTATAGGTGCCGTCTGTTTCTTTAATGGCTTTTATGTTTAAAATTCCATTTTCAATAAATACATTTTTAGAGTGGTTGGTGTATTTTTGGACTTCTTGATTTCCCCATCCTCCAGCACCAAGTTCATAATTCCAATCGCCTGTATTGATGCTGCCGTTTCCGTCAAACTCATCGGACCACACAAGTGTGTCGTTATTTCCAGAACCTCCCGTCGTGCCGCCTTCTACAAAAATAGTCAGCGTTTTACTGGTACTTATTTTTTCATCATCTATAGAATAGGCATAAAAAGTAACCGCCAATTGATTGGTTCCTGAGGAGTTAACCGTGTAAGTGAAAATACCAGTCGTATTTTTTGTTTCGGTTCCACTGCCAACTTTAAATCCATAACTAACCGCATCGGTTGCTGTGACTGTACCACTAAAAATACCTGAACCATCGCCATGAGGATTGTCAGCATCTTGTCCTTGAATTTCGACGGTAGCCTCTATATTAGTTGGAACGATCCCTTGTTCATTTCCATCGCCGCCGTTTCCTTCGCTTGAAGAACCGTCATCGCTGGAGGAGCAGCCTGCAAGGGAGAACCCTATTAGAAACGTAAAAAAAAGAGTTAAAATAGTTGAATGTTTCATAGTACCAATTTAAGAATAATAGAAAAAAGAGGCAAATTTGCCTCTTTTTTTATAGTTTACTGAAATAATTAGTTTGCGACCTTGTATTTAGCATACCATGCAAATCCCCCACCTTCTTGGATAGATCTCACATGTAATTCTGTAGCGCTAATTGAAATGATATCATAGACTGTTTCGCCAATGTACCAGCCCATAAATCCGCCATCGGATAACTGAAAACTGGTCATTCTGTAAGGGACATCGTCATAAGACCCTTCAACTGCTGCTTTAGAAGTGGATGGTGAGAATGCTACATTTTTAACTCCAAACATAGTTGTTGCAACTGTTTCGTCGTGGCAAGTGTCGCCATCGACGCCTATAATTGAGGCATAGGCTCCTGGCACAAAAGCAGGTCCAGCTGTTTGTTCAAATGTTAAACCATTTTCAGTATTCGTAAACACAAATTCATTAGTATACATACACGATTTTTCTGGATCGTTAGCTTCAATCGCATTCCACCAATTTGGCCATGCAAATTCTCCTCCGCCGTAGTCTTCCGTAACCGGTCCAAGTCCAATATGCAAAGGAATGTCCGAAGCCCATACCCAAGTTTTCGTATCGCCTTCATTAGCTCCAGCTAAAAAACTTAGTGCTTCCAAATCTTCGAAAGAACTAAATACACGAACGTCTACAGAAGTACTTGACAACACGCCTCCAGTTCCAACAGCATTAATAATTACAGTGTAATCATTCACACCCGTTTTAGAATATCGATGCGTTACAACTCCAGAAGCTGCCACCTCTGAGTTGCCATCTCCAAAATTAAATTGATACGTAATTCCATTTTCAGCGGTGACAGTAAAAGTCACAAAACCTTCACCATCCCCGTTAGGGTTATCTGCATCTTGACCTACAATCTCTGCAGATACTTGTACATTTGTTGGAGTCGTAATAGAACCAAACTCATTGTTGTCGTCCTCGCAACTTGTAAAAAGTGCTAACGTTAGACACAAACTAATTATATATTTTAAGTTTTTCATAATGTTTTTTTTTAATTTTTAATAAGAAGGAAAGTCCACCAAACACCAGTGCCAGCTTCAATTTCGAGAGTCATTGTATTTGAATCCGCCATTGTAACTAAATACGTAATTGTATCGTCAACAGGTGTTCCAAGTTCATTTTCATTGTTGACTTTTGGTAGTCCTAAATAAGCACCTGCGCCAGTAATTGTAAGTGTGCTAGCAACTTCATCATAGCTATGTGTAGCAGCGTTTGATCCGTTGTGTGGAGCCACAGGAGCACCACAACCTTCTTCTTCAACATCTACTTGCCATGTTTCTAACCAACTGTCAGCGCCTAAAACATTAGAAAAACTTCCATCTGCTCCAAACACATAAGTATCATCAAAGAAACAAGTTCTTTCGATGACTTGCTCTGCAGTTATACTCCACCAGTTTGTGGTTCCTTGTGTTGGCCCAACGCCTAATGACCCTGCTTCTGAAACGACACTCCAAGATCCTGCAAGAGGAGACGGGGGTGCAGCATCTTTAACTAATTTATAGGTCCACCAAACACCAGTGCCAGCTTCAATTTCGAGAGTGATTGAGTCTGAATCCTGCATTGTAACTGAATACGTAATTGTATTATTTACGGGTATTCCATCTTCACCTCCATTGTGTACTTTTGGCAATCCTAAATAAGCTCCTAAACCAGTTATTGTAAGGTTTCCACCAGGCTGATCATGACTAAAAGTGGCGGCATTGGTTCCGTTGTGTGGAGCTACAGGAGCTCCACAAGCTTCTTCTTCAACACCATCTTGCCATGTTTCTAACCAAGTATTATCCCCTACAACATTAGAAAAACTTCCGTCTGCTCCAAATACATAAGTGTCATCAAGAAAACAAGCTCTTTCAATAACTTGATCAGCAGTTATACTCCACCAGTTTGTGGTTCCTTGTGTTGGTCCAACGCCTAATGATCCTGCTTCTGAAGCTACTCTCCAGGTACCGATTAATGGAGATGGTCCTGCTGGGTCTCTATAAAAATATAAGTTATCTACAAAGATTGCTCCTCCTACAGGGCTACCTTCAAGTTTAAATTGAATAACATCAGCAAAGTCAACATCTGGGTTTTGATCTGTGAACACCGAAAGAGGTATGTCAAAAGAAGTCCATTGTTGAGCTGTTAAATCTAATTCATAAGCTGTTTCATTTGGGCCAGTACTTATTGGAGAAATTATTGCTTCATTTTCATCGGAAGTCCAAATGTCAACATGAATATACTCCATAGAGGATGCATCTACCGGGTTTGAGGTAAAATCAATTCCTTGATAGTTAAGGTCTGAATACTGAAGCATTGTATCTCCTTCTAAATCAAATTCATTGAATAAAGTCGTTTGATCCCAGTTTGGAAAGAAATCAACATCAGTAATATTTGTATAAGCACCACTGTAAATTGAAATTACATCTCCCTCTTCTCTAGAAGGAGGCGCTGGTGCTGACGCTAATGGCGCTTCAATAGCGGTAACCTCGAACTCTTCAGTATACGTGGTTGTTTCAATAGCAGCTCCCATAACCTCAACAGTAATAGTGTATGTACAAGCTTCTGCGTAATCTAAAGATACCGTATCTCCTATGTTTGCCGTAACCGGCTCTGTTGCACTTTCTTCGCCAGAATGTACATCATAACTAACCGCAAAATCTGCGTTTGCAGTTATATTGACACGTTTAGAAATCGCTGCATCATTTTCGATTGTGACTGCTAAATTAGCAGGTGCTTGAAACGAAACCACAAGCTCCTGAGCAACTGTTGTTTCTAGGCCTGTAATTCCATAAGCGGTTGCGCTTACTGTGTACGTCCCTTCGGCATAGGTATGTGAAATATTTTCACCATTTTCTAAAGACGATGGATCTTCGGTTTCATCTCCAAACGTAACATCAAAAAGAATAGCGCCTTCTGCTACTGGAGTGATGGTTACCAATCCCGAATTATCTTGTGTGACGTTAAAAAGCATTGACACTTCGGTTGGAGCAACCACATTTGTCACAAAGCTTAGGTCTTTTTCGTCTTCGATACAACCCGCAAAGGTTAATATAACGAGACAAAAACTAAATAAATATTTTATTGTTTTCATAGTTATCTTTTTTTAATAGTTTGGATTTTGTGCCCAGTTTCCGTTAGAAAATTGAATCTCTTCAATAGGGATTGGAAATAATTCGTGTTTCCCCGCTACAAAGCCTTCTATACTAGAAGCAGCCTCGCCTGTACGTACTAAATCAAAGAAGCGGTGACCTTCACCTACTAACTCGACACGTCTTTCATGGTAAATAGCGGCTGTTAATGCCTCACCTGCTGCTGTCACATTATGTGTTGCATCTCCAAAGGCACGTTCACGAACTCTGTTTAAATAAGCGAGAGCTTTCGCATCATCTATATTTCCTCTGTTGTTTGCTTCAGCTGCCATTAACAGTACATCTGCAAAACGAATGGATCGGTAGTTGTTTGGATTGGTTAAATTTTGATCTCCTGTATTTAGATCTCCTTTACGTGCTATGTATTTACGGTTGTAGTAACCTGTATGCTCGTATCCAACTCCAAAAGTTGCTCCAGTTGAAACTGCCCAAGCATCAATGTCTAAAATTGATGCTTCTTTTCGAGAATCGCCTTCTTCAAAAACTTCTACCGTTGCTTGTGTTGGCACATTGAAACTATAGCCTGAATCATAGGTAGGCCCAGTATGATTACGGATGGAGTTGAAACCAACCGCAACGTTTCCTTCGCTACATTGAAGACATCCAAATCCAGCTCCTTCAGCATCTGTATATTGTACTTCAAACACCGATTCTACGCCATTTTCACCATCATTCTCAAAAATAGTTGCATAATCTAATGCAAGATCATAAGGGCCATTATTGATTACGTTGTCTAAAACGGTGGCAGCTTCCGCAAATTTATTTTGATATAAATAAGCTTTTCCCAGCAACGCTTCGGCAGCGCCTTTGGTCACTCGACCTATTTGGGGCGCCACGTACTCTAAGTTATTGACCGCGTATTTCAAATCACTTTCGATAAGTGCATAAACTTCAGCAGGTGTTGACCTAGGAATAGACAATTCATCTCCTGGTGCAAAACGTTGGTCTACTTTTAGAGGAATCCCTCCAAACCATTTTAGTAATTCAAAATTATAATAAGCTCTTAAAAAAGAGGCTTCCCCTAAGATGACTTCTTTTCCTTCGAACTCTATTTTATCTTTAAATTCTAAGATATAATTTGCGCGATTCACTCCTGCAAACATCCAGTTCCAGACATCTCTTAAGTTGTTATTAACTTGGGTATGTGTCATGTCATCAATTTGTTGAAAACCGATCACATCCGTGGCGTTTTCACCGCCACATAAAGTGTTATCAGAAGCAATTTCTCCTAACAATACATTTACGTAGGAGGCTTGTAATAAGTCATAAGCACCAATAAGTGCCATGTAATAATCATCTTCAGAATTAAAGTAACCCTCTGAATCAATGTTATAGCTTTCTACCTCATCCAAAAATTTATCTGAACAAGAGTAAATTCCAGTCGCAATAAAAGCGAATGCTAGAATTGTTGAAAATATGTTTTTGTTATTTTTCATCGTGTTATTTTTAAAATGAGATATTAAGTCCTAATAAATATTGTCTTGATACTGGATAAAAACCATAATCAATACCACCACCAATTGCTTCCCCAGTCGTTGCTGCGGGATCAAAACCTTCATAGTTTGTAAACGTAAAGGCATTGTTAACAGACGCATAGATTCTGAATTTAGACATCCCAATGGCGCTGATAACATCTGCTGGCAGACTATACCCCAATTGTATGTTTTGAATTCTTATAAATGATGCATCTTCTACAAAAAAGTCTGAGAACAATTTATTGTTCGTTGCTCCAGTGGTTGCTCTAGGTACTGAGTTACTTGTTCCTGCTCCTGTCCAACGGTCTAAGTATAAATCCAAACGATTCACGTTAGGTTGGTCTCTTTCATAGTTTCGAACCATGTCTTTTCCAACTTCTGCATAAGTATATGCAGAAAAATCAAAGCCTTTAAAATTCAACGAAAGATTGAAGCCCATATAATAGTCCGCTAAGGGTTTTCCAATAAAGGTTCTATCATTGGTGTCTATTTGGCCATCGTTATTAGTGTCTACAAATCGAATATCCCCAGGTACTGATGCGTTTCCTAAGCCCAATTGAGATGGATGTGCATCCACTTCTGCTTGAGATTGAAAAATGCCGTTAGATTGAAGTCCGTAAAAATACCCGATTGGCTGTCCAACTTCCATACGTGATGGTGCTGGTTGTCCAACTCCAAAGCTTCCGCCTTGTAATGGAACATCACCATTAATGGCGGTAACCGTCCCTTCTACTTTGGTAATGTTATAACTAATCCCAAAAGATAAATCATCCGAAATATTATCATTATAACTTATTAAAAGCTCTGCTCCTTCCGAGCGAGTCGTTCCTGCATTGACTGTTGGCGACCCTGAACCTGGTGCAGATGTCCCTAAAAGTCCTGAAACAGGCAGTCCACCAATTAGAAGGTCTTCTCGATCTTCTAAGAAATAATCAGCTACTATTTCTACTTTACTGTTAAACAACTTTATGTCTAAACCGATATCGGTTTTCTCAGCGGTTTCCCATGTTGCATTTGCATTTGGTAACGGTCCTAATGCAGCCCCTATGGTTAATGCGTTGTCAAAGACATAAACACCTTCTCCACTTAAAGCAGCTCTAAACAAATTACCACCGACATTGTTCCCAAGCGTTCCGTAACTTCCTCTTAATTTCAAGAAATTAATGACACTGTTATCTTTTAAAAATGATTCGTCAGAAATTTTCCAACCTGCTGTGACAGAATTAAATTGGTCAAATCTATTAGCAGCTGTAAAATCTGAAGATCCATCTCGACGTACCATCCCCGAAATTAAATACTTTCCTTTATAATCATACTGAAAGCGTCCAAAGAAAGACGTTAATCTATTGTCATATATATAGGACCCATTTGATTTCGCTTCACTAGTACCTGTGGTTAATGCAATGTCTGCAAAATCCCAAGAGTTGTTTGGCACGTCAAAACCTGTTGCGAATAATCCATCACCCCAGAATTTTTGAGCACTATGACCAACCGTCAATGCAAAGTTGTGTGCATCGGCAAATGATTTTTTATAGACTGCAAACGCTTCCCATGTATAAGAATGGTTTTGAACTTTGTTTTGACTTACAGTACTACGGTCATTATTAAAGACTTTACCAGCGCCATAGGTTGCTATGGGAGCAAAGGATTTGCTTTTGTCTGAAAAGGTTTTAAATCCAATTCGAGTAGTGACAGTTAACCCTTCCATTAACTTATAGTCAATTTGAAAATTACCTTCAATACTATTTCCAAAATAGGAATTGTAAGTATCTCTAGCCTGTGACAGTGGATTGATGATTTCATTTCCAAACAGTCCATTCACATCTTCTTGATCAATTTCAAATAATGGAGAATAGTTAAGCGCATTAAACAATACAGAACCAAGTCCGTTTTCGTTTATGGTCTTTCTATCAACCGCATAGTAATTTAAATTTGTAGAGACTTTAAGATTGTCATTGACATCTACGCCTAAACTCAACTTTATATTGCTACGTTCAAATTTAGATTTTTCAGGCGCTATAATTCCGTCTTGTTTAAGATTGGAAGCCCCTAAATAATAAGTAACGTTTTCCGTACCTCCTGATAAACCAATATTATGGTTGGTCATTGAAGCCGTTTCAAATATTTGATCTTGCCAGTCCATTCCTTCTCCAAGACCACTGATGTCTGTATATGGTAAGGATTGACCCCCAGCTGCGTACGACTCATTTACTAAAGCTGCATACTCAGAGGCATTTAAATAATTTAATTTCTTAGAAGTTTCTTGTGTTCCTGAGTAAGTACTGTAAGTCAGCGTTGGTGCTGAGTTTTTCTTACCTTTTTTGGTAGTCACTAAAATCACCCCATTTGCACCCTTAATTCCATAAATCGCTGCTTGTGCATCTTTTAGGACTGTTAAGGTTTCAATATCATCTGGATTTAAACTGTTTAGATTTCCTTCATATCCATCCACAATTAACAAGGGTTGGTTGTTCCCATTACTGCTAACCCCACGAATTAAAATATTAAATCCGCTTCCTGGCGAACCAGACGCTGAAGAGACTGTGACCCCTGCAGTTGTTCCTTGTAAGGCTTGAGC
>Ga0115572_10004785_pt1 | contig 10506 bp, 10 predicted proteins | sample COGITO_mtgs_1206_FD_88681 | JGI IMG/M metagenome (GOLD analysis project Ga0115572, IMG submission 88681) | Pelagic marine microbial communities from North Sea - COGITO_mtgs_120607 | ecosystem: Environmental > Aquatic > Marine > Epipelagic | place: Germany:Helgoland, sampling site Kabeltonne... | reverse complement strand
TTTCAGAGTTTCTTTCAACAATCAATAAATAAAATTTAGATTTACTGTCTAAATTATTAATAACCAAAAGTACATTTTTTAGATGTTAACTAAAAACCAAATAAAGTTAATCCACAGTCTCAGCCAAAAAAAATTCCGTGTACAGCATCAGATGTTTGTAGTCGAAGGAATTAAAGTGGTTCAAGAATTTTTAAATTCTAATTATAAATTGGTTGAGGTTTTTTCGACTGACATTAGTTACTCTAAATTTAGTACAAATTTCACAGAAGTCAGTTCAAAAGAATTATCTAAAATAAGTGGTTTTAGCAGTCCTAACAAAGTGTTGGCAACCTTTAAAATCCCTCCTTCATCACCAGTGAATTGGTCGGGACTTGTCTTGGCATTGGATGCTATTAATGACCCTGGAAATCTAGGCACTATTATTCGTCTTTGTGATTGGTTTGGTATTAGCGATTTAGTTTGTAGTGAAACAACTGTTGACTGCTATAATTCTAAAGTAGTACAGTCCAGTATGGGGTCACATACAAGAGTTAATATTACGTATGCAAATTTAGAAACTGTCTTGCCACAATCTAAGGTTTGTTATGGTACTTTTATGGATGGGGTTTCAATATATGATCAGAAATTAGCTAATAAAGGAGTTATTGTGTTAGGTAATGAGGCTAACGGTGTGTCTAAAGAAATAGAAGCGCTAATGGACTCTCGTATTTCTATTCCAAGATTTGGAGGTCTTAAACAAACAGAGAGCTTAAATGTTGCTAATGCAGCAGCCATTATATTAAGTGAATTCAAGAGGAACCCTACTGAAAAGTAAAGTTAATAAATAAACCTCTTGTTTGCATTTGTGTTATATTACTGGTCCAAGGACTCTTGGGGTCAACATCATTTATTAATTCATCCTGCATTGAGAAAACGCCACGTATTGAAGGCGTAAATTTAAACCATTCTAAATAGAGGTCTATGCCAATGCCAAGTTCGTAATAAAGATTATTTTTTGTAACTCTAAACGTATTTTTACTATTATCGTCAGGGTTGTTTTCTTGGCTAGACAAGTTCAAGGCAGTCGAAACACCACCTACAATAAACGGCTTGATATTATTAACCCTTTTTGTTGAGAATTTAATAAGAAGTGGAATGTGTACAAAGGTGGATTGTATTTCACGACTTAGGTCTTTTTCTTCATACGATATTCCATTGAAAAAGGTATTGCTGTAATTTAATTCTCGTCTAGAAATTACGAGCCCAGGTTCAAGACGAATGTCTATGTAGTCATTGATTCTAATATTTCCAACCAGTCCTACATTAAGACCAGTAGATTTAAGAACTTGAACATCTTTAACGTCTGTAACATAGTCGATGTTATAATCATAAACATTAAATCCTAAATAATACCCATAAGACAACCGAGGTTTGTCAAAATTCTCATTGTTTAGTACTTTTTCTTTACTAAATAACTGAGCTGATACAGACTGAACAGTAATTAAAAGAACAATTAATAACAAAAACTTCTTCATGCTTATTTTTTTGTGGCACTATAAATAGTGGCAACTCCAAATGTTTGAGGAAATGCCTTACAATCAATAAACCCAGTTTTTTTTAAAATATTGTTGAAGGCTTGACCATAAGGAAATTTAGAAGCCGATTCACTTAAATAGCGATAGGCCAATTTGTCTTTTGAAAATAATCTTCCGATAAGAGGAAGCAGGGCTTTCGTGTAAATATAGTAGCCTTGCTTAAAAGGAAATTTAACTGGAACGGACGTTTCTAAAACAACAAATAGTCCATTTGGCTTTAAAACTCTTAAGATTTCAGCTAACCCTATTTCTAGGTTCTCAAAATTACGCACACCAAAAGCGACTGTAATAGCATCAAATGAGTTGGCGTCAAAAGGCAGGTTTTCAGAGTCCCCAACAACCATTTCAATGGTATTGTCAAGTTGTTTTTTTGATATTTTTTTTCGACCCACATCAAGCATGCCTTCACTAATATCTAATCCAATAATTTGAGACGCGTTAGTTTTAGTTAAATTAATTGCCAGATCTCCTGTTCCTGTTGCAATATCTAGAATGTTTGTTGGGTTTTTTTCAGAAATAATCTGTACCACTTTGTGACGCCATTTTATGTCAATACCAAAAGAAATAACTCTATTTAAATCGTCATATTCATTGGAAATTGTATCAAACATTTTAGCAATTTGTTGCTTTTTGCCAAGCGCACTATTTTTGTAAGGAGTTATTTTTTCAGACATATGTATTGAGACCTTCTTCTTTGTTAAATTCAATGCAAAGAAATGCAATTCACGAACAAATCCCTAAAAATAACGTACATTTACGCCTCTTATTAACTGATGATTAATGAAAATTATTATAGCCGGTGCAGGTGAAGTTGGATTTCATTTAGCAAAGCTTTTGTCTTACGAATCACAAGAGATCACTCTAATAGATCTAGATAAAGATAGCCTTGCATATGCAGACAACCATTTAGATATTAAAGTCATTAGGGGCGATGCAACTTCAATTTCAATATTGAAAGATGCTAGGATTCTTAATTCTGATTTATTTATTTCTGTGACTTCCTCCGAAACCTCTAACATTACTTCTTGTGTTTTGGCCAAACAATTAGGTGCTAAGCGCACCATTGCTAGAATATCCAATCCTGAATTTATTAATCATAAAGAAGAAGTTGGATTTACTAAATTTGGAATTGACGAACTAATTTCACCAGAATCTCTTGCAGCTTCAGAAATTGAACTGTTACTCAGTCAGTCGGTTTTTAATGATACTTATGAGTTTGAGGATGGAGCCCTAACAATGCTTGGTCTTTCACTATCTAAGGATGCTAAAATCATAAACAAATCAGTTAAAGTTGCTGCTCAATTACTTTCAGATATTCACTTTATACCCATAGCGATTCAGCGATCGGGTTCTCATTCAACGATTATTCCTAGGGGAGATACCATTTTTAATGATGGAGATCGTGTTGTTTTTATTACCTCAAAAGGCGGAGATGAAGAGCTTTGTAGACTTACTGGGAAACAGAAAACTGAAATCAAAAATATTATGATTTTAGGTGGTGGGAAAATTGGTCATAAAACGGCTTGTGAGCTTTCCAAAAACTTCAATATTAAACTCATTGAAAAAATTAAGGAACGCGCATTTGATTTGGCAGAGCAACTGCCTGATACTTTAGTTATTCATGGAGATGGTCGAAATGTAGATCTTTTAGAAGAAGAAAACATAAAAGATATGGATGCCTTTATTTCCGTCACAGGTAATTCGGAAGCTAATATTATGTCTTGTTTAGTTGCTAAATCAAAAGGGGTAAAGAAAACAATTGCTTTAGTCGAAAACATGGATTACTACGAGTTGTCGCACTCCATAGGTATTGACACTCTTATTAATAAGAAACTTTTGGCGGCTAACAGTATTTTTAGATACATTAGAAGAGGCGAAGTGGTAGCTATGACTAAACTTAGTAATATGGAAGCTGAGTTGCTTGAATTTGTTGTTAAGCCAACCTCAAAAATATGCAATGAATATATCAAAGAAATAGAATTTCCACTATCCGCAACTATTGGTGGTGTGATAAGAAATGAAGAAGGATTCATTGCTTTAGGAGATTTTAAAATTGTTTCTGGTGATCGTGTTGTTGTTTGTTGCTTACCACAGTCGATAAAAAAAGTAGAGAGTTATTTTGACTAAATCTATCCGTAAATGAAACTCAATTATAAAATTATTTTTCACTTTTTTGGGCTCTTGCTATTTTTTAATGGAGGGTTTATGCTTCTTGCAGCATTCTTAAGTTTTTGTTACAAAGATGGCGCAACATTTAAGTTGTTTTTAGCAGGAATATCAGTTTTAGCGTTTGGTGTATTGACCATGTTGTGTACCAAAAATCACACAAAAGAAATGAACAAGCGCGAAGGCTATTTAGTGGTGACTTTTGGCTGGATTGTCATGACTTTATCAGGGACGTTACCTTATTTATTTACAGCAGCTATTCCAGATTTTTCAAATGCAGTATTTGAAACAATTTCAGGTTACACAACAACGGGTTCTACCATATTAAATGATATAGAAGCACTGCCTGAAGGTGTGTTGTTTTGGCGTAGTTTAACCCATTGGATTGGCGGCATGGGAATCATTGTTTTAGCAATCGCTATTTTACCTCTTCTAGGAATAGGAGGGATGCAGCTTTTTGCAGCCGAAGCACCCGGGCCAAGCGCTGATAAACTGCATCCAAGAATTACAGATACTGCTAAAAGACTTTGGCTTATTTATTTTGGCTACACTGCAGCTGAAACGTTGTTGCTTTCTGTCGCAGGTATGTCTTTTTTTGATGCTCTTAACCATTCTATGAGTACGCTTTCTACAGGTGGTTTTTCTACCAAAAACGCAAGTGTTGCCCATTGGAATGACACCCCAATCATTCAATACATTATCATTCTCTTTATGTTTTTGGCAGGCACCAATTTTGTGTTGAGTTATTTTGCATTTAAAGGCAAAGTCAACAAAATAATACAAGATGAAGAGTTTATATTATACTTTAAATTTATAATAGTTTTCACTCTTATTGTTTCCGGAATTATCTATTATAATTCGTACCTAGAGAGTGTGCTTTTTTTCGACTATCCTTTAGTTTTTGGGACTGCGGAAGCCTCGATTAGACATGCTCTTTTTCAGGTTGTGGCGATTGTTACAACAACTGGATTTGTGACAGCGGACTATACACTATGGTCACCATTTTTACTTGTATTTTTCTTTGGGATGATGTTTCTTGGAGGCTCTGCCGGAAGTACATCTGGAGGAGTTAAAGTAGTTCGGCATCTTGTCCTTATAAAAAATGGTTTTTTAGAATTTAAAAGAAGCTTGCACCCTAGTGCAATTTTACCGGTGCGTTATAACAATAAATCGGTGTCTGGTGAAATTGTGTTTAATGTTCTTGGTTTTTTTATTCTTTACATGTTGTCATTTATAGTAGGCTCTTTAGGCTTCGCTTTTTTAGGCTTAGACTTTGAATCTTCTATTGGAGTTGCTGCTTCAAGTTTAGGTAATGTAGGGCCTGCCTTAGGAGAGTTTGGACCTTCTAACAACTTTATTCACATGCCAACTGCTGGAAAATGGTGGGCTGCATTTTTAATGCTCATTGGAAGATTAGAACTATTTACAGTACTTATATTATTTACTCCCTTTTTCTGGAGAAACCGTTAAGATTATAATTTAACGAACTACCTTTTTAATTCGACTCATAGCTTCTTTTATTTGGTCCTGAGACGCGGCATAAGAAATTCGGATACAGTTTGGGTTGCCAAACGCATCTCCAGTAACTGTGGCAACTAGAGCGGCTTCTAATAGGTATAATGAAAAGTCAGTAGCGTTTTTTATGAGGGTACCATTAAGCGTTTTTCCAAAAAAAGCAGAAACGTCAGGAAATACATAAAAGGCACCTTCCGGTGTATTACAGCTAAAGCCTTCAATGTCTTTTAATAAATTTAGAATCAAATTACGACGCAGTTCAAACTCATCAATCATGTATTGAACTTTTGTAGGCGCTGCTTCCAGTGCCGTAATAACGGCACGCTGAGCGATACAGTTTGCACCACTTGTAATTTGTCCTTGCATTTTGTTACAAGCACGCGCTATAGCTTCAGGACCTCCTAAGAATCCAATACGCCATCCAGTCATTGCAAAGGCTTTAGAAACACCATTAATAGTGATAGTTCTGTCATACATGTCATCAAATTCAGCCATGCTCGCATGACCTCCAACAAAATTAATATGCTCATAAATTTCATCAGATACGACATAAATATTAGGGTACTTTACCAATACATCTGCTAAAGCTCTAAGCTCTTTTTTACTGTAAACTGAACCACTTGGGTTACAAGGCGAACTAAACCAAATCATTTTTGTTTTTGGTGTAATTGCAGCCTCTAACTGTTGAGGCGTCATTTTGAAGTCGTTATCAATGGAAGTCATAACTTCTACAGGAACCCCATCCGATAATTTAACGATGTCAGCGTAACTAACCCAATACGGGCAAGGTAATATAACTTGGTCACCTTCATTGAGCAATACTAAGGCAACATTTGCCAAACATTGTTTAGCGCCTGTAGATACTACAATCTGTTTAGGGGTGTAACTAATGTTGTTGTCGCGTTTAAATTTGGTTATGATCGCTTCTTTAAGTTCAGCATATCCATCTACAGGGGTGTAAGAATTGTAGTTTTCGTCAATGGCTGTTTTTGCAGCCTCCTTAATGAAATCAGGTGTATTAAAGTCAGGTTCCCCTAAACTTAGTCCAATAATATCTTTGCCTTCGGCTTTTAATTCTCTTGCTTTTGCCGCCATTGCTAATGTTGCAGAGGTGGCCATATTTAAAATTCTTTCAGAAAGTAATTGGCTCATTGTGTATTTTTTATGCTTGTAATGCGGGGTTCATTCCCATCTCCTTTAAGTATTTAAAGTGGGCAATGATCGCTTTTCTTGTGGTTTTGTATTCGTTGTATGGTAAGTTAAATTCTTGGGTTGTTTTCTTTACAATTTCCGCTATTTTACCATAGTGAATATGTGAAATATTTGGAAAAATATGGTGCTCAACTTGGTGATTTAAGCCCCCAGTAAACCAGTTGATTAGCTTGTTTTTTGGAGAAAAGTTTACTGTAGTTTTGAGCTGGTGTATGGCCCATGTGTTTTTTATAGTACCATTGGCTTCAGGTAAAGGCATTTCTGCGTCGCCCATAACGTGTGCCAATTGAAATACCATACTTAATATGAGTCCAGCTGTGTAATGCATTAAGAAAAATCCTAACAAAACTTTATACCAAGCCATGTCTAATAGCAACATTGGTAGCACTATCCATAAACCCCAGTAAACAACTTTTGATACAACAAGCTTACTCCAATTTAAAAAAGGATTAGGGAATTTTCCATAAGACAGTTTACGCTTCATAAAGCGTTTCATTTGAAAATAATCAGTTGTAGTAGCCCAATTAATGGTTAATAAGCCATACAATAATATCGAGTATATATGTTGGAATTTATGATGACTTTTCCATTCAACGTGTTTTGTGAACCTTAGAATACGACCTGCATCTAAATCCTCGTCATGCCCGTGAATGTTAGTGTAGGTGTGGTGTAGAACATTGTGTTGTACTTTCCAGTTATAAACATTTCCTGCTAAAATATAGATACTACTCCCCATCAGTTTATTTACCCATGGTTTATTCGAAAAAGATCCATGATTCCCATCATGCATGACATTCATGCCAACGCCAGCCATGCCTACGCCCATAATAATGGTAAACAGGATTTGCATCCATCCAGATATTTCCGTGGTAAGCATTAAAAAATAGGGCACCAAAAATATTGAAAACAGTACAATAGTTTTTAACCACAATTGCCAATTGCCCGTGCGTTTTAAGTTATTTACTTTAAAGTAGTCATTGACCCGACTGTTTAAAGTTTTAAAAAACTTGGCAGAGTCAACTCTTGAAAAAGTTAATGTTTTGTTTAGCATGGTGTTAATTTTATTTAATAAATTCAAATATAATTAATTATTAAGTTTCGTGGTGTGTTAATCATTAGATTTAACAGATTAATGGCTATTTTTGCGTAAATCTAATTTTTTATGAATTTAATATCAAAATATTTCCCTGAATTATCCGACGTTCAGTTACATCAGTTTGACGCATTACAGGGACTTTATGAAGATTGGAATTCAAAAATTAATGTAATTTCTCGTAAAGATATTGAATCACTTTATGTGCGTCATGTGCTTCATTCTCTGTCTATTGCGAAATTAATACAGTTTAAATCGGGTTCCAAAATTTTGGATATTGGAACTGGAGGTGGTTTCCCAGGAATCCCGTTAGCAATTTTATTTCCAGAGGTCAAATTTCATTTGGTTGATAGTATTAATAAAAAGTTAAAGGTCGTAAACGGAGTAGCGGACAGTCTTGGTCTTGAAAATATAAAAACCACTCATTCCAGAGCAGAATCTATTAAAGGGCATTATGATTTTATCATAAGTCGAGCGGTGACCACAATGCCTGATTTTGTAAGTTGGATTAAAAGTAGAGTTGCTAAAAAAAGCTTACATCCTCTTAAAAACGGAATCCTTTACCTGAAAGGAGGGGATCTAACCGAGGAGCTCAAATTATATAAAACAGCTACATTATACGATCTCAGCACTTATTTTGAAGAAGATTTTTTTGAAACCAAAAAAATTGTTCACTTACCATTAAAGTTTAAAGGATAGAGTTCGATAAATCATCCTTGTGTTAAAAGGACATGGCAAGGTTTGCTGTTAACCCTTTAGCCTCCGCTACAAACCTACAAACGCCTGCTACGCATAATAAATCAGCACGTTGTCGCCCATAGTTTAGACCTATACTAGTTGCACCTTTTGTGTAGCTAGCTCCGAGGCTGAAAAAATTTGTTTTTTCGAGGGTCACTATCAGAGTCAGTTAAAGATAAGTATCATCTTGAAATTTGTAGAGCAGTTATAATGATGAAAGACGTTGTTTCATGGATTAAGTATAACGTTAATAAAAAATCCTTTAATGATTTAACAAATGATGTTTTGTTTCTCAAAGGAGGAGACTTAAAAAAAGAGCTCATAAGTTTTAAGAATATTAAAACTTATGAGCTCTTAGGTTTCTTTAATTACGATTTTTTAATTAAAAAAAAAGCGGTCTACTTGCCAATTAAATACAAGATTAAATACTAATTCTTAATTAATTTATACCCAATTTTCCCTCCATTTGTAGATTCAATCGTTAAAAAATAAATCCCATCTTTTGAGTTCCTAATGTCTATTAAGTTTTCTCCATTGTTTATAAATCCAGATTTAATCGTTTGACCAATTAAATTATGGATTTTGTAATTAGAGTTGGTTATTGTTGTTTTGACTGTAAATATACCATTAGAAGGATTTGGGAATATTTTTAAATTTTCATCCGTAAACGAATTTAAACCTAAAGGTTGTCCAACTCGAAATGTAGTAGTTTCAGTGCTGCTAAACTCACCTCCAGAAAATATCTCATTACCTGAGTCATCAGAAATCGAGTAGGAACCTATTCCATACGCACAACATATTCCGTCACCAATAGCATCATTTATTGTAAACGTATAGCATTCGTTTGAGCTAGGAATTCCAATTTCTAAACTGGTTGTAAGGTTATTAGAGTATGGGCCACCTTGAGCAACTATAAACCCATAAGCGTCCTTTAAATTCCAAGTAGTCTCTGATCCATAATTATCTGTCAATAAATTTAAAGTAACAAAAGATGTTTCATAGGAATTAGATTGATTAAAATAAAATGTATTTGAGTTATTCGCATTATTTTGATCTTCTGATATAGTTATATTGACCGAGTTAGTGTTACTAGGACTGTAGCCTATTGATGGTAATTCAATTGAGGTAGACTCTAAAAATGCTAATGATCCTGTCCAGCTATAAGTTTCTGAGCTACCGTCATTAATAGAGTATTCTATAGACAAACTAGTAATTGGATCAGAACCATTGTTTTGAACAACTACTGAAGGGGAAGCTGTATCACCACAGTTGTAATTAAAATTATCGCCAAGACCCATTACAGCTGCATCATTAGAATGTTCTATCCCAACAAAAGTTGGAGTATACTCTGCTCCACTAATAATTTTTTGCTGAGTTTCAGTTATAAAAGCGATCACATTTAGCTCTGTTAATACAACATCAATTCCATTATAATCCGGTGGAATTGTATAAGTGAAAGTTTCATCAATAAAACTACCCGTTGATGTATTAGAAATTACTTGCCCCCACTGTCCTGTAATCATATGAACAAGTCTGTCCATATGGTTGTAATTACTGCCCATTCCGCCACCACTTTGTGGTCCTATTGTGTTGTTTTGAGTAAGTACTACATTTAATTTATTAGTAGTTACTAGACTACTTCCAGTATAATATCCTTCAACATGAACAGTTAATTCATTGTTTTGGACATTTATAGAAGCTTCTACCCCTACATTTACATAAGCACTTTGAGTGAGTACTTGACTTGCTGCTGTATTCCAATTAACTCTTGACATGGCAGTTCCTCCGTTCATTGTAAGACTAGAAAAGAACTGTCTGTTAACTGTGCCTGACGGATATCCAGTTAAATTTGATTGACTAGCTATGGCATCACCAAATGGTGTTCTGAAATCAGGATCATTTATTGCAGGATTTGGTACAGCATATCCACCAGTATGAATATTTATGAGAAAGACATCATCAGGATATTGATTTTTAAGAGCTTGGGCTCTTGAATGACCATCCGGACAATAACCACAGTAAATCCCAGTATATTCTTCAAGAACAACTTTCTTATTTTGCGAACTAGTAGATACAATAGTTTGAGAAAAACCAGTTAGACAACTAATTAATGTAAATAATAAAGAGTAATTTTTCGACATAATTGGTTAGTTAAATTAATAATTTTTGTTAAATGTACTTTAATTTGTTTAGTTTTGAGCAGTTAAC
>Ga0115572_10004784_pt1 | contig 10507 bp, 13 predicted proteins | sample COGITO_mtgs_1206_FD_88681 | JGI IMG/M metagenome (GOLD analysis project Ga0115572, IMG submission 88681) | Pelagic marine microbial communities from North Sea - COGITO_mtgs_120607 | ecosystem: Environmental > Aquatic > Marine > Epipelagic | place: Germany:Helgoland, sampling site Kabeltonne... | reverse complement strand
TTAGAAATTTTAAGTTATAACCTTTCAGCGGAAGGGTATCAGATTTCAACAGCATCAAATGGCGTAGAAGCCGTAAAAAAAGCAAAAAAACATCTTCCACATTTGATTATTATGGATGTGATGATGCCCGAAATGGACGGTATTGAAGCTTGTGAAAAAATCCGGATTCTACCTCAATTAAAAGATACGATTATTACCTTTCTTACAGCTCGAGGCGAAGATTATTCTCAAGTTGCAGGATTTGAAGCAGGAGCCGATGATTATATCACAAAACCTATCAAACCAAAAGTGTTGGTCAGTAAAATCAAATCGTTACTTAGGCGTTTGAACGATGAGTCATCCAAAGTGAATTCGGAGGTTGTACACATAGGCGATTTAACAATAGACAGAGAAGCCTATAAAATTATATCCAAAGGGGTCGAAATTGTCTTGCCACGAAAAGAATTTGAATTGTTATCTTTGTTGGCGTCCAAACCCGGGAAAGTATTTAAAAGAGATGAAATCCTCGATAAAGTATGGGGAAATGAGGTCGTTGTTGGTGGTAGAACCATTGATGTGCACATTCGAAAATTGCGCGAAAAAATTGGCGATAACTCTTTTAAAACGATCAAAGGGGTTGGGTATAAGTTTCAATCTTGATGGATAAAAAAATAAAAAACTCTCATAAGTTTTCAATATTAACAGCGTTTTTTATAACGGTGATACAAACGCTCTTATTGAGTGTTTTTTTGTTTAACTTTTTTGATGTAGAAACATCGTTTCTATTATTTTGGTTCCTCTGTTCGCTTATGCTTACCTATTTCATACTCCATTTACGACTCGAAAAATATGTATTTAATAGCATTAAAACCATCTACAAAGATCTGACGCTTTTGGATGTGTCTTCTTTTAAGAACAGTCCAATTACCACAGACATGGAAAGTTTGTCTAAAGAAATTGATACCTATGCCAAAAACAAAAAGTTAGAATTAGAGGCTTTAAAAAATCGAGAAGAATTCCGTAAAGAATTTATAGGAAACGTATCTCATGAGCTAAAAACACCACTTTTTACAGTACAAGGATATATTTCAACACTGCTTGATGGTGCAGCCAAGGATCCAAAAATTAGAAATAAATATCTCAAACGTGCTGATAAGGGTGTCGATCGCTTGATTTATATTGTTAAGGATCTGGACATGATTACCAAACTCGAATTTGGTGATGCGAATCTAACACTTGAAACGTTTAATATCATTGAATCCATTACCAACGTATTTGATTTACTTGAAATTAAAGCCGAAAACAAAAACATTTCCCTGCTTTTAGATACAGACTATCCAGACCCTATTATGGTGACTGCCGATCGCCAACGCATCCAACAAGTACTGACCAACTTGGTGGTCAATTCAATTAAGTATGGCCATCAAAATGGTACCACCGAAATTAGTGTAGAGGATTTAAATTCGGATAAACTCATTGTCCGAGTGACTGATAATGGTGAAGGTGTAGAAAGCAATCATTTGACGCGACTTTTTGAGCGTTTTTATAGAGTCGATAAAAGTGGCTCTCGTGAAGAAGGCGGTTCTGGCCTTGGCTTGTCAATCGTAAAACACATCATTGAAGCTCACGGCGAAAAAATCTACGTGGAGAGTAAATTTGGGATTGGAAGTGAATTCTCTTTTACACTCCAAAAACAAAAGCAATAATCCAGATTACTTTCCGTATTTTTGCAAAAAATCAACACAAGTGGGCAGTAAAAATAAACTCAAGCGATTCAATGAAAACAATACATTTCACAATGTATTTCAACCCAAACGCGAAGAATTAGTCGATGCTGTCTATCCGCTTAAAGGACAATGGAATCAACAGTTTTTCAAAAACAACAATCCGTTGGTTTTAGAACTGGGGTGTGGAAAAGGCGAATATACCGTAGGACTTGCCGAACGGTATCCAAATAAAAACTTCATTGGGATTGATATTAAAGGTGCCCGGTTCTGGAGGGGAGCCAAAACAGCCATTGAAAACAAAATGCCTAATGTGGCATTTATTAGAGCACAAATTGAACTCATTGAAGAGCTGTTTGCTTCCAATGAGGTTGATGAAATATGGATTACTTTTCCGGATCCTCAAATCAAATACAAACGCACCAAACACAGAATGACCAACGCTATGTTTTTGAAACGTTACAAAAACATCCTTAACGATGCCGGAATTGTGCATCTAAAAACGGATAGCGAATTTATGCATGGCTACACCTTGGGACTTTTACACGGACAGGGTCATGAGGTTCAGTATGCCAACCACGACGTGTACCGTCAAGAAGGAAGCCCAGAAGAAGTCACTGCAATTCAAACCTTTTACGAAAACCAATATTTAGCCAATCAAAAAGCAATTACGTATATTAGATTTAAAATCATTTAAATTTTGGAGATATCCATTGTCTTTCTTCTGGGTCTTTTGTTTGCTTTTATTGGAGTTATTCCACCCGGAATGCTCAATATGTCGGCGGCTAAAATCAGCCTAAAAGAAGGCCATGTAAGAGGCTTTGTTTTTTCCATCGGAGTCTGTGTAGCCGTAGGGGTTCAAACCTATTTAGCATTGATATTTGCCAAATATTTGAATCAACACCCAGATGTGGTGGATGTCCTAAAACGAGTGGCATTGGTTCTTTTTGTTTTAATTTCAATATACTTTTTTCTCTTAGCCAAAAGGCAAATAAGCCCTCAAAAAGTAGATGCTAGTAAAAGCAAAAAAAGCCGCTTTTTTCAAGGTATATTGATGTCTGCCTTAAATGTATTTCCCATTCCTTACCAAGCATATATTGTAACCACTTTGTTGTCGTATCAATTACTTTCATTGGATAATCTTTCTATGGGATCCTATATTGCAGGTGCAACTTCGGGATCCTTTGTAGCTCTTTATATTTATATATTATTTTTTGATAAAATTAAAAATTCAAAAATTACATCGCCCAAGTGGATGAATTATTCTATTGGGATTATAACCGCTATCGTTTCAATTACAACCCTACTAAACATCTTGCGAACTCCTTAGTCTATATGGCCACAGAACCCCATTTTTTTGATAAATGCTACGAAGTAGCACGCCAAATTCCTTTTGGACGTGTCACAAGTTATGGAGCAATTGCTAAGTTTCTTGGAGCCAGTCGTAGCGCCCGAATGGTTGGTTATGCCATGACCGCTTCACATGGAAAAGACGTGCCAGCACATCGCGTGGTGAACCGAAAAGGACTTTTGACAGGTAAACATCATTTTGAGGGCACAAACCTTATGCAGCAATTATTAGAAAATGAAGGCTTACAGATTATAGATAACCAAATTCAAGAGTTTGAATCCGTGTTTTGGGATCCTGCAAAAGAACTCTAGTTTTTAAGACCATCATTTCCTATAATCCACTTCTGTTTTAAAACATTTCACAGTATATTTGTACTTTAGAATCCATCTAAATTAGAAACTTTGAAATTTAACAAACAAGATATTGAGCAAGCGCTCAAAACAATCACAGTTCCGGGCGAAGGTCAAAATATGATCGAAAGCAAAGCTGTCAAAAATATAATGGTTTTTGCAGATGAGGTAATTGTAGATATCACCATTTCCAACCCAAGCTTACAAGCCAAAAAACGTACTGAAGTTGATATCTTAAAAACGATTCATGAGTTGGTGTATGCTAAGGCAAAGATTCAAGTAAATGTAAAAGTAGAAGCTTCCACCCAACCCAAAAATGAAATTAAAGGGAAGTCTATCCCTGGAATTCAAAATATAGTAGCCGTTGCATCCGGAAAAGGAGGAGTTGGTAAATCAACTGTGACTTCTAACCTAGCAGTGACATTGTCCAAAATGGGATTTAAAGTAGGGATTTTAGATGCTGATATCTATGGGCCTTCCATTCCAATTATGTTTGATGTCCAAAATGAAAAACCATTGGCAGTCAACGTGGAAGGAAAGTCCAAAATGAAACCTGTTGAAAGCTACGGCGTTAAAGTCTTATCAATAGGCTTTTTCACAAAGCCCGATCAGGCTGTTGTTTGGAGAGGACCCATGGCTGCAAAAGCATTGAATCAAATGATTTTTGATGCCGCATGGGGAGAATTAGATTTTCTTCTCATTGATTTACCTCCAGGAACTGGGGATATCCATTTGTCTATCATGCAATCCTTGCCAATTACAGGAGCTGTGGTCGTGAGTACTCCACAATCGGTCGCTCTTGCTGATGCCAAAAAAGGAGTTGCTATGTTTCAACAAGAAAGTATCAATGTGCCTGTTTTAGGGATTATAGAAAACATGGCGTATTTTACTCCAGAAGAATTGCCTGATAATAAATATTATGTTTTTGGAAACGCTGGTGCAAAACATTTGGCTGAAGATTTAAAAATTCCATTTTTAGGAGAAATTCCTTTGGTGCAAAGTATAAGAGAGGCGGGCGATTTAGGCCGACCAGCAGCAATGCAAGAGGCAACGCCTATTGAAGAAGTGTTTCATGAAATCACACAAAATGTAGCACAAGAAGTTGTGCGCCGAAATACGGCATTGCCTCCAACAGAAGCAATTAAAATAACCACGATGGCAGGCTGTTCTGCGGTCAAAAAATAAAGGCTATGAATTCAGAAGAAATTAGACTAAATGTTGTGAAAGCTTTGGATGAAATTCGTCCATTCCTCGAAAATGACGGTGGTAATATCAACCTTATTGCTATTGAAAATGACGAAGTGGTCAAAGTACAATTAGTAGGGGCTTGTTCTTCTTGTAGTGTCAATCAAATGACACTTAAATCGGGTGTTGAAATGACCATTAAAAAATATGCACCACAAATTCAATCAGTCATAAATATTGAAGCTTAAAGAATGATTGAAACGGACATCTTAATTATTGGCGCAGGTCCTACTGGACTATTTACAGTTTTTGAAGCGGGACTTCTCAAAATGAAGTGCCATCTAATAGATGCCCTCCCTCAAGCGGGGGGTCAATGTTCTGAAATTTACCCAAAAAAACCGATTTACGACATCCCTGCATATCCTGAAATTCTTGCGGGTGAACTCACTGAAAAACTATTGGAGCAATGCAAACAATTTGAACCAGGTTTTACCTTAGGAGAACGCGCTGAAACCATCGAAAAACAAACAGATGGCTCGTTTGTGGTGACTACCAACAAAGGGACACAACACAAAGCTCCCGTAGTGGCAATTGCTGGCGGCCTTGGAAGTTTTGAACCTCGGAAACCTCAACTCGATACCATTGAATATTATGAAGATAAAGGCGTAGCTTACATCATCAAAGATCCTGAAGTTTATAGGGATAAAAAAGTAGTCATTTCAGGTGGAGGCGACTCTGCTTTGGATTGGAGTATTTTCTTAAGTGAAGTCGCAAGTGAAGTCACTTTAATCCATCGTCGAAATGAATTTAGAGGGGCTTTAGATTCTGTAGATAAAGTTCAAGAGTTAAAAAATAATGGCAAGATTAATATCATTACCCCTGCTGAGGTGACTGCACTTTTTGGAGAACATCAACTAGAAGCCATTGAAGTAACCAAAGCTGGAGAGGCTTCTGTGCGGATAAAAACAGATCATTTTATCCCACTGTTTGGCTTGTCTCCAAAACTTGGACCCATTGCCGACTGGGGTCTGGAAATCGAAAAAAATGCAATCAAGGTTAATAATGCGCTGGATTATCAAACGAATATTCCAGGGATTTTTGCGGTTGGAGATGTCAATACCTACCCTGGGAAATTAAAACTCATTCTTTGTGGTTTCCACGAAGCAACCTTAATGTGTCAAGCGGCTTATCAGATTATAAATCCGGGTAAACGCTATGTTTTAAAATATACAACTGTGAGTGGAATTGATGGTTTCGATGGCACTCGTAAAGAAGCTCCAAAAGCTGTTGTGAAATCAATAAATTAATGGATCAAGATGTACAAATAAAAATCACGGATCGTGATGGAAAACTACATGAAATTGCAGCCCCTGTAGATATGGCTTTAAACCTAATGGAAGTGGTTCGACTCTACGAACTAGCCCCTGAGGGAACTGTTGGAATTTGTGGAGGAATGGCCATGTGTGCGTCCTGTCAATGTTATGTTCTTACAGATCATTCGTTACGTGAAATGCAAGACGATGAAGAGGCAATGCTTAGTGAAGCCTTTAATGTCAGACCCAACAGTCGCTTGGGATGTCAAATTCAAATCACCCCAGAAATGGAAGGTCTTGAAATTGAATTGGCTCCAGAAGATTAACCCCTATTTTTTTTAAGTTACTCTAAAATATCCAATGCCAAAGGTAGAATGCGCTCCACAAATTTAGTGTATGCAAGCGTTGATGGGTGTAAATTATCCGTCGCTACCAATGCTGGATTGTCCAACCCTTGCTGAGTAATATCAGTGATATACACATATTTTAAGTTGTTGTCAGCGCAATAGGTTTGGGCATAGGTATTGTAAAGCTCGAGCTGTGTGCTTATGTTAAGAGCGTTACTGGCTTGGCCAAAAGGCGTGTAAGCATAATCTGGAATTGAGACTACAATCAGTTTAGAAGCATTGCCTCCAACCAATGAAATTGCGGTGTCAACAAGCTCGATAAATTCAGTTTCGTAGAGTTCAAAAGGTTTGTTTTGATATTGGTTATTCACCCCAATCAAAAGTGTGACCAAATCAAAATCGTTTGGAGGGTTGGCACTAGAAATGGCATTTTTTAAATTGGTAGTCGTCCACCCTGTTTGTGCAATGATTTCAAGATTAAAAGTATCAAGTGTTGTATAACGTGTTTGCAAACTATCTTTTAACTGAGCAGGAAATCGACAGTTTTCACAAACACTTTGCCCAATGGTATAACTATCGCCCAGAGCAATAAGTTTGAAATTTTTTGGGGTTGCTGGATTTTCTGTATTAGGGGTTTCATCAGAGTTATTTGAAATACAACCATAAAAAACAACACCAAATGATACTGTAAAAACAATAATTTTTAAAAGTTGTTTCATAGGGGTTGATTTATTTAAATCCATTCAATCCAGTAATATCAAGCCCAGTAATTAGTAAATGGATGTCGTGTGTTCCTTCATAAGTGATCACACTCTCTAGGTTCATGGAATGACGCATAATGCTGTACTCTCCGCTAATTCCCATACCTCCTAACATCTGTCGGGCTTCCCGTGCAATTTTTATGGCCATATCCACATTATTTCGCTTCGCCATTGAAATTTGAGCGCTAGTAGCGCGGTCTTCATTTCTCAAGACTCCCAAACGCCATGTTAACAATTGAGCTTTGGTAATTTCGGTAATCATCTCCGAAAGTTTCTTTTGTTGCAACTGAAATTGACCAATTGGTTTTCCAAATTGAATACGTTCTTTACTGTATCTTAATGCGGTATCATAGCAATCCATTGCGGCACCAATGGCACCCCATGCGATTCCGTAACGCGCTGAATCTAAGCAGCCAAGTGGTGCGCCGAGTCCAGATTTATTAGGTAATAAGTTTTCTTTTGGAACTTTAACATTATCAAAAATAAGTTCCCCTGTAGAACTTGCACGTAACGACCATTTGTTGTGTGTTTCTGGAGTTGTAAATCCTTCCATACCCCGTTCTACAATCAGTCCGTGAATACGTCCTTCTTCATTTTTTGCCCATACCACTGCAACATTAGCAATTGGAGAATTGGAAATCCACATTTTAGCACCATTTAAAAGATAGTGGTCGCCCATATCTTTAAAATTTGTGGTCATCCCTCCAGGGTTGCTTCCATGGTCAGGTTCTGTCAGTCCAAAACAACCAATCCATTCGCCACTAGCAAGTTTTGGTAAATATTTTTGACGTTGCGCTTCATTTCCGTATTTCCAAATGGGATACATCACTAAGGACGATTGCACCGATGCAGTACTTCGCACACCAGAGTCTCCACGTTCGATTTCTTGCATGATTAATCCGTAAGAAATTTGATCCAAGCCAGCTCCACCATATTCTGTTGGAATGTAAGGACCAAAAGCACCAATTTCTGCCAACCCTCCAATAATTTGAGTTGGAAATTCTGCACGTTGTGCATAATCCTCTATAATTGGGGAGACATCTCTTTTAACCCAGTCACGGGCTGCACTTCTTACGAGCTTGTGCTCTTCAGACAATAAATCATCTAAAAGGTAATAGTCAGGTGCTTCAAATAAATCGGCTTTCATCAGTAATCTTTGTTTTTAATTTAATTTTATATAATCAAAAATGAGAATTAGACAATGTTTTTACAAAAATACTTATTCCGCTTGAAAATTCTACAATTTTAAATAAAAATCTTTGGTGAGCGTCGTATATTCTTTTGTGTACTGATGTCGTGCAATTTCTATTGTGAGTTCCTGTGTTTCAACGACTTGTTTTTTAAAGGTAAAACACATCAAACTGCGTTTTATAGGACTTGATTTTTGACCTCTAATATGTAATATTTTAGAAGGGTATAGAGCTTCTTTGGCTGCCAACGCAATAAATGAAGTTTCTTCGCTAAAAGGAAGAACCACATTAAAGTTTCCATTAGTAGATAGTAATTTGGCAACAGATTTTAGAAGTTCATTGAAGGGCATGGCTTCTTCAAACCGTGCTTTATTTCGCATTTCATTTTCTGTTTTAAAAGGAGCTGTGTAGAAAGGTGGATTTGAAATAATCAAGTCGTATTGATCTTCGATCTCCTCTATAAACTCATTGAGTGATGCATGGTAGCAAAACAACCGATCGCCCCAATCTGAGGTTTCAAAATTTGTAACACATTGCTCGTAGGCGGCAGGGTCAATTTCGAGTGCATCTATAAGTTCTGCCGTACTTCTTTGGGCCATCATTAAGGCTAGGATTCCCGTTCCTGCTCCAACATCTAAGATGGAATTCGGCTGTAACTCCAAGCCTGTCCAAGCCCCTAATAACACAGCATCTGTTCCAATTTTCATGGCACACTGATCTTGAGCAACGCTAAACTGTTTAAACCGAAAAGGCTTCGCCATTAGTCTAAGTATAATTCAATTAAGCCAGGCGGGGTGTTGACTGTTATGGTTTTGGTCTCACGATTGAGAGTTTTAATAAAGTCATCGTTCATAGGAATTAATATTTCAATTCCATCCCGATCCACTTCAAACAAGGCTTGAGCTGTGGAATCATTCACGCCTTTGACTGTTCCAACAGGTCCAAAATTTTCATCATTCAATTGATAGCCAATAATTTCATGAAAATAAAATTTGGTTCCTTCAAGTTTTGGCAGCGAATCTAAAGGCAAGTAGAGGTCGCATTTCATCAATGCATCGGCATCTGCTTCGTTGGTAACATCTTCAAACTTGAGTCGCAGTAAATCCGATTTATGCAATTGGGATTTTTCAATAAAAAAAGGAATCAAAGTGCTGTTCACCTCAATGAAAATGGCATCTAAGTTCTCATATATATCGGGTTGATCGGTGTCTAGTTTGGCGAGAAGCTCTCCCTTAAAACTATATTTCTTCACAATTTTCCCTAAATAAAAACAGTCTTCTTTGGTCATGATTTAAGTCATAAAAAAACCTGACAAAATTGCCAGGTTTTAAAGGTATAAAAAAAATTTATTTTTTTATTCTTCTTCAGAAGCTGGTGCTTCTTCTTCAGCAACTGGAGCCGTTTCTTCAGCAACAACTTCTTCAGCAGCTTCTTCAGCAACTGGAGCCGCTTCTTCAGCAACAACTTCTTCGGTAGCTTCTTCTACAACTGGAGCCGCTTCTTCAGCAACAACTTCTTCAGCAACTGGAGCCGTTTCTTCAGCAACTTCTTCTACAACTGGAGCCGCCGCAGCAATTCGTGCTTCATTCGTTGCTTTTTCAGCTTCTAACTGTTTTGCAGCTTCGGCTTCTTTAGCTTTTACTAAATCACTTTTCTTCGCATCGATTTTAGCGTTCTTTTCATCTAACCAAGCTTGAAACTTAGCTTCTGCTTGCTCTTCAGTTAAAGCGCCCTTACGAACACCACCAATAAGGTGATTTTTCAACATCGCACCTCTGTAAGATAAAATTGACTTTGCAGTATCCGTAGGTTGTGCTCCATTTTGAAGCCATTTTACAGTCCCGTCAATATCAAGTTCTATTTGTGCTGGGTTGAAGTTTGGATTGTAAGTCCCTAATTTCTCAAGGTATTTACCATCTCTTTTTGATCGTGCATCGGCTGCTACGATCCAGTAAAAAGGCTTTCCTTTTTTACCGTGTCTTTGTAATCTAATTTTTACAGGCATAATAATTAATTTGTGAGGTTCTCGACCTCGGTTATTAATGAGAGCGCAAATATACTATATTTTTACTTTCTACAATCTTTTGTTTATTTTTTTTATATTTTTGAATCCAGACACTAAATCGACCGATTATGAACTCATAGGGTCTCTCTATAAAAAAAAACAGTTGTTATGAAAAAAATACTTCCTACACTCCTTATAATGTTAACACTTTTTGGGTGTCAAGACAATATCCAATCCAGTTCTCCTGTTTTGAGAGGCTTGCAAAATGGCGATTTCACATGGCGTTCTTCCTACTCAACGGT
>Ga0115572_10004783_pt1 | contig 10508 bp, 5 predicted proteins | sample COGITO_mtgs_1206_FD_88681 | JGI IMG/M metagenome (GOLD analysis project Ga0115572, IMG submission 88681) | Pelagic marine microbial communities from North Sea - COGITO_mtgs_120607 | ecosystem: Environmental > Aquatic > Marine > Epipelagic | place: Germany:Helgoland, sampling site Kabeltonne... | reverse complement strand
TTCTTTTAGTTGACAAAAAAGTGGGCAATATCCGTGAGCTACTTCCTACACTGGAAGCCGTTGCTAAAGCCGGTAAGCCACTACTAATTATTGCTGAAGACCTAGAAAGTGAAGCTCTAGCAACGTTAGTTGTTAACAACATGCGCGGAATCGTTAAAGCGTCTGCTGTTAAAGCTCCTGGTTTTGGTGACCGTCGTAAAGCAATGTTACAAGACATTGCGGTATTAACTGGCGCAACTGTGATTTCTGAAGAAATCGGCATGGAACTAGAAAAAGCACAACTTGAAGACCTAGGTACTGCCAAACGTGTTGTTATTACTAAAGATGACACAACTATCATTGATGGTGCAGGTGAGCAAGCTGGTATTGATGGCCGTGTTGCACAAATCAAAGCGCAAATTGAAGAGTCATCTTCTGACTACGATAAAGAAAAGCTTCAAGAGCGTTTAGCGAAACTTTCTGGTGGTGTTGCCGTCATTAAAGTAGGCGCTGCTACTGAAATGGAAATGAAAGAGAAAAAAGACCGTGTTGACGATGCATTACATGCCACTCGTGCTGCGGTTCAAGAAGGTATTGTTGCCGGTGGTGGTACAGCGCTTGTTCGCGTTGCAGCTAAACTTGCTGAGCTTAAAGGCGACAATGAAGACCAAACACACGGTATTAAAATTGCGTTACGCGCAATGGAAGCACCGCTTCGTCAAATCGCGTTCAACTCTGGTGACGAAGCATCAGTGGTTGTAAACAAGGTTAAAGAAGGCGAAGGCAACTATGGTTACAACGCCGCAAACAGCACATACGCAGACTTAGTTGAAGAAGGTATTCTTGACCCAACTAAAGTAACGCGCAGCGCGCTACAGTTTGCAGCATCAGTTGCTGGTCTTATGATCACAACTGAAGCTATGGTAACTGACGCACCACAAGATGCATCAGCGGCTCCTGCAATGCCTGATATGGGCGGCATGGGCGGTATGGGTGGAATGGGCGGCATGATGTAATCTGCCCCAAATAATATCCCGATAAATAAAGAAGCACTGAGGTTAAATTCTCGGTGCTTTTTTTTTGAAAAAAATAATCAATTATTCCAATCTTATAGCATTAAAAAAACGAGTATGTGATACTCCAAAAATATTGATATAAATAATGAAAGGATGCTTTTTATGGCGTATGATTTTGGTGCACAAACGTTAGGGATAAAAAACCCCTTTAAAATTGAAGGTCGGTTTAAATCTGTTTTTGGCCTATTAATTACTCTTTTAGGTATATATGTTTTATTACAAGTACCTAATTATTTAAAACACGACATCGTTTTTGGTTGGACTTACGCTGTTTTAGGTTTTGTTATTGCAGCTTCAGGCTTAAGAACAATTGGTGCGGGCTTATTTCAACTTTTTAAGTACTTTGTTGGCCGTTCGGTTCCAATCTCACTCTCTCAAAACTACAGTAGAACCGAACAAGATGTAGCTTCGGCAGAAAAAGATGCGGTGTTTTACACAAGTAACGAATTGAACTCAATGTTATTGGGTCGCAAGAACACAACATTCGTTGAGCCCAAAGGTTGGTTGTCGCGCTTTATTCATTCTGTATTTCCCAAATTAACCTTTTTGCCTTTCCCACTAAGAAATATGGCTGAAGAAATCTTTTCTGTTGTAATTAATACGCTTACCGCCATATTTGCATATGCAATTGCGTCCTTTGTTGTGATTTCAGGTCTTGCCGGCGAAAAAGCTGAATATGTGATGCTTCCGCTATTTTCGTTGATACTATTAATATACTTAGTTGGAACGTGGCGCTCATCTGCCAGCGCGTTAGAAAGTAGTAAAAATTATCACGCTAGATACATTGGCGGGAGTTCAGTAATTGGTTTGATTGGTCTGTCCTTCTTGGTTCCGATCATTACCGGTTTTTATTTAGATAAGTTAATTACTGCTGAATACCAGGATACTTTTGATCAATTTACCGAAATAAATATTTTTGGCGCCTGGGGGAATTTGTCCATATTTTTGATCACCATTGTGATTGTATTGAGTTTGATTTTGCCTTTGTTGTTGCAACGAATGAAAGAGGCAACACCAACAACAGCGGTGTCAGAATACCGAGACAACCTACAAGAGAATGTTCATCCAAAAGAAATTTTCATAAATATTGAAAATATCATTTTGGCGAATCGCCGTGTAAAAGAAATTCCTAATCGCGTTTACAAGGAATTTAATCCAGAACTTATAAAGGAAAGTGATAAAAAAGGTACTTTTAATGGCGAGTTGCTTATCGAAACACAGCCAGAACTAGCGCAATCCGACATTAAAAATAAAACAGCAAAGTCATTGCTTACTCTAACGTCTCAAATAGCAATGCTTGTTTCAGCTGTTCTTCTCTATGTTCTCGTTGCTAACGGTTTATCTATTTATGAGTACATTAGCAACGAAATTATTGAGCCTAGAGCGAAGTTTACTCTAGCGTTATTTACGCCTGTTATAACTGAAATAAATAATATTCTTTTTGTGTTGTTTGCTTGGCTTGGAACAAAAGCGGTTGGCCGAATTATGCAAATGTGTTCACACACATTTTGGGGCGAAATTCACTTTAGTTCATTATTGATGCATTTAAAAGTAGAGGGCACTTATACCGAGAGTAAAATGGCAACAGGCATGGCTATTAATGATTCTACTCGTAGTGAAAACTTCGTGGTTCGCTCTTCGATTACCCCTTGGTTAATTACATCTCGTATTGACAGTTGCATATTTGCTACATCGGGGGCGAATAATTTAGAAACTCCTCGTTATGTCATGAATATGAATAAAAATGATTTGGAAATGGAAGAAATCGTTGGTGAAATTAAATCATTCTTAATTAACCGAGAAGTAATTGCCTCAGTAAGAAACTCAAAAGATTTAGACAACACAATGCAGATTCTAGATGTAAATAAAAAGTCTCGAGACTACATCGCATCGTCTCAAATTAGCATTGAAGAACAAGCTGGATTTGTAAAGCGCGAAGAAAATGAAACAGAAGCGATTACAAGTGGTGTTGAGGAAGAAGGCGACAGCGATATAAATCCAAAACCGTAAAGCCCGTAAAGCCCGTAAAGCATAACTTCACGGGCTTTTGATTGAACTGTCCATTTTTTTTACAAAGCCACTACCTTTCACCAAAAGAAAAACTACAACCATTTGTTTTATAAATCAATTTTTGCACCTTGCTTTTTTGGCCCACACTTTGCTTGAACAAAAAAAACACAAAAAGTTAAGGACTAACCATGTCAATGAAAAAACAAATTTCACCAATTTCAATGGGAGCTATCGGTCTTACTCTTGGAATGAGTTTAGTTAACCCAGCTGAAGCATCAATTATTACTGGCGACGATAACGGCTTAGAGGTAATCAGCAGCCAAGATATCACGCTTGACGCTATGTTAGATACCGATCCTAGCAACTATGAATACCAAAGTAGTGACGGGACTTATTCTTATGCTGACCAGTGGTTTAGCCAAAAAGCTTTTGTAAACATTTTGACTAAGGAAGTAACCCTTTTCGAAAGTGGTGAAGACCACTTTGGTGAAGATGGTGAAGATTCTAGAGCTATTACCCTAGATCAAGTAGGGTTTTGGATAGATGACTCATACTCAATCTTCTCAAATATTAACACTAACCCTAATAATTCTTACGTGACTAATGCTACTTCATCATACGGTGAAGTCTACAGTAACAATTCTCAATTAATTTTTAGTACGTCCACCTGTTCAAGCGTACTTTCAGGCGAAGACTACTCTGGTGAAGATTGTGTAAGTAATTTGAATCAAGGTACTACCATTGACGCCAGTTGGTTTGACGGTAGTAATGCAAGCTTTAATTATGGTGGATCGCTATACAACGAATGGGATAGTACACGAACCTATGAAGATGGCACCATAGAGGAAGATTCATCTAAATTTTCTAATTGGCAAGAAGGTGAAACCGGTTATATTGCCTTTGCATATAACACATCAGTTGATAATTATGAATATGGATCTGCGAGCTGGATTAACTCTTCCGAGACTACATTTGGCTTTCTAGAAGTTACTCGTGGAAGTATTTCGGTTTCTAATATTGTTACTAGCAATGTAACGAGTGTGCCAGAACCAAGTAGTTATGCATTATTTACTCTTGGTTTATTTGGCCTAGTAGCGCGAAAGTTAAAAAAAACTAAGTAACCACCCTAACTTTGTAGTTATAAAACCCCTTTAGTTCTGTACGAAGGGGTTTTTATTGATTTCTTTTTAATTTCCTAGCATATTACCATTCTCGCCGTATATATGGATTAGATACATAATGATCTCCCTTGAACCACAATGGATTGTGCTAGATGGCATGTCTTATGGGCTTAATCAGCCATCTATGTCTGGTGTTATAAACGCCCAACTATCAGAAAACTCAAACCTTAGTGTTTTAAAAAGAATAGTTCAGATGTGGACTGATGTTGATGTTGATGTTGATGTTGATGTTGATGAAGCTAACCAGGCAGAGCTAATAATAAAACATATTTTGGTTTGGCAATCTAGAATTCAGCAACAGCATAAAATACCTACGTTTGAAAAGCACTTTATAAGAAAGCTCCGTCAACAAGACGACACAAAAAAAACTAAACTATTCATCGTCATACCTTACTCCATACCTGAAGTTACTCGAGATATTTTGACTTGTATTATTCATGTGGTGAATTACAGCTTAGAGAATATTGACGTGCTTAAAGACTGCACTCAAACCGAGATAAAAGCCTATTTTGCAGAAGCAACCGTTCATCTTGATAAATTAAGAACGCAACTAAACAAAGTGCAACTTGCTGGAATGAATACCTATTGGTTTATTCATGCTGCCACTGAACTCGGTATCCATGTTTCTCATATCGCCCAAAACACATTTAGTTTTGGTACAGGTGTAAATAGTATTTTAATGGACAGTAGCTTTACTGAGAATACCAGTGTCATTGGTTCAAAACTGTCAAAGAGTAAGGCCTCAACCGCATTGTTGCTCCAAAAAAGTGGATTACCGGCTTCTGAACATGTATTCATAAGAAACGAAAAACAGCTCCCCGACCTCATAGAAAAAATGGGTTATCCCTTAGTTATAAAACCCGACAATCTAGATCAAGGTCAGGGTGTATTTGCATATTTAACAACATTTAAACAGGTTAAAAGTGCATTTAAAGCAGCATCACAACTTTCTAAACAGGTACTTTTAGAAAAGCATGTAAAGGGTGATGATTACCGACTTACAGTATTGAATAATCAAGTAATAAAGATAGTACAACGAACCGCGGCAGGAGTGACCGGTGATGGTACACACAGTGTACGTCAACTATTAGAGATTGACCTGCAATCGCCTTATGCAAAAGAAGTGTTTAAACAAACCCAAAAGCCATTAATCTCTCTTGATAGTGAGGCTTTAGAGCTTTTAACCGCGCAATCCATTAAACCCGAGTCTATTCCTGAAAAGGGTCAATACATTGCTCTTAGGCGTAAAAATAATATGTCTACTGGGGGAACCGTTAAAGAAGTAAAAATTAAAGATGTCCACCCCGATAATATAGCTCTAGCTATTAAAGCGGCAAGAGTGGTCAACTTAGATTTAGCAGGTATAGATCTCATCACTCAAGACATAAAGTCGTCTTGGCTACAGAACGATGCAATTATTTGTGAAATTAACGCCCAACCGCAAATAGGCGCCACTATAAAGCCAGAAACATACCAGACAATCTTACTATCCTTATTAAAGCAAAAAATTGGAATGCCAATTCATTTGTTCATTTTGCCCACAAAGCCAGATGAAACTGACATTACTGAGTTTTTATCAATAGCTGAAAAATATAAGGCGGACTCAGTATCTTCCCAACTTGGTATTTATATAAATAACAAAAAAGCATGCAAACCGTTTATCAATGGATTTGTTGCGTTAAAGACGCTCACTCTTCAGAAAGATTCACACGGTTCAATTGCTCTAATGACCCACAAAGAAGTTGAATTAATGGGTTTGCCATTGGCAAGGTTTGAGTCGATTGTATTTTGTACCCATGTCAACAAAGCAAGTGCCACAGAGCATAAACTCATTAGCATGGTTAAACCACATTCAGAACGCTTTAGCATCTTATCAAGAGACAAGTTTTATGAACTATAGCGATATTTTTGATCTGCGAGGCGCAATGTACAACGAAGCCATGCGCCGATTTCCTAACGTTAGAGATTTAGAGTTTCAATTGCCGCTTAACCTATGTGATCTAAACCCAAACGATACTCTAGTTGATATGCCAGCTGGCGGCGGTTACTTGCGTGATTATATCGACAGCCGTATCGAATTGATATGCCTTGAGTCCTCTCAACAGTTTGTGTCGTTTTGTAAACTCAATAACTTAAATGTTTATCACTACAGTGACGATACTTTGCCTCTTAAAGACAATACAGCAGACGCAATTGTGTCTATTGCTGGGTTGCATCACGTGGAAAAAAAGACGCAAATTCTTTCAGAAATGCGACGAATTCTAAAGCCAGATGGCAAGTTTTGTATTGCTGATGTAGAAGAAGGTAGCAATGTTGCATTGTTTCTTGATGACATAGTGGACAAATATACAGAAACAGGCCATGAGGGCATTTATTTTAGTAAAGCTACTAAACAAGGTTTACACCTTGCAGGGTTTCAGTCAGTTCAAGTTAAAAGGCTTAAATACACTTGGAAATTTGAATCAACGGATGAAATGGTGGAGTTTTGTAGACTACTTTTCAGTCTGACCAAAGCAACACCTGAAATGATATTAAATGGGATAAAAAAGTATTTAAACGTAGAGTATAAAAATAGTCAGGTACACATGGAGTGGGGCCTAATCGCTTTCTCAAATGAGAAGCCTGGAAAGTAACTTTAAAGCTAATTAAGAAAGCCGCTACAACACGAGCGGCTTTTATTTATCTGACTAGGTTAAAACAAGCTTTTAACCTAGTCTGTCCAGATTTAAATGGCCGGATTACCTTCAATATCCAATATTACCGGCTCTCCGTAACCAAACTCTTTCATCCTAGATAACTGAGTTTCTGCATCACCTACAACAACATAAATCATTTGTTGTTCGTTAAAGTGCTTTTCTATTACGTCATGAACGGTTTTTAACTCTAGTGACTTAACGTAATCTTGCTGCTGTTCAACAAAATTAGCGTCGCGGTCAAAGCGGCTCATTTGAGTTAACATACCCAACAACTGATTCAAGGTTTCAAACTTACGTGAGTTACCTTTTATAATCATATTTTGAGTCACTGCTAAATCATCTTCTTTATACGTCTCTTTGTAAGTACCAATTAAATCTTTGAATATCTGTAGCGACTCCAAAGTGACATTAGTGCGCACTTGCGAAGATGCGATAAACGGAGATTGATAGCCTGCTCCGCGAATATAAGAGTAAGCACCGTACGTGTAACCTTTTTGAATTCGCAGGGTTTGTGCCAGCCTTGCACTCATGCCACCGCCTAAGCGATTGTTTGCAACTTCAATGGGGTAAAAATCGACGTCGTCGCCACTGACTACAGGTTTGCCCGCCATAATGACAGATTGTTTTGCTCCTGGAACGTCAATGAAATACAAGGTTGGTTTTTTACGCTGAGATACCTTTGGCTGCTGAGGTAACTCTACCGCGTCACCTTGCCAGTTGCTTAATTTAGCTAACGCTTTAGTGACTTGCTTCTCAGACACGTCACCCACCACATTAAACGTAGCCATTTTTGGTGACAAATTCTGTTGGTAATATTGCTTCACATCGTCCAGTGAAATATTGCTCACCGTTTGTTCTGTGCCGCCAACCGGGCTACCCGCCACATGCAATTCTGTATATAGGGTTTTGTAAAACGCGTTTCTCGCGATGGTGCTAGCGTCACCTTTGCCCTGATTAATGCGAGTTAAGCGAGTTGATTTTAAACGGTCAAATTCGCTTTCTTGCCAACGTGGCGACATCAATACCTCAGACAGCAACGCAATTGTTGCCTCAAAGTTTTTCGCCAATGAACTGCCAGAGATAGTCACGCTTTCCAAGTTGCTTGATACTCTTAAGCTAGCGCCTAAAAGACCAATGGCTTCTTCTAATTCTTGCGGCGTTTTATTTTGTGTACCTTCGTTCATTAACGCAGCCATCAGCGATGCTGTGCCGAGTTTATTTCCGTAGTCTAGTTGCTGACCACCTTCAATCACCAAGTTAAAGTTAACAATTGGCAATTCACTTTGTTTAATACCATAAACTTTTAGACCATTGCTTTGCGTGGTTTGCCAAACATCTGGGGTTGTAAGCGTTGGAAGTTCAGTAAGTGCGGGTTCGCTGCGGTCAAACTTGCTTGGTGTTTTCTCAAACTTAATAGCGTCATTCTCAACAAACTGTTGCTCTTTCCCTTGCTCAATCACTTCTTCAACTACGTTGGCTTTTACTGAACCCGATACAATGAGCTCTTTCTGATCTTTTGGAACAAAGCTAGTAATAACACTTGGTTTGTTTTTAATGTATTTTTTGAATACTCGCTTTACATCATCTACGGTGACTGACGTTATGTTTTTAATGTCCTGTTTAATAAATTCAGGTGAGCCTGCAAACTCATTATACTGGCCAAGTTTTTGCGCTTTATCTAAAACGCTTTCAATTTCATAGAAAAATGACGTTTCTTGCTCCGCTTTAATCTTTGTTAACTGCGCTTCGCTAAAGCCATTTTTTTCAAAGTCATCCAATGCTTCTTCAATTGCCTGATAAATCGTGTCGAGTTTTGTGCCTGCATTACCACGAACCAACAGGGTAAATGTGCCCGCGATTTCCTCTGAGCTATTCCACGCATAAACCCCTGGCGCTAACTTTTTCTCTTCTACGATAGTTTTATATAAAGGAGCTTGTTTGCCTGATGACAAAATTTCGCCTAATGCATCTAGCGCATAAGCGTCTTTGTGGTAGCTCTCTACCGTAGGGAAGGTTAAACGAATTTCTGGAATTTTTGCAAAGTTATCTAAATGATAAAGCTTTTTAGTTTCCGTTAAGGTAACAGGTTGCGGCGTCATTTTACCAACAGGCTTACCGGCTTTAATTTCACCAAACCACTGTTTAACTTTTGCTTTAGTTTCTTCAATTTCAATATCACCGGCAATCACCATGGTGGCATTCGACGGTACATAAAATTGGTCATAAAATTCGCGCACATCCGCTAGTGTTGCAGCTTGTAGGTCTTCTAAGTCACCAATGACCGTCCAGTTGTATGGGTGATCTTTTGGATACAGTGCTTTTTTAACAACATGACCAACATGGCCATAAGGACGATTATCTACGCGTTGACGTTTTTCGTTTTTAACAACCTGCTTTTCACGCTCTAGTGTGCCTTTATCAACCGTATTGATCATGTAACCAAGGCGGTCTGAGTCTATCCAAAGCAACTTATCAAAGGCATCTTTTGGCACTACTTCGTAATAAATAGTGCCGTCGCTCCAAGTACCGCCGTTTCGTGATCCGCCTAACTCAGGGATCATTTTTCGGTTCGCGCCTTTTGGTACATTTTCAGAGTCATTAAATGACATATGTTCAAAAAAGTGGGCAAAGCCCGTTCGGCCGGGTTTTTCGCGGCTAGAACCAACATGAACTATGGTAGAAATAGCAACGATAGGATCTGATTTGTCTTGATGCAGAATGACTTTTAATCCGTTGTCCAAAGTAAACGACTCATAAGGCAACTCAAAACTGTTTGGCGCTTCAGCTTGTGTTATCTCTTGTTGTGCGTCTTGTTTCATTTTTTTAACAAGGTCGTCAGCATTTCTACTGTCCGTTGCGGCAATGTCTACCTTACCACAAGCAACTAAAACCAATGCTGAGGCTATAGTAAGTGCTAATTTAGTTTTCATATTCTATCCATTTAGTTTTTATTATTTCCAGCTTGTTCGGTTTATTTGCGTGTCTGTTTGCGATGCCGTTGTTATTGCTATCTGCGTATCGTCTTTATTAACGGCAAAACCTACTATTTTATGCGGCATATCTATATACGTCGTTTCACCTGTTGTTAATTCGGTTTTCACTAACTGAGCATTTTTTCTATCGTAAACATAGAAGTAGCGATTGCTTAAGCTCATTAGCGAGTGATAAATATTAATGTCTGCTTCTATTTCTAAGTCTACCGAAGTATTCAGCCCAACAAGTCTGGTCCCAGTTGTGTAATAAACGTTACCACTAGGATCGTTTAGCATATGAATTGCATTTGCAGGTACGAGCATCTTTATATTATTTGAGATTAAATCGTATTCCCATACCTGGGTTTTTTCATTAACTGAAATTACCGTGTAGATTTTCCTTTTATCAGGGCCAATAGCTGAGCTATTTATGAAATGTTCATCTTTATATTCAATTTTTCTTTTTACGCCCGTGTCTGCTTCAACAAGGTAAAGTTCATACTCTGCTTGTAGTAAGTAAAAACTTCCGTCATTAGCTATTCGAGGAGGATAAATGATCCTGCTATATTCTTTATCATATGTGGTTATTTGCGA
>Ga0115572_10004782_pt1 | contig 10509 bp, 9 predicted proteins | sample COGITO_mtgs_1206_FD_88681 | JGI IMG/M metagenome (GOLD analysis project Ga0115572, IMG submission 88681) | Pelagic marine microbial communities from North Sea - COGITO_mtgs_120607 | ecosystem: Environmental > Aquatic > Marine > Epipelagic | place: Germany:Helgoland, sampling site Kabeltonne... | reverse complement strand
TACAGAGACCTGCCAAACTTAATAGAAGAAGTAGGTACAGGTCAAAAAGCAGTCAATGTTCTTTTGTCTCGTGATGAAACCTACGCCGATATTTCACCCGTTCGATTAGATAAGGGCGGGATTTCTGCGTTTGTAACCATAATGAGAGGTTGTGACAATATGTGTTCTTTTTGTGTTGTTCCATTTACTCGAGGTCGAGAAAGATCAAGAGATCCAGAGACAATTGTGCGTGAATGTAAAGATTTATTTGATAATGGCTATCGAGAGGTAACCTTACTTGGTCAGAATGTAGATTCCTATCGTTGGAATATTACAAATAAAGGTGCTATAAAAGATGAAAATCTTCCAACAGTAAACTTTGCAGAATTACTGGTTATGGTTGCTGAGGTATCTCCCGAATTGAGGGTGAGATTTTCAACATCTCATCCTAAAGATATGACAAATGATGTTCTCCATGCAATGGCTTCGAATGAGAATATTTGTAATTATATTCATCTTCCCGTCCAATCGGGACATACTGATGTTCTTAAGAGAATGAATAGAGGTTATTCAAGAGAATGGTACCTAGAGCGTATTGAAGCGATTCATAAAATCATACCAGATTGTGCAGTTTCAACAGATATAATTTCTGGCTTTTGCGGCGAAACAGATGAGGAACATAACGATACCTTGTCTTTGATGGATATCGTAGCATTTGATTTTGCATATATGTTTAAATATTCAGAGCGGCCTAAAACGCTTGCTGAAAGAAAGTTTGAAGATGATGTGCCTGAAGAAATGAAATCTAAAAGACTGACTGAAATTATTGAAAAACAATTGACTTATTCTTTGGCATCTAATAAAACACGTGTCGGGAAAATAGAGCGCGTATTGGTTGAGGGGGATTCTAAAAGATCCGATCAACACATGTCAGGTAGAACTGGACGAAATTCAATGGTAGTATTTCCAAAAGGGAATTTCTCGAAAGGCGACTATATTAATGTTGAAATTCAGGACTGCACTTCTGCTACTTTGCTTGGTGTAGCCGTTGAAAATGATTAAGAATAATGAACGTACAGCAAATAAAACAACGTTTTGGTATTATTGGCAACGCACCATTATTAAATCGTGCATTGGAGGTTTCGGCTCAAGTAGCACCCACAGACATTTCAGTTCTTGTAACCGGAGAAAGTGGAACAGGTAAAGAAATCATTCCTCAAGTCATTCATCAGCTCAGTTCGCGCAAGCATGGAGAGTATATCGCTGTGAATTGCGGAGCGATACCTGAAGGTACTATAGATTCTGAATTATTTGGTCATGAAAAGGGTTCATTCACAGGAGCATCTGGAAGTAGGCTAGGTTATTTTGAGGTTGCAAATGGAGGAACGATATTTTTAGATGAGGTTGCAGAATTGCCCATGCAAACCCAGGTTCGGTTATTGAGGGTTTTGGAAACAGGTGAATTTATGCGTGTTGGTGCATCCAAAGTAATTAAGACTAATGTTCGTGTTGTTGCGGCTACTAATGAAAATATGATGGATGCCATTTCATCTGGAAAGTTTCGAGAGGATTTATATTATAGATTAAGTACAGTGCCCATTCAATTGCCCGCATTAAGAGATAGAAAAGAAGATATTCATCTCTTGTTTCGAAAATTCGCTCATGATTTTGCGGAAAAATATAGAATGCCAGCAATTAAACTAATTGAAGAGAGCGTTGCCCTTCTTATATCAAATTCATGGCCAGGAAATATCCGCCAGCTTAAAAATCTAGTTGAACAGCTATCTGTGATCGAAACAACAAGGGAGATTGACTCCATTACGCTTGGTACTTATTTAAGTCAAAAAAGACAAAGCACAGGACTTGTGCTTCAAAAAGATGCTCAAAAGAATGATTTTTCCGAGCGAGAGCTTATGTATAAGTTTCTTTTTGACATGAAAAAAGACTTGACCGAATTAAAGAAGCTGGTTGTTGATATCGTAGGGAAGGATGGTAAAGTTCCATTAACTGAGCATCAAACAGATTATGTAAATCAAATTTACAGTGAGGTTCAAAATGAAATTGTCCCACCCAGTCGCAGTCTTCCGGAGGCAGGTCATACCATTGAGGTGAGTCGTCCAGCCTTTGAAGAGCACCACGTGGTTGAAGAATCTCTTTCGCTCGAGGATCGTGAGAAAGAATTGATTAAAAAAGCACTCGAAAAGCATCGCGGGAAAAGAAAGTACGCTGCCCAGGAACTAGGTATTTCTGAAAGAACCTTGTACCGAAAAATTAAGGAATATAATCTTGTAAATAAATGAAAGTACTTTACCTTTCGTTCCTAGTTTTTATTCTTTTTGGTTGTTGGCCGTCAAGTGTAAGTTTTAGAGATGCTGGTTCAATGCCTGAAGAATGGAAATCATTTTCAGTGGACATGATTGAAAATAATGCTCCAAATTGCCCTTTAAGTTACGGCCCTCAGTTGACGGAAAGAATAAAGGATGCCGTGCAAAACAATACAAGGCTCCTATTAAATACAGATAATGGTGGTGAAATTGAGATTTCAGGAAAAATTTCGAGGTACAATGTTGCGCCTATTGCAATCCAACAAGATGATAATGCCACTCAAAACAGATTAACTATAGCCGTTAGTTTTTCCATAAATATTAATGCTCCTGAAAAAGACATAATGCAGTTAACTGTTTCGAGATTTGCGGATTTTGAATCTAATGTTAACTTAGCATCTGTTGAGGCTCAGCTAATTGAAGAAATTAATGAGCAGATTTCACAAGATGTTATAAACAAATTATTATCCAATTGGTAGAGCTTGATAAGGCAAATATTGAATTAAAATTACTTTCATCGGAACTGTCATTCGATGATTCTAAAATGTTTAAGGAGCTCATGGGGCTTTACCCATGGTGTTCAAGTTTCAAAGTAGCATATTTGAAGGCGTTGAAAACTAAAAACGATTTGAGGTTCTCCTCTGAGTTAGAGAAATATGCTGTAGAACTCAACTCACGTTCCGTATTGTATGATCTTACCAGAGCATTTGTAAAGGAAAAATCTGAATCTGTTTCAGAAAAAAAACCTGAACAAATGGAAAAAACATCTGAAATTGTAGACAAGGTAGAGGATGTTGTTACTCAGGAAACGCCAAATAAACTCGATCAGTTGATTGAGTCAGAGGCAGTAGCTGCTCAGGTTTTAAATGACTTAAAAGAAACCATTCTTGATTCGGATATTGGATCGGAACAGGAGACGGGTACATCTATGGAAACCCCTCTTGATTCGGATATTGGATCGGAACAGGAGACGGGTACATCTATGGAAACCCCGCTTAGCCTAGAAATTAAAAGAATTGATATTGAAGCACCTCGAACTTTCAATGACTGGTTAACTGCAGGTTCATTAAATAATAATCTTGAAGATAAAAAAGAATTTTTAACTTTTGAAAAACCAAAAGTACCATTCTTCTCTCCGGTGAAAAAAGCGAAAGAAAGCTTAGGTATTGAAAACCTGCCAGTAAGTGAAACGTTAGCTAAAGTATTTGAGAGCCAAGGTAACTATGCTATGGCTAAAACAACTTATGAGCAATTAATTTTGATTTTTCCCGAAAAAAAGAGTTTCTTTGCAGACCAAATTCAGAAATTAAATAATAAAACTATCTAATGGACTTTATATTATCATCCATCGTTCTTTTGTCAAGTGTCTTATTGATACTTGTGGTATATATTCAAAACCCTAAAGGAGGCGGTTTGAGTTCTGATTTTGGTTCGCCAGGTCAGCTTGGAGGAGTCAAGAAAACAAATGAGTTTATCGATCGCCTTACATGGTCTCTTGCTGGTATTATTGTATTGGTCAGTATCGTAATTACGATCAGACAGCCAAAGCCAAAAGCTCCAGAGGCTGAAAAGCAGAACACTGAGCAACCTGCACAGCAATAAAAACCACGCTCAATAAGACCCCTACATGTGTCAGGATGTCATATTTTATGACAAATAACTTTTGATTTTTATTCAATTACCGAAATAATGTCGTGTATTATGGTTTGGCATAACTTTCGCCATACAGAAATAAATAAAAACAGATTAAAATGGCTTTAAAATTTAAACCTTTAGCAGACAGAGTTCTAGTAGAACCAGCTCCTGCTGAACAGAAAACAACAAGTGGAATCATCATTCCTGATACGGCTAAAGAAAAACCACTCAAAGGAATAGTTGTTGCTGTTGGCCCTGGTAAAAATGACGAATCTATGACCGTTAAGGTAGGTGATGCAGTTTTATACGGTCAATATTCTGGTACAGAGTTAAAACTTGAAAATGGAGAATATTTGATTATGAAAGAATCGGATATTTACGGTATTTATTAATAATAAAAGAAAAAAATGGCAAAAGATATATTTTTTGACGTAGAAGCGCGAGAAAAGCTTAAAAAAGGCGTTGATGCATTAGCAAATGCAGTAAAGGTAACCCTCGGACCTAAGGGAAGAAATGTTGTAATAGGTAAAAAGTTTGGTGCTCCTCACATCACGAAGGACGGTGTAACTGTCGCTAAAGAAATTGAGTTAGAGGATGAGGTTGAGAATATGGGTGCTCAAATGGTAAAAGAGGTCGCCTCAAAAACTGCAGATATTGCTGGTGATGGAACAACGACCGCAACAGTCCTGGCTCAAGCAATTATAAATGCGGGTTTAAAAAACGTTGCTGCTGGTGCAAATCCAATGGACCTAAAAAGAGGAATAGATAAAGCTGTAGCTGATGTTGTTAAGAACCTCCGAAAATTATCTAAAGAAATAGGTAGTGATAATAGCAAAATTGAACAAATTGCAACCATTTCTGCAAACAATGACGAAGCAATCGGAGCATTAATCGCGAAGGCTATGCAAGACGTTGGAAAAGATGGTGTAATTACCGTTGAGGAAGCGAAAGGAATTGAAACAGAGGTTGTAACCGTTGAAGGAATGCAATTTGATCGTGGCTATTTATCCCCATACTTTGTTACAAATACAGAGAAGATGATTACAGAAATGGAAAATCCAATGATTTTAATCTGTGAAAAGAAAATCTCCTCAATGAAAGAGCTATTGCCGATATTAGAGCCAGTTGCACAGTCAAGTAAGGGATTGATTATTATTGCTGAAGATGTTGATGGAGAGGCATTAGGTACTTTAGTAGTTAACAGAATAAGAGGTTCATTGAAAGTTGCTGCTGTAAAAGCTCCTGGTTTTGGGGATAGAAGAAAAGCGATGCTTGAGGATATTGCCATTCTTACTGGAGGACAGGTGATTTCAGAAGAAAGAGGAATGACTCTTGAGAATACCACTATTGATATGTTAGGTACTGCTGAAAAAGTTGAGATAGACAAAGACAATACAACCATTGTAAACGGAAAAGGTAAAAAAGCTGATATTACTGCTCGTGTTGGACAAATAAAGGCTCAAATAGAGTCAACAACGTCTGATTATGATAAGGAAAAGCTTCAAGAACGACTAGCTAAATTATCTGGAGGTGTTGCTGTACTTTATGTAGGTGCTCCGACAGAAGTTGAGATGAAGGAGAAAAAGGATAGAGTTGATGATGCTTTAGCAGCAACAAGAGCCGCAGTTGAAGAAGGCGTTGTAGCAGGTGGTGGAGTAGCTTTACTAAGAGCTATAGAAGGACTTGACAAAATTAAAACCCTAAATGAAGACGAAACGACTGGAGTTGCAATCGTCAAGCGCGCGGCTGAAGAGCCTTTGCGACAAATCATTGCGAACGCAGGTCAAGAAGGCGCAGTCATCGTTCAAGAGGTAAAAGCAGGTAAAGATGATTTCGGCTATAATGCAAGAACAGAAAAGTTTGAAAACCTTGTAAAAGCAGGAGTTGTTGATCCAACCAAAGTTACGCGAATTGCTGTTGAGAATGCAGCGTCAATTGCTGCTATGCTTTTAACAACAGAGTGTGTTATCGCAGACCAACCCGAAGAAGCTTCAGCGGCAGCTGCAATGCCTCCAATGGGCGGTGGTATGCCAGGAATGATGTAAGTCTTTTCATTCGTTTTCAGTATACTGAAAATGATATAAGCTAATAATATAAAGCCATCTTAGGATGGCTTTTTATTTTTGACTAGTTTGGTCTAAAATTTGGTTTCGATTGAATATGAGGCTTTTACTTTTTCTCTTTCTTTTTTTAGCTTCTTTAAGCTCATGTATTGAAATTTTAGATGACATCACATTCAATGCGGATGGCAGTGGTGAATTAAATTATACAATTAATTTAAGCTCTAGTAAGTTAAAAATCAATTCGATTCTTGCTCTAGATACTTTGAATGGTAAAAAAGTTCCAAATAAAGAAGAAATTCAGGCTAAGGTTTCTGAATTATTAAAAGTTTTAAATTGTCAAGATGGGCTGAGTGACGTTCATTTGAGTGAAGATTATGATAATTATTTATTCAAACTGTCACTTAAATTTAATAAGGTCTCTGATCTAATTTCGGGCGTGTATGTAGCTTTAGATGTTGTGGAAGAATTCAGTGATGTTAAAAATTCGGATTCTTCCTGGATATCCTGGGATGGTGCTGAGCTATCTCGATCTATTCCTGATATAAATGCTTTTAAATTCCGAATGACAAATGAAGAAGATAAAGAACTAGTAAAAATGGGAAAATATACTTCAATCAGTCGGTTTGAATATCCAGTAGATTATATTGAAAACCCTTTAGCGATTTTATCTAAAAATAATAAAGCAGTAATGTTGCGAAGTTCTTTATTTGACATACTAGGAGATCCAAATATTATGGGTAATAGAATATCAGTTAAGCTGCCTGATTACTAGAGATTTATTCGTAATTTCGACCTAATAATTTATCTTATGGTCAATTTGAAAAAAGGAGTGGTTCCTTTCTTTTTGTTAATGTTTTCAATGTGTTTTTCACAGCAGAGCGAAAATCTAATTCCAAACCAAGCTTCTACGGTGTTCAGTATTAATAATATTAATCTTTTAAATAAGATTTCTATAGATGAACTCGTCGCTTATGACTTTATGGATGAATTGCATCAAGAGTTATTTGATGGTTCAACTTCCAATAAAACAATGAAAGATGCGGGAATCGACTTCGAACAAAGACTCAATGTTTTTTATGGTAAAGATGAGGTTTATGAAGTGACAGGTTTTTCTTTCGGCGTCGCTGATAAAAATGCGCTATTTAAAGTTTTTGATGATTTTGATTTTTCAGAGACATTATCCAATGGTGCAGAAAGATACAACTCGCTATTTAACACATTGGTTTTAAAAGAGTCATCCTCGGTTTTATTGAGGGTTGAGCCAACAGATGAGTATCTTGTTAGGATGACTGATTCTCTTAGTTATTTTGAAATGGAAATTAACGAATGGTCGCTAAATGAAGGGGCGATTCAAACTGCTGATGAAGAGGTTGATATAGATGAATTTAATTCTGAAGAAGTAATTCCAGAAGTCTCACCCGGAGTTGAACTTTTGGGTGAAGAGGTTGACAATATTGAAACGGAACTAACCTTAATGGATTTTGCAAATAACCAATATGACAAGAATTATTGGGAGATTCGAGACAGTATTGGGTTTTCAATGCAAACAATTGGTATGAATGCTTTAATTGACGATTTAATCTTAAATGAGAATAGCTTAAAAACGGTTGATGAAAGATTTAATTTGCAATTAGAAAAAAAATCTGAAGGTATATTTTTTATGGATAATTCTAGGAATTTTTCCAATCAGGGTGGGATGTGGTATTTTCAAACCATGTATCCTATCATGAATGCTGATTTAAAGGAGCTTTATGCCGAGAATTTTATGGTGGGAGAGCTTCATTTAGATTCAAATGAAGTTCATTTCGATTTGACTGCGAATTACGGAAATCAGCTTGGTTCAATTTACAGCGAGATGAATAACAATTCCCTAAATAAAGAATTTATAAAATATATACCAGAAGATGCCGCGGCTTATTTCATTTACAATGTAGATCTGCGCAAGGCATATGAAAAAGCTTACGATATATTATTACCAATTCTCAAAGATAAAAAAGACAATGCCATGGTAATGAATCTTTTAGCCATACAGCTATTAGACAAATTGGTTGATAAGAAAGCACTTTTTGGTGCATATAAGGGTGGGGTTTTTGCAACGTTCAATGGAGTTCAAAAAATCACCAAAAAGCAAATAGAATTCCAATATGATGAGGAGAATTTCGATTATTCAGAAATTGAAACAGAGTCAGAGGAGGATATGCCTGTTTTTACGCTTGGTTTTGCCTCTGAGAGTACTGATTTGTGTGAAATGGTATTGACGGACCTATCAAGAGTTACCTCAAGAATAGAAAAAAAGGAAGGTTATTGGATTATCAAAGACGCATTACTAGAAACTGCACCGCTATATGTAGTTTGCAACCCTGAAGTTTTAATAATTTCTAATGACCCACAATTTATCAAGTCCCATTTAAACGGATACGGCAAAAGGGCAATTTCAAAAAAACAAGTTAAGAAGATCAAAAAGTCAGGTGTTTTATATGCCAAACTTGATCTAGGAGAATCTTTGAATCAATTTCCTCAAACTTTTTTAGATCCAAGACAAAAAGACGTTTTAAACAATTTGAAGAATAATTCAGGAAGTATTGAACTTGACTCGGGTGATTCTGAGATTAGTCATACGAATTATGGACTTCGCTACACATTTGAAAGTTCTTCAACAAAAGCAAGTCAATTTTTGGATATGATTAATGCACTTTATATACTTTCCAAATAATACGAAGTGTACAAGAAGCTTGGATTTATATTATTTCTATCTTTTTTACTTGGTCTTTTACTTTATTTAAAACCTTTTGAAGATAAGGTGAAAGATGTTTCTAGGATTGAAAACTTTCTGCCAAACGCTGATATTGTTGGCAGGGTATTTCTGCTTGATTTTTTATCTGAATCTTCAGATCTCATGCTTTTTAATAACATTGCCCAAAGACAATTTTTGACTTCCGAATTTGTACTTTCTATGGCCAAGCTTTATGGCTTAGATGTCCAGAGTCCAGTGTACTTGTTTGCTAATGAGAGGGGTGATTTTGGAGGGGTTATTCCATTGTTTACATCTCAGAAGTTAAAGAGTGCCTTGGATCGTATATCACTAGAAAGTAATGTCAAAGATACGTTGATTGGTAAAGATAAAGTGTATCAGATTATAGATTATAACCTAAATGTATTTCACAGAGACCATTTTCTTTTTATTTATCATGGTAATTATTTCGATGAAATTTATCAGAATAATATCGTAAAAGAACAACAATCTGTATCAAGTTTATGGCAATCTTTATTGAAGAACCCTATATTTCCAAATGAAAATTTGGTTTTATACAGTCAGTCAGAAAAACTCAAGCAGTTTGGTATTGATAATGTCTACTTAGCACATGATAGTGATTCTTCAGGATTTCAGTTAAAAACTTGCCTTTCATTAAATGATTCAATACCATTTTTTATTAAGGATTCCGGAACCTCCATTCAGTTTTCAGAACGTTCTAAAAGAACAATTGATCTCCACACGAATACAAGACAATTGTCAGAACAAAGCAAGGCATTAGTTATTGAAAAGCTTTCGGCATTAACGAGAAAGATCAGCTTTCCAACAGAAGAGTTTATGGCAATCTGGGCGGGAGACTTTTGTTTTGAAGAGGGTGGCTATTATTCAGTTTCAGAGAAGTATATTGAAACAGAGCTCAACGAAAACTTTGAGCCAACACAAGTGGAAAAAACGAGATATAAAAATGTACCTCGCTATTCTCTAATGTTTACAACGACCAAAAGTGCAGATCAATTTTTAAAAAGGTTATTGAGAAAGGGAATCCTTACTAAGGAAGACGAGCTATACAGGTTTTTATTCTCTCCTCAATTGAAGTTGAATCTCCAGGAAAATAAAGTTGTTTTTTATTCAACAACATACCCTCCAGAGACATTGAAATCGCAAAAAAATGAAATTAAGTGGTCCTTTAAAGGAACGCAATTTGAATTTCAAATTGACAGTCTTTCTCAGGAGCGTGTTTTTGGTTCTTTGGATATTCCGATGGAAAAAATATTGAGCTCTATATCGTTCCTGTGATTTTCTGCTCCTGTAATCTTTTCAACGTTTTGTGAATGTGAGAAACACTGCAATCAAACATATCTGCGAGTTGCTTTAAACTATTTTCTTTACGTAAGATTAGGATTTTTTTCTTTTGTTCTAAATTCAAAGGATCTGGTCTTCCAATAGAGGAGTTACCTCCAGTTGGTCCATATTTCAACCTTCTTTTTTCCCAAAGCGAGCTGTTGTCTCTTTTCCCTGAGGCAAAACCGATTTTAATCGACTCACTGTAGCTACACCATTTCAAATTAGATACATGATTATTTTCTAAATCATGGTCTATGTGAATGACTACCTTCTTTTTACGCGGTTTGTCATTTTTCAAGAACACCGTGGCAACAATTTTATGAGGATAAACGGTCTTTCTAATTCCTTTATTGTTGATGAGGTCGGTCATAAGAAAACCGTTACTTGGGTGTCTGCGTAACTGTTTGTTTTT
>Ga0115572_10004780_pt1 | contig 10510 bp, 11 predicted proteins | sample COGITO_mtgs_1206_FD_88681 | JGI IMG/M metagenome (GOLD analysis project Ga0115572, IMG submission 88681) | Pelagic marine microbial communities from North Sea - COGITO_mtgs_120607 | ecosystem: Environmental > Aquatic > Marine > Epipelagic | place: Germany:Helgoland, sampling site Kabeltonne... | reverse complement strand
GAGGCACTCATCAATGGGTCGAAGATCGAGGTTAATCTTAACTTCGTGGTACTGAAGAGCAATAAGGGGAAGAGCAAGACCAGGGTTGCGGCAGTACCAGAACTGAAGGGGCACGTAGAGGGTGGTCTCGGGGAGAGCGTTGCGGGGAGCGCACACCTGATGGGGGGCATCAGAGTCGCAGGGACCGTCAACGTTGGAGAAAGAGGGATCGGTAATGTATGTAAGCTGGGTGGTGTTACCAACCATCTTGTAGTAACCACGCTCCTGCTCCTTAGAGAGACAGAGCTGGTTCCAGATATGCATCCAGTCACCATACTGACGGTCGATGCGCTGACCACCAATCTCAACCTCAACCTGGGAGATCATCTGCTCACCAGGGAAGTCGAGCCAGCGGGCGTAGACACCCTCACCTTTAGCTTTGTTGGGATTGGGGTTCATGGCTTGGTTAATTTCGGGGAGAGTCACCTGTAAGTAGGTGCGGTACGCTAAGTCACCATTGCGACTGATTGTGCAGGTCACGCGGCGACCGAAATCAGCCTGACCGTTGAAAGTCTGCTCAATAGATTCCATAGCGAAGTTAGTATGGCGACGGTATGTTACTTTCCAGAAAGTAATCTGAGGATTGCCTGTAAGATAGACATCCTGGGCGCCGTAGGCTACAAGTTGCATTAATCCACCTCCCATTGTTGTTAGTTATAATATTGCTAAAGAAAAAAATTTTGAAAAAAAACACAATAATATTAATTATTAAATTAATATCATTACTGCATAAAATTTTTTTGTAAAAAATTAGTTAAATATTCATCTGAATACACGTCTTTTTTTCCTTCATGTTTTTTCGAAAAAATATAATTGTCTTCATTTTTTTCTATTTTCCAACCATCATCTAAAGCATTGAATACAAATTTCATTTTTTGTAGTTGCAAATAGTCAATATTATTATTGTGATTATCTATAATAATATCCATTAAATGAATAATAGAAAAATAATAATGAATTTAAATTTATTAATTAATCATTTTTGTAAATAAACAATTAAATATTAATTGTTTATTATTATTATTGTCATGCCTAATTTTAAGCCAAAAAATACAAAAAAAATTATTTTAAATAATAAAAATAATGTTACACTAGATAGTAAACATAGTGAATTGATTGAAAAATTTAATAAAATAGAATGTGAAACAATTCCCGATTTAAAAATCGAAAGAATAAATTTGAAAGAAAAGCTAAAACAAACAAAAAATCTTGAAGAAAGATTAGATATAAAAGATAAAATAAATAATATAAAATTAGAAATTAAAAAGCTTAAAAATGAGAAAAAAAATTATTATTTAAATAATTCTAAATATATTTTTGAATATTTTGAAAATAAAAAAGATATTTCTAAAGGAAATAATAAAACAAGATTATTGGATAATTTTTTTAATGTTAAAAATACAATTAACAACGCAAATACTGATAATGATGAACAAAATCAAAATGTACAAAAATATTTATCTAATATTGATGAGAGTTTCCTAGATTTAAATAACTTTGTTGTACAAACTGATATATGTGAATATTGCAATGAAGGTGAAATGATTCCAGTTGATCAAGAAGGTATATTAGTATGTAATAAATGTTCAAAAAATGTTAAATTTTTGGTTGAAAATGAGAAACCATCATATAAAGAACCCCCAAAAGAAGTATGTTTTTATGCTTACAAGCGTATCAATCATTTCAGAGAAATTATTGCTCAATTTCAAGCAAAAGAAACTACAAAAATTCCCGATGAGGTTTTAGAGAATATCAAAATTCAAATTGTAAAAGAAAGAATTCCATTAGAAGAAATAAGTGGAAGTAAAGCCAAAGAAATATTAAAAAAATTAGGATATAATAAATATTATGAACATATACCATTTATTAAAGATAAATTAGGAATAAAACCTCCTGTTATGAGTCAAGAATTAGAAGAAACATTATGCAATTTGTTTATGGAAATTCAAGGACCATATTCAAAATATTGTCCGGATGATCGTGTAAACTTTTTAAATTATTATTATACAGTTTATAAATTATGTGAGTTACTAGATCAGCGCGAATTTTTATCATATTTTCCAATGTTGAAAGATAGAGAGAAACGTATAGAACAAGATGAAATTTGGAAAAAAATATGCGAAGAGTTAGATTGGGAATTTATTTCCACAGTATAAATTAAATATTTTTAATGATATTTAATTTATAATATAGTTACTCGATGACTTCTAATACTTCTAGAAATAGCTACCATTTCATTTAATTTTTCTTTACTTGGTAAAGCATTATAATAATTATGAACATAGGAAGTTATTATTACTTGACCTAATGTAAGAATACAATATAAAAGCATATATTCAGGAGGTATAATATGATTACTGTTATTTTCTGAATAAATAATTGAATTATTGTTTATATCACTACTATTTGTTGTAAACACATTAATGTTTTCAATATAAGTAATATTATCATCTGTATCGGTTGTATTAGTAATAGTAACGTTGTATTGCATATTGCTGTCAATTACTAGATTTGAATTAACAGTAACAATTAATACGTATATAATTGTTTTACATACCGCCTGAATATATTGATAAATTAAATAACCAAGTAATGTGCTTTTATTGTATGTTAAAGTAGCATTATAACCATATAATGACAAGACAATTACTAATAAATTACCTAATATATTTGAATTATGAGATAATATAAAAAATAAATTAGTAGTCATATCACAAATACATAATAAACGAATTAATTTTGATTTTTTTTCAAGTATTAATGCTTTTTCATATACATCTATTGTGGTATGTAAATTTGAATTACTATCATTATTTGTATCATTATTTTTTTTATCAGATTTTTCAAAATCGTTATTTATTAATTTAGTGTATGGATTATCATTTTCAATATTATCACAATATTTTATACTACCATCTGGCATGTATACAATTAAACTATCATTGTTCTTACTCATTATGCTATATAATAATAGTTATATTTATATTTATATAGATAAATTTATAAATATAAATGTATTTAATTAGCTATTTATTGGGGGAAACCAACAAGGTTAGCACCAATACCTAAGCCGGCACCATTGCGAGCACTGACAGCCATACTAGGCACGTAGGTGTCTAAGATGCTGAAGGTAGCCGCCGCAGTAAGAGCGATAAGAGCAACCTCATCTAAGTTGAGAGATTTTTTGGGGATAGCGTAAGCCGCAATAGCAACCATTAAGCCTTCAACTAAGTACTTAATAGCTCTTTTGAGTAATTCACCAAGATCGAGAGCACCACCGAAGTTCATTTTGTTATAATAAATAACAAGAAAAAAATTATATTATCTAAATTAATTAAATTAAATTAATTAAATTATATATAGTTCGTAAAAACACTTAAAATATATTCTAATAATTAATTTATAAATGACCGATAATATGGAACGTCCATCTGGTGTAGAATTTAAAATGGGTTTAGACGGAAAAGATAATCCTAAATATGTTGATCTTCTAGATGAAGATAAGCCTGTTGCTGGACAAAAATTTGCGTGCGTATCTTTTATTTCTCCGGAAAAAATTGTCAAACAAAAGGAGATTTTTAATTTCGAACAATTCCTAAAACAATGGGATTTTACTAAATCTTTTGAAAAGTATTCACAGTTTTTAAATTTCTTATCTTTTAAGTATAATCTTGATTTTGATAAATTAACTGAAGATCTAAAAGGATATGTTGAAGAAGAAAAAGCTAATATTACATCTAGTAGTCTAGATGATGATTACAAAAATTATTTAGATACGTATGAAGAGAAATTAGATAAAGAGTTTTCTGAAACTCATAATTTTCAAACAAGTACTCGTGGTATGAAAGTTCGTGGTTCTTATCCTACACAACAAGAGGCTGAGTTGAGATGCAAAATGCTTCGTGAAATGGATCCTAATCATGATGTATTTGTTGGACCTGTTGGTATGTGGATGCCATTCCATCCTGAAGCTTACAAGACTGGACGTGTAGAATATTTGGAGGATGAGCTTAACCAGCTAATGCACGAAAAGAAGAAGAATGAAGACAAAGCTAAGATGGAATTCGATAAGCGTATACAAGAAAGCAAGGAGAAGGCAATGGAAGATAACAAGAAGAAGGCTGAGGAGTCAGGAAATGTTATTACACAAGTAATGAATGATGACGGTGAACTTGTGAATGTTGCCAATATGAACTCGACTGAAATCTCTCTAATGGAGAACAAGGATGTAAGTGTTGCTGATATTCGTAAGGAATTATTTGAAGGAGATAATGTTGTAACAGATAAAAATACTGATCATGGAGCTAGTGAATTAATGTCTAATCAAGAATCATCTGGTTCTAGTGACAAGACTGAAGAGTAAAACATATAATTAAACAATATAACAAAAATATTATATAATATTATATAATTCATAATAATATATAATGTCAGGTAGATGCTATTATAAAAATTGTAATAAAAGGCTAAAATTGACAGATTATAAATGTAAATGCAATAATATTTATTGTTCAATTCATAGAATTCCGGAAACGCATGATTGTGATTTTGATTATAAAAATAGCATTAATAAAGAGAAAATTATAGAAAATATGAGATGCGTAAGTTCAAAAATAGAAAAATTTTAATTATATTTAAATAATAAATATTAATATAATATAATTAAAATAATGAAAGAATTTCAAAACGGTTTATTTATTTTTAGAAGAGATTTTAGAATTATTGACAATACTGGATTGAACTATATAAACTCAGTATGTGAAAATGTATACACATTGTTTATATTTACACCTGAACAAGTTAGCAATAAAAACGACTTTAAATCAAATAACTCTATACAGTTTATGATTACTAGTTTACAAGAATTGAAAGAAGATATTAATAAAAATAACGGAACTTTATTATCTTCATATGGTAAAAACAACGATGTAATTGAAGATTTTATTAAAAAACATAATATTCAAATACTTTGTTTTAATAAAGATTATACACCATATGCTATTGAACGAGACAATGAAATAAATGATTTATGTTTAAAAAACAATATTATTTGTAAAATGACTCCTGATTACTATTTACATGAACCAGGAACTATTTTTACTTTATCTGACACACCTTATAAAAAATTTACTCCATATTATGAAACATCATTAAAAGAAAAATTTATTGAGCCAAAAGGTAAGACAAAACTATATTTAAAGAAAACAAATTATAAATCTAAATTTTCTATTTCATTAGATGAGGCATTTGATAAATTTACAAAATATAATGAAAATATACTAGTACAAGGTGGTAGAAATAATGCATTAAAGATGTTAAAAAATGCGGTAAAAACACAAAAGCATTTTGATGAAACAAGAAACGATTTATACAAAAATACTAGTGAATTATCTTCATACATAAAGTATGGTTGTGTTAGTGTGAGAGAAGTAAAAAAATCATTCAAAAATAATAAAGATTTTATTAGACAATTAATTTGGAGAGATTTTTATGCGAATATTCTATTTTCATTTCCTTATGTTTTGGGTAGTCCAATGAAATCGCAATATAATAAAATTAGATGGAGTAAAAATAAAAAATATTTAGAAGATTGGAAAAAAGGTCAAACAGGCTTTCCTATTGTAGATGCTTGTATGCGACAAATGAATGAAACAGGTTATATGCATAATCGTGGACGATTAATAGTTGCATCATTTTTGATAAAAACATTATTAATTAACTGGGAAGATGGAGAAAAATATTTTGCTACCAAATTGACGGACTATGATCCTGCGTCAAATAATGGAAATTGGCAATGGGTTGCTAGTACAGGAGCGGATTCACAGCCATATTTTAGAATTTTTAATCCTTGGTCACAGTCAGCAAAATATGATCCAGATGCGGTTTATATAAAACATTGGGTACCAGAATTAGAAAATGTATCAAGTAAAGATATACACTTATGGTATTCTAAATATGAAGACTATAAAGTAAATTATCCAAAACCTATAGTTGATTATAGTTTACAGAGAGAAAAGGCATTAAAAATATATAAAACAGCATTAAATTAATATTACACCTTTGAACATTTAAAACGCAGACCATAAAATTATATATTTATTTTTATCACAAATAATCATTATATATATTTAATGATTTTTCTTTATATTATTAGAAATGAAATTTAAAATTCGATTCCAATATCTAATATAAATTATAGAGAAATATTCGGAAATAATATAATATATTCAGATATAGATAATATTATAGAAATGATAAATGAAACAAAAATTATAGGATATGATGAGTCTAGTAATTATATTAATCCAGATATTCTTTTACACCTTTGAACAATTCAAATGCCGATTAAAAACCCAATCATTCGTTTGGTATATATATATTTAATATATCATTATATAATACAGTATGATATATATAATAGTTACAACATCAATAAATAATAAAATAGGTGTACAAAATAAGATTCACAGACAACTCAGATATATTGAATGCATAAACAATCTAATACAGCTAATTAATAATGATTCAAAGATTAAACCAATTATAGTTGAAAATAATGGAGTACGACAAACATATTTAGATAATTTAAAATGTGATATTTTTTATACAAATAATAATATGATTAATTATAAGCATAAAGGAGGAAATGAATTATTAGATATAAAAGAAGTAATAAATCAGTATAACATTAAAGATGAAGATATTATCATAAAACTAACTGGACGATATAAATTATTAAATTTAAATTTCATAAATTTTGTTAAAAAGAATATTAACGATTATGATGCTTTTGTTAAATTTTTTAATGTTTGTACGCTAAAATATATGTTTGATGATTGTGTATTAGGATTATTTGCTATTAAATGTAAATATTTAAAAGAATTTAAATATAATTTTTTAAAAAGTCCTGAATATGAATTTGCGGACTATATAAGAAAAAATGTAGATAAAAATAAATTAAAAGAAGTTCACCAATTAGATTTAGAATGTTGTTTTGCTGATGATTTAAGAAAATTAGTTGTATAAAGTCAGCGTTTTAAATGTTCAAAGGTGTAAAAGTTATTTTCTCTCTTTGAATTAATTATTAAACAAAAATTTTAATAATTAATTACCATTTACTTTTTTTAACATTTATCTTAGGTCCAGCACCTCTTTTTTTTACACTACTAGGATCATAGTTGTCATCTTCATCATCAGAATTTAAATCTTTAGATATTTCCCAAAATTCTTTAGAACCTAGTTTAAAGTCTTTATGTGATTCTGCTTTATACCAAAAAATTTGATCTTGTAATTTATTTGATTTGGAGTTATTGTTAATTACCAAACATTCATAATTTTCAGTACATTGATCCATAACCTGACAAAATGATTCAAATGTAGGAAACATTCCCGCATAATTTTCATAAATTCTCTTTCTATTAGTCAAATAAGGTTCTCTTAAAATAAAAACATAATCAATATTTGTTCTTAAATTTGGAGGAACACCTAGAGGATATTGCATAGTAATAATTAACATAACTTTCCAATGACGTCCATTCATAAATAGTAATCTCATCATTTTATCTTTAGTCCATCCAGCATCATATAAACAATCATCTAAAATAACAAATGCACGTGGGTCAATATTACATCTTTTATAATTTTGTATTTCTTTTTTTACTTGTTTTAAAACAACTTTTTGTCTTTTCAGAATATTTTCAATAATAGCAGTATTGTATTCATCATGAATAAATAATTTCGGTACATGTTCACTATAAAATCCATTACCAGCTTCAGTTCCAGATATAACAGTTCCAATAGGAATATCTTGATGATAATATAAAAGATCTCTTACTAAATAAGATTTACCAGTATCACGGCGTCCAATTAATACAATAACAGGTCCTTTATTTTCATCAGGCTTAAAACTAATATTTTTCATATCAAATTTTTTTAATTCTAAAGTCATATTTGAGTGTTGTTAAAACTTTATTATATAGAAAGAAAATTAGTTTAAATAACTAACTTATTTTATAAATAATTGCTATTAGGAAACAATGGAAAAATTTGATTATTTTTATAAAAAAAATAATAATGATTTATTATTTGAAACATTTAAGAAAAATGATTTGACAAATTTACAAAAATGTCAAAATTATATTCCACTCTATAAGAATTTTTTTACTTTAAATAATAGTAATTATAATAATATAAATTTGAATAACAAGTATACATTATATGATATAAATTCTAAATTATCAAATAATAAATATACATCAAATATTTATTCTATAAATGATTCTTCTAAAAATCTGATTGAAAAAAATATTTTCATCAAATTTAGCCCAATTTTGGATCCTTTGAAGTATATGACTGGGAAATATGATACTAGTAGTAATTTGTTTGATTTACCTAAACACGAAGAAAATGATAATTTATATGCTAAAACATTAGATACAAATAATTCAGCATATATTGAAAGTTTATTTACATATTTATCAAGTAAGTTATTACATGAACATAATTTTACTAATGGACTTGATTTTTATGGCTCGTTCTTAGCAATAAAAAATAAATTTATATATAATATTTATGAAGATATTGAAGTTTTAAATGATTCAGATTTTTTTCATAAAAATAAAGATATATTATTTACAATCGATGATTCAATGCATGAAGAGTATGTAAATTATGATACTAGAAATTATAAAAAGAAATTAGAATTAGAAGATACACTACATGAGTTGACATTAGAAGATATAAGTGATTTATCCGATTTGGATAATATTTTTAAAATAAATAACAATAATTCAAATGAAAATGTAATGAATTTAGTTTTTGAATCTAAGACTAATAATCTCAATAATTCTAATCATACAAATAATTCTAATTGTTCATCAAGATCTTCCAATACAAATAGTGGTAGTGAAAATACAGAAACAGAAGAAGTAGAAAATTCAGATGATTGTTCTAGTGAAAATAGTGATAATACCATTGATTCATGTAACAGTGATGATTCGTCATATGTAGAAGACGATGAGTTATATTCTACAATTGAGAAATTCCCTATTTTATTGATAGCAAGTGAATGTTGTAATAATACATTAGATTATCTTCTTATGGAAGATAAGTTATCAGATAAAGAATTAGAATCAGTAATTTTACAAGTATTAATGATATTAATTACCTATCAGAATACATTCAATATGACACACAACGATTTACACACAAATAATATAATGTACGTTGAAACACAAAAACAATATTTATATTACAAAATAAATGGAAAACATTATAAAGTACCAACTTATGGTAAGATTTACAAGATAATAGATTTTGGACGTGCGATATATAAATTTAGAGGCGAACTAATGTGTAGTGATAGTTATCACCCAGATGGCGATGCAGCTACACAATATAATTTTGAACCATATTTTAATAACAAAAAACCTAGATTAGAACCAAATATGAGTTTTGATTTATGCAGATTAGGTTGTTCTATGTATGATTTATTATGTGATGATGAAGAAGAAGATGAAATAACTTCTCCAATAAAAAGAATAATATTATCATGGTGTTTTGATGACAAAGAGAGAAATATATTATATAAATCGAATGGTGAAGAGCGATATCCAGATTTTAAATTATATAAAATGATTGCGCGAACCGTACATAATCATACACCACATAATGTATTAAATAATGAATATTTTGAAAGATACATTGTAAATCGTAAGAAAATAAATAAAAACACACCGATTATTAATATAGATAATATACCTTGTTATGTATAAATTCATAAATAGTAGAGTTTGATATTTATGAATTAGAAAGATGGTTTATCAATAAATGCTTCGGCTGATTTATTGACAATAATATTTTTACATGATTTAAATTGATTCAAAATAAATATTGCTAAAACTGTACTTAAGAATACAACAAAACTATCTTTTGATAATAATTTCAACGATTTTGATTCTCTTGTAATAAATCTCATTTCAACAAAACGAGCTAAAAAATATACAATTGCAATAATTGCAGATACAAAAAATATATTTCCCTCCATTTAAATAATATATTTTTATCTTATTTATAGTTTAACGAATTAACTTAATACTTCGACATCAGACAAAATAATATCTGAATTTATTATCGGTTTCTTTGTTAGATCATTAACATCTTGAAAATCTAATTCAATATCATTACCAATTTCTAAAGCATCTTCTTCATCTTCATCTTCTTCTAATTTTCGCTTAATATCATTCTCTATAGAAATTTTTTCTAAACGTTCGATCGTTTTTGGAGCTTCAATATTTTCTTTATTTCCCATTGTATCAATAGCATTATCTACATCAGAGAATTTTAATTTTGTATTTTCTTGTTCTGTATTTTCAGTATTCACATTAATAGTTTCAGTATCAACTTTATGAACTATTGACGGTTCCTCAACAATCGGTTCCTCAACAATCGGTTCCTCAACAATCGGTTCCTC
>Ga0115572_10004778_pt1 | contig 10513 bp, 11 predicted proteins | sample COGITO_mtgs_1206_FD_88681 | JGI IMG/M metagenome (GOLD analysis project Ga0115572, IMG submission 88681) | Pelagic marine microbial communities from North Sea - COGITO_mtgs_120607 | ecosystem: Environmental > Aquatic > Marine > Epipelagic | place: Germany:Helgoland, sampling site Kabeltonne... | reverse complement strand
ATTTACTATTTATTAGATGATTTTCACACCGTCGTCATCGACCACGAGTCGGCGGGCGAAATGTCACTGATTGTTTATTAGTACATATGCACATAATTGTACAGAACCTTGTTACCATCAGACCTCAACAGGTGAGAGTCTATAAAACTAAAACTTAATTTTTTGTTCAATGAGTGTACTTGTTTCTTCTTGATGCACGAATTCTATGTGGTCTCTCACCTGTTCGTGTTCCGGGATGCGCCACCGAACGAGCAAGAACATCGACCAAAAATATACGTATTCTGATATGTAGAAATAGGAACATTCGCTGCATGTTAATGTCTCACAATCCAGTTCCGAATAGACCAGCCATCCAACGAATAACGACCCAACGATGGCGGTGAACCACCAATGCACTTTCCACGCCCACGAACGCTGCGGGTAACATTCGTACATAATGGCGATGGACGATATGGCGATGAGTGCGTTGTGGGCATTTGTTTGAAACATTGAAACCAGAAAGGCGCTGAAAAATCCCAAGAATCCGAGAAACATGATGACCGAATTGAGTAAGAATGAACCCGCGACGGCCACGAGACAAAAGACCAACAACAGACCCCGCCATGGGTCTGTCGTGAGTGCCCTGGACAAAAGAATGGGCATTTTTTGACCACACGTTATTTCGGAGACGTCCCACAGCGCCATAATACTGAGTACGATGAGTGAGATCCAACCGTAAAACCAAAGTTTACGAAACAACATTTTATTTATTTATGTGCAAACTTATATACTATTCTTTTTTTACGTAGGCTATTGTTTGTGTATTTTTCCACGCGTGTTTATGTACATATTTGGTGAAGAACTCCTTTTCGTGCATCGGGTATCTTTGTGGAGGTAGTATTTCCTGGGTTCCCATCCATTCTCGTATGGACGTGGACCATATTTCAATTTGTTCGTCGTTTTTGAATGCTTTGGCAACTCTGGTACGGTTGTTGTACAAATAGATTGATTTTGTATCGGTATATTCCACATGTTTTCCCATCGAAAAGGAAAATACCTCGTGTTTGAATCGTTGGAGCGCGACCTCCAACGTTAACCCGGGCCATGTTTGTAAGGGGGTGGGTACCCATTCGTCTGTCGAAAGCGCGCGCCTGTATACGTACCAGGTAGAGTCCATATAATTTCCCATTATAATTATTTTTAGAATGTCTTAAATACTACCCATATGTGTATTCTATTTTTTGGATGAACAAAATAAATAAAAAATGGATGTTGTCCAATTGGAACGAATGGTGTTGAACTATTTAGACACGCTCGAGTCAGACAAGCATCACCGTGCATTAGGCTACGGCCCTCGGTTCCCACGATTTAAACTGCCAAAAACGCTGAAAGAATTTCATGAGTTTTACGACATGTATTTAAAATTACGTTGGGAGGTTGACAATTTGGAGTCTATCGTGAATGAAAAGCGCGAGGAATTTGAAAACAAGTGCAACCACGAGTGGGTTCAAGATTGGGAAAACCGTGATGAACGTTCCAGGTGGAAGTGTACAAAGTGTACAAAATTTCGTTAGTGACGACCAAGATGGTAGATGACATCCACTACAAAGCACACGGTCAACGGTACGAACATCAATAGTACCAACACGAATAGAAAAAACATTTATCCATAAAATAAGTGTTGTTATATATTCATTCACATGTTCTCAACAACTATTTTTTAATCGCGTCTTTTGGCTGCAATGTAGAATTGTTTCATGGGAGACGCGATCCAAATGTCAAACCAGGTATGTTCGAGTGGCTTTCGCACATTATTTTCCAAAAACAACAGTGTTGGTTCTATTATTGTCGTCGAGATGGGTGGAGAGTTTAGGGCAGCTTGTTGTATTTTCTCGGACATGTTTGGGTGTGACAGTATGGGATTATATAGTATATATTGGTATTTGTATTGTGGTAGATGCAGCAGGTATGTGTGTGGGCTCCGTCCAATGTCGACTATTCCCAAGTGAATAATAAAATTAATAACTGGATGCGTTGTCATCCGACCAAGCCACCTTACGAGCGATTCATCCAGGACCATATTTCATCCGCATGGCCTATAATGTGGCATTTAAAATCTCCGTTTTATGTCTCGATTGACCGTCTCGCAAGAAAAGTCGTTGAGGAAGAACGCGTTGAAAATAAGGAGGAAGAAATCTGCCCCATTTGTCACAATAATCTCGGGCTTGGTATTGAAACATTGGCGTGTCGGCATGTGTTCCATGCTACCTGTTTACATCAATGGTTGCAAAGGTCGAAGACCTGTCCCATGTGTCGCCATGTTATTTAACTGTACATAAAAACATTGAAAATATCCTATATATATCTGTATAATTTTAATATGAATGCCGTATTTTGTTGGTAATGTGTTGCCCTCTTCGTCTGACCCAGGTGAGGATGATCCCACGTTTGATTTTACAAATGCCGAATCTCGCCAAATGAATTTGCGCGATGTCCCCATCCGCATTGAACACGAGGAGGGGTTGGCGGTCGGATCCGTCCAACGCGATTGGACCGACTCCGATGGAAAAAAATGGATTTTGGGAAAAGTCGATTCCAATACTCTCGAGGGACGTTACGCGTCCCATGCTATACAACCAAGCTCGTCGGGCCATACGTTGTACAAAGGATTGTCATTGCAACACGTCCATACGTCGTTTAGTAATGGTTCGACGGCGAAACGTCCGATTGAGGTTTCGTTGTGTGTGGAGCCTCGTCGACCTGGATGTGACATAACATGTGTTGATCGATCAAAAAAAAAGGAGTATATAACACACTTGGCATCTCGTCAAAATATGTCTGCTCCTGTTGTTGAATCCACCCCAGAAACCACCACTGAAACTATTGCTGAACCAGCATCTGAACCTATGTCTGCCCCCGTTGCAGAAGAAAATGTTGATAACCGCGAGGAACTCATGAAACTTGTCATTGACCAAGAATCCGAACTTTCTGGCACCAAAACTGCCCTTGAAAAAGCCCAAGCCGAATTGCAAAAACTCCAATCTGCGTGGTCCGAACGTGAAAACAACGAGAAATTACAAACCAAAAGCAAAGCCGAAGCTTTGTCAAAAGCTCTTGTTGATTCGTGGACGGCTTCGTTGCCTGCGGATATGATGACGGACGACAACAAAAAAGCAATTTACGCATTGGCCCAAAACTTTCCTCAGGAATCGGTGAAAATGATGGAGATTGCCCACAAAGCATCTAAGAAATACAAACAAGACCTCGATTCGTTGGCCGCCCAACAACAGGCTAAACAAAAACGTCAACTCGAAAGTCGTGTCCATGACATTGTCACTAAAAAACGTCGTATTGTTCCAGACACGAGAACTGTCGTTCATGCTGCATCCGTCAAAAAGGCCAATCCGTTTTCCTTTGACGCGTCCAGAACCAGTTCGTCCGCCATGAGTGGAGTCCGAGATAGAAATCCCGACCTTTTTAAAGCCTTGTCAGGATTTTCATCCGGAAATTTGAGAGACAGAATGGGACAAATAGCTAATATTAACGGTAATTAAATTAAATTTGGATTTTAACTCGATCTTATGTATGTGTATTTTAATGTTGTATCCATGTGGGGAATTCATGCCATCCAATTTGGGGTCTTGTCGCCAGGGCTTATGCGCAAAATTTCCGTGTGTGAAGTGGTAACCGACGAGTTGTATGAAAATGGCCGCCCCAAGAACGGAGGATTACGCGACACATCATTGGGAATATCATCCCGGCGTGGGTCTTGTCCGACGTGCAACCAAACTTGGTCGAATTGTCCTGGTCACTTTGGTCATTACGAGTTGCCCTGTCCATTGTATCACATCGGGTGGATGCACGAAGTGCTGCAATGGTTGCGCAAAACGTGTGCCCATTGCGGACACGTCCACGACAAAGTACTCAAAAAAAAATGTTCGGAATGTTCAAAAATACCAAATCGGTATTTCAAAAAAAATGCTACGACCATCTGCATTGAAAACAAAGACGGAATTCGAGACCTGTTTGCACACGAAGCACTCGTTATTCTGCAGAAAATCCAGGCAATCAGTCCTACATTCCATCCCTCGTGGCTCATCTTGACCGTGTTGCCCATACCACCCAATTGCGTACGACCAAGCCCAACGTTCGACGGCGAAGAAGTACGCGGGGAAGACGACATCACAAGAAGATTATTGTACGTCATTCGAATCGCAAACAGCTTTAAAAAATCCAAGGGTGAGAATTCCGTGGTATTGAATCACGCCAGAACACGTGTACAAGATGCCGTACACATGTACATCGACCAAACGCGAATGAGAACCAATGTAAAAACTACACAAAAATCCATTTCCGAACGTCTTCGTGGAAAAACCGGGCGAATTCGCGGAACTTTAATGGGCAAACGATGCAACTTTACGGCGAGAACGGTCATTACCGGGGACGCGATGATGGACATGCGAGACGTTGGAGTCCCCAAACAAGTGGCCGAAACCCTCACCATCGTTGAACATGTCAACCGTCTCAATTACGAAAAATTATGTTCCATGATACGGACACAAGACGAAAAAATAAAATACGTCATTCGTAAAGATGGTTCACGCTTGGACTTGAAATCAATGCGTGGGCAAGTCGACTTGCAAGTCGGATGTTCCGTCGAAAGGCAATTAAGAGACGGCGACCTTGTTCTCTTTAATCGACAACCATCTTTGCACCGAATGTCCATCATGTGCCACAGGGCTAAAATTATGCCCGTTGGAAAAACATTCCGACTAAATTTGAGCTGTACCACGCCGTACAACGCCGATTTCGTAAGTGTCTGTTTTTTTTGTGTTGTTGTTACAATGTAACTAACCTTTATTTTGCCCTCAGGACGGCGACGAAATGAACTTGCACGCATTGCAAACGCACGAGTCTAGAGCAGACGCCCAAGAATTGATGGCCGTGGCTAAAAACATTATCACGCCCCAATCCAACAAACCCGTCATGGGCATTGTGCAAGATACTTTGTTGTCCTCCTGGATGTTGACACAAGAGGGTATCTTTTTAGACAAAGCCGAAATGTGCAACATCATGATGTGGGTTGAAGGAGCAGAATTGCCCCCACCCACTGTGGACAACAAATGGACGGGACGACAATGTTTTTCACTACTTTTTCCCAAAGATTTTATGTGGAAAGATTGGATTGTCCGCGGTCAGTTATTGAATGGACCGTTGGGCAAAAAGGCACTGGGACGCTCACACGGATCCATCATTCACCGTCTGTACAACGACTATGGGCCCGACCGCACATGCCAATTCATTAACGAATGTCAGAGAATCAACCACATTTGGTTTTCAGGGCAAGGTTTTTCCATTGGAATTGGCGACATGCGCATCACGGCCGAAACAGCAAAAAATGTACAAAACGCGTGTGCCGATGTGGACGAAAAAGTCCAATTGTTGCGCCAGGAACACGGAGAAGAAGCGGAAGCAAAAATAAACCGCATGCTAAACCAAACACGCGATTCCATGGGTCTGATTGCCAAAAACGCCATGACCACTGACAATTGTCTCGGAAGAATGGTCCAGTCGGGTTCCAAAGGCTCCATGGTAAATATTTTACAGATTCAAGCTTGTGTAGGGCAACAAAATTGCTCAGGCCAACGCATGAAAGCAACACTCGGTGGGAGAACGTTGCCCATGTTTAAAAAGGGCGACGACTCGGTTCGTTCGAGGGGATTTGTCAAACATTCCTACATTGACGGACTCACGCCCGATGAATATTGGCACCATACCGTAGGTGGGCGAGAGGGACTCATAGATACCGCCGTCAAAACCAGCACGTGTGGCTACATTCAACGTCGGTTGGTCAAATCAATGGAATCCATTCATGTTTCAAACGACAAAACCGTGCGCGATTCGCAACAACGGGTGATGCAATTTCTGTACGGGGAAGATGGATTGGACGGCATGTGCCACGAAATGATGACCTGTCCGTTTGACGATATGCCAACACCTCCTTACGACCCAGCATGGCCTGAATTAGCCCAAGCATGGCAAAAATGGCAAACATTTCGAAAATTAGGAGATAAATGGGCCATCGTTGTTCCATGCGCGAGGATTCTGAGAAACTACCAAGACGGTGGGTCGTCGGACGCCGCCACCACGAGAAAGATCATTACACCATTGTTAGAAGCCGTCAAGTCTAACGTAATGGTACACTCCTACGTGATTGCAACCATGGTTCACCACACGTGTTCACCCTCCGTACTTGAAAGAGTCACCGACATTTTAATTAAAAAATGGTTCAAGTCCATCGTGGCACCCGGCGAAATGGTCGGAACGATCGCAGCGCAATCGGTGGGTGAACCTACGATGCAAATGACATTGAACACGTTTCACCAAGCAGGAAATAGTGCCAAAAATGTCACTCTTGGAATGCCGCGCTTTGAAGAACTCATTAACGCGTCATCCAAAATGAAAACGCCCGTACTCACGGTATTTTCCAATGACAGTACTATTTTAAGACCGGAAAGTGCGTGGAAATTGAAGACAGAAATACAAAGAACAACACTTCGCGATATTTTGTTTCGGCATGATTTTGAGATGGACGAGCAGGTAGTTCAGGAATATTTATTGATGCCGGACAACAAACGTTGGAACCTCGCCAAGAAACCCAATAAAATTTTGCGGTGCATTATCGATAGAAAGAAAATGATCCAAAGTGGGTTAAATATTTATAAAATTGTAGACAAAATACGCACACTCAGCATATCGCGTCACATGGTTTTGGCGTATTCCGACAATGTGACGGGAAACATTACACTATTGGCGCGCCCCAAAAAAGACGCCACGTTCTACATTCACACCAAGACCCTGCTGGACACTACCATCAAAGGATCTCACAAAATTCCATCGGTAAACATAAGGACAGAAGATTCCAAATTTATCATCGACACGGAAGGCATCGACCTGCATCACATACACGGAATTGCATCTATCATACAAGAGCGCATCCAATGCAACGACATTTTTGCCATACGTGATACATACGGCATTGAAGCGGCAAGAGCCCAACTATTAACAGAAATACACGCCATAATGTCTTTCGACGGATCTTATGTGAATATCAGACACATGATGATGATGGTCGATTGGATGACATGGAGCGGCAACATTAACGCTTTAAACAGACACGGCGTCAAAAAAATGATGGATGGTGCCACGCCCTTGAAACGCGCAACGTTCGAACAACCTGTCGAGATATTGCACCACGCAGCCGTGAATAACCTCTTTGACGAGTTGAACGGTGTCTCTGAACAGTTGCTCGTAGGGAAAGAACCTCGTTGTGGTTCACATTTCAACGGTACAGTCACCGACAAATCCTACCAAAAACTGTGGGACGACGACGACTGGAAACCCGACGACCCAATGGAAGAAGAAGAAAACTTGTTTGACGACTGGATGGCACCGTCGCAGTGGGAAACACATACCACGTACGCAAAAGAAGAACCTACATGGTCACAACAACCTGCTCAACAAGAACCACCTGCTCAACAACCTGTCTGGTCACAACAACCTGCCTGGCAACAACCACAACAACCTGCTTGGCAACAACCACAACAACCTGCTTGGCAACAACCACAACAACCTGCCTGGCAACAGCAACAATCTAAGCCTGTTGTCCAAAAGAGTTCACCCACAGGCCCCGCGTATTCACCCACTAGTCCTGCGTATTCACCCACTAGTCCCGCGTATTCACCCACTCTTCAAACCAGCTCGCCAACTAGTCCCGCGTATTCACCCACCAGTCCCGCGTATTCACCCACCAGTCCTGCGTATTCACCCACCAGTCCTGCGTATTCACCTACTAGTCCCGCGTATTCACCCATCAGTCCCGCGTATTCACCCGCTAGTCCCGCGTATTCGCCCACTAGTCCCGCGTATTCACCCGCTAGTCCCGCGTATTCGCCTGTCGTTTCCAAAAATACATATGAATCGAGTGCGGACGAAAGTCCATGTAAACGTCATAAAACGAATATAAATACCGATTGATTAAAGTGTACATGGATAAAAAAATATTAATGTGTGATTCACAGTCTCTTACTTGGTGTGGCCGCATTTCTTTATTGTTGACCTTTTGTATTGTGTTGTGTACAATGATGTTTCAGATATGGTCCTACTATTTCTCCCTAGTGTCCCAGATGGACACGCTCGTCGTTGAATCTCAAAAGTGTCCGGTATCATTCATTATTGTGACGGACAAGTGGTCACGGCATGGAACGTAGAAGACTGTACCACAAATTCGTCTGTGATTTCGTGCAAGTCATATGGGCGTGACGGCCGTATTTTTTTGGATGCGAATGGATTCGGAAATGTTTCGTTTGTCGACGACGTCATGATTATTCAGCCGCTGGACGCTTGTTTAAAAATTATGTATTGGATTTTGCCATGGTAGTGGTATATATAATTCCCTATTTTTGTTTACGATGGAGCACGAAGTAATCGGTCTCGAACTTGTTGTAATTTTAATACTGTTGTTACTCGTGGTGTTGTGGAAAAATGATTCTCGGGTAAATTGTATTCCCAGTTCTGTCGTAGCTGTTGTGATCGGCATGGTCGTCTCATTGACGTTGAATTTAGCACCGTTTGTGTTTGCGCCCGAATTGTTTTTGTATTTGCTGTTGCCGGTCATCTTGTTGAATTCTTCTTTTAAATTTAACGTGCGTTCTTTGCGCAAGACTTGGATGTCTTCGCTGGTATTTTCGTTTTTCGGTACGATTTTCAGCATTGTACTCATCGCTTGGGGCATTACCGTGTTTGTACCGTCGATGGACGTAGTGGACGCTTTGGTAATGGCGTCCATATTGGCGCCGACCGATACGGTAGCTACGATTATGCTGTCGCAATCATTGGACGACCCGTTTATTGCCGAGGTGTTGGAAAACGAAGCCGTGATGAACGATGCAATATCGGTGGTTTTCGTGCGATTGTTTTTGTCCATGTCGATTCGCCACCAGGAATTGAATAAATGGGTTCCAGTGAGAGCTGTTGGCATCTCTGTGCTGTTCATGGCGTTGTCGTGCACATTTGGCATATTGTGCGCGTTTACGATGCGTCAAGTTGAACCAACAGACGTCCCTACCCATTACTTGGTTCCATTAATGGTGTATTCCATATGTGAGTATGTTGGTATATCGGGTATTGTGGGGCTATTTATGTATGGTGCGTTTGTGAAAGTTCCCAAAGAAGTGAAGCATTCGTTGGAAAACATGTCTGTGATCGTGGAGGCCTATGTCTATTTGACGCTGGGGCTGGCGTTGCGTACTTACGATTGGTCAACATTTGGGATATCGGTGGTGATTTTGATATTGTGTGTAACAAGTCGAACGATTGTTGTCTTTGCATTGGGAGGTTGTTTGCGTTTGTGTGGGCGCCAACAGTGGACCATCCGTACTTTGTTATTTTTTTCGATGTGTGGTATCCGAGGAGCGATATCTTTTTCGATGTGTATGGGATTGCGTTCCGAATGGAGTTCGTTTGCGAAATCGACGACCTTTGTCGTTGTAATGGCTACCATTATATCGATGGGTTCGCTTCAAAAGTGTATGCATAAAATATTGTTGGAAAAAAAAGGTATAATTGGAAGTATATAATGTAAACAAATTAGTAATAATGTACGAATCTTTTGAGTTATTGTTGACTAGTGTATGGCTTTCACTCGACGATATATTTATTTGCGTGGGGGCTTTTATTGTAGCGCGGGTATTGGCTTCGGGTATCTTTTGGTGCTTGCACTCGTACTTTAACATCGGGGCGTACGAATCGCAGCTGGCGCAATTTTCGTTTTTGTCCGTGGTAGTGGTATTTTTAATTTCTCACTTGTTTGGCCAAACTGCGATTACGTCGATTCTGGGTGGATTCTCAATAGGGATTGGGTATGCTTTGCAACCGTATATCATATGCTTTCTCTCTGGTTCGACGTTGCGTGCTTCGGATACCCTGAGAAAGGGACAAACGATCATTATGCCGGGCGAACCACCCAAACTTATGATTGTGGAAAAGTTGGGCTTGTTGCACGTGTGTGTGAGCGACGAAAAGACTACTACGTACATTCCGAACTCGTATTTCCAAACGGCGCCCCTGGTCGTTGCAAAACTATAAGTCGGTGTATTTGAAAGCAGTGCTATTCATTACATACTTGATGGAGTCTTGAAACGCCATTTGCCATTCGGGCAAATGTTGCATCTGGGTGATTACCCACAGTACAAACCAGATGTACGTGGCCGCTACAATTTTACAGGTCCAGATGCAAATGGCGCGACCGTTATTAAATACCATGTGTGTGACCATTAGAATAAACAGGTAGGCCAGTGCCATTGCAATATTATAAAACATCATTTTCATTTGAGGGTAAAGAGTGGTAAATACGATCTTGTTGGAATCCAATCCCGAAATCGACGAGTATAAATAAAAGTATGGTTCCTTCCAAAACAATCACGTACGTCTCCCATTCTTTAGGTGTTATTTCGCCAGTTTTGTGCATGATGCT
>Ga0115572_10004774_pt1 | contig 10515 bp, 8 predicted proteins | sample COGITO_mtgs_1206_FD_88681 | JGI IMG/M metagenome (GOLD analysis project Ga0115572, IMG submission 88681) | Pelagic marine microbial communities from North Sea - COGITO_mtgs_120607 | ecosystem: Environmental > Aquatic > Marine > Epipelagic | place: Germany:Helgoland, sampling site Kabeltonne... | reverse complement strand
ACCTCCAGATGTTAATACACCATTTATATTAGAATTTTTAGAGATTAAAGACAAAGAATCTAAAACCGAGCTAGTAGAATCTATGGCTTTATGTATAATGACATCTAACGGTTTTGAAATTTTCGATAGTCTATTTATTTGATCCATTTGAAAATCAGAATTCTTATTCAGGCATCCAAACACTACACCATCTACTCCAATTCTTTTACAAAATTCAATATCATCAATCATAGTATTTATTTCATCTTCGGAATACTCAAAAGATGGATGCTTTGGTCTTATCATCACTCTTATTGGGATTTTTAAAACTGAAAATGCATTAATGATTAATTCTCTTGAGGGAGTTAACCCGTCTAAATCTAATCTTCCACATAGCTCAATTCTATTGGCTCCATTTTTTTCAGCTTTTAAAGCTTCCTCTAATGAATCAACACAAACTTCTTTAATAATTTGCATTTAAGAAATATAACTAAAAATGATATCTTTTAAAAGTTTCGATTGCAGTGTAATCAGACATACCAATATCTCTAAATTTTTTAGCTATGGCTCGATTTCGATCCTCAGTCCTGACCCAAAATTCTCTATTATCGTCACCCTGAAACATAACGTTATCTTTTTGAGTTTGATGATAGAATATGGCTTTTCGTTTTCTTAACACTTGATTTGGACTCATTGGAACTGCCATATCAATAAGATGAATTGGCCATTCATGCCAAGCTCCTCTATATAACCAGACCCAACAATCTTTCATAAAGGGTTTATTTTTAATATCATCTAAAACACTAAGTAAAATATCTAAACAAACTTTGTGAGTACCGTGAGGATCAGCCAAATCCCCAGCTGCATAAATTTGATGAGGTTTCAAATTGCTAATAATATCTTTTGTAATTTCAAAATCCTTTTTTTTTGGGGGGTTTTTCTTAACAGTACCCGTTTCATAGAAAGGCAATTTCAAAAAATGAACTTGCGAATCTGGGATTCCAAAAAATCTTGTAGCAGCAAGAGATTCTTTTTCTCTAATAATTCCAGCAATTTTTCTTACTTCAGGATGATTTAAAATTTCGTTATTATCTTTTAAAATTTCTATGAGATTTTTGTTTTCACATTTAGAATTAGGAAATGCTGAACTTGTAACTTCTAAAAACTTTAGAACGTCAGAATTATTCACTGCGATATTTCCTGATGTTTGATAAACTATATGGACTTCATGACCCTGGGAAACTAATCTGTCAAAAGTACCACCCATAGAAATTACGTCATCATCCGGATGCGGGCTAAAAATCAATACTCTTTTTTTTGCTGGTTTTGATCTTTCAGGTCTGACCTTGTCATCAGAATAGGGTTTTCCTCCTGGCCATCCTGTAATTGATCTATGTAATCTTTTATAAAAATCAAGGTTTAAATCATAGTATGATTTGGAAAGTAGTAGTTCTGAAAGATTATTTTCATTATAATCAGACTCCGTTAAATTTAAAATTGATTTTCCAGTTTGTTTACAAAGCCATGCAACCGCTTTAGCTTTTAATTCCTCATCCCAATCACATGATCCTGTACGCCATGGTGATTTTATTCTTGTCAAATCTTCTGAAGCTGACTCGTCTAATACAAATGTTACATTATTATGTTTTTGCAGAAAACTAGAGGGAATATTAGAATCAATTTCACCTTCTATTGCTTTTTGCACAACCGTTGATTTATTATTTCCCCAGGCCATTAAAACAATTCTTTTAGATTTTCTAATGGTTCTAATTCCCATTGTAATTGCAGTATTAGGAACGTTTTCAATGCCGTAAAACGATTTTCTAGCATCATTTCTTGTCATATAATCTAAATGAACTAACCTAGTTAAAGAATTATAATTAGAACCTGGCTCATTAAATCCAATATGACCAGTTCTACCAATCCCCAGTAATTGAAAATCTATACCCCCAGAATCAACAATTTGTTTTTCATATTTGATACAATAATCATTAATTTTTTCTTTTTGAATTGTCCCATCAGGAATATGAATATTTTTCTTTTCTATGTCAATATGATCAAATAAATGTATTCCCATAAAATGATGATAACTATTAATATCATTTTTTTTCATAGGGTAATACTCATCAAGATTAAAAGTTATAACATTTTTAAAACTTAAATTTTCTTCTTTATGCATTCTTACTAATTCCTGATAAACAGAAATTGGAGATGAACCAGTAGCTAAACCTAAAACACAATTTTTATTTTGCTTTTGTTTTTTTATTATTAAATCTGCAATTTCTTTAGCTACAATTTTTGAAGCCTCTTTTGAGTCGTTAAAAATCACACTATGAATTTTTTCAAATCTAGTTTGTTCTAATGCACCAGTTGATTTATGACTTATATTCATCAATTCAATTTTTTAAGTTTATTCCAATTGTACTTTAAACCCCAAGAAAACACAATAGCTATTGTTAAAAATGAAATTCCGTCATTTATTTGACCATAAATAAAATATCCTGTTGAAAACAAAAGGGAGTATATAGCAAAAGATCCACATAACATACAAAGTATTCCTAATGGAACTGACCATGTTTCATTATCACCAGCTTTATTAAAGGATATATTTTGGCTTTTAGCTTCATTTTTAATTTTGTTCCATCCTGGCCCGCCTGGATTGGTTTTTTTACAGAAATTAATTAAAGATTCTGTAGTATCTGGTTTAGTTAAAAAAGTTACTAAAACCCATATTATGGTAGTAAACAAAACAACTGCAGGAAATTTATAATAACTTGGATACATTCCAACATCAGAAAACAACGTGTCTCCTAAAGAAGAAAAATTTAAAATAATAGAAATAAACCCTGAAACGAACATAGCTGAGATTTCACTCCAAGCGTTTATTCTCCACCAAAACCATCTTAAAATAAAAATAAGACCTGTTCCAGCGCCAAACATTAAAATAACGTCAAATAACTGAAGGGCATTTGTTAATAATAAAGCAAAAACAGCACTAAGAACAAATAAGCTTACTGTTGAAATCCTTCCAATATTAACAAGTTCTTTTTCACTGGCATGCTTATTAACCTGCTGTTTATAAAAATCATTTACAATATATGATGATCCCCAGTTTAAATGGGTAGAAATTGTTGACATATATGCTGCGCCAAGAGAAGCTACAACTATTCCTAAAAGTCCAGAAGGCAATTTTGTAAGCATAGCTGGATAAGCTAAATCTTGACCTAACTTATCAGCAGATATATTAGGAAAAGCTTCTTGAATACTTGCTAAATCTGGAAAAATAACTAAAGATGCTAAAGCAACAATTATCCATGGCCAAGGTCTTAATGCATAGTGCATAACATTAAAGAAAAAAGTAGCACCAATTGCATGATTTTCATTTTTTGCAGCCAACATTCTTTGAGCAATATAACCGCCTCCACCAGGCTCAGCACCAGGATACCATGAACTCCACCACTGAACAGCCAGAGGGACTATAAGTAATGGAATATAAACATCCGGATTGTCAAAACTTGGTACAATAGATAGTTTTCCTGAAACATTTTCGTTTAGCATTAAATTAGACAAACCACCACCCTCGGGTCCATTAACTCAATAATATGCTGCACCAACAGAGCCAATCATAGCTACAAAAAAGAGTATAAAATCAGTGTATACTACGCCTCTAAACCCTCCTACGGTACTAAAAATTACTGTGATAGAACCTGCATATAAAATAGTTTCCATCGGATCTAACCCTAACATAATCTCTCCAATTTTTATTGCTGCAAGTGTAACTCCAGCCATAGCCATCACATTAAAAATAACGCCTAAATAAATTGCTCTAAATCCTCTTAAAAACTTACCTCCCCAACCGCTATACCTTAATGCATAAAATTCCATGTCAGTAGAAACATTTGACCTACGCCAAAGTTTTGCATAAACAAAAACTGTTAAAAGACCTGTGAAGAGAAACGCCCACCATACCCAATTTCCTGAAACTCCATTATTTCTAACAATATCAGTTACCAGATTGGGTGTGTCTGTTGAAAATGTTGTTGCAACCATTGAAATTCCCAACAACCACCATGGCATATTTCTTCCAGATAAAAAATATTCACTAGAACTTGAAGAAGATTTTTTTGATACATAAAACCCTATGTATAGAGTTAAGGTAAAGAATCCTATTATTATTGAAATATCGAGAAAGGAAAGGTCTATCATAAGTTAATTGTTACATAAATTTAATAATTATTATTTTTCTATTCTTTTTTAATAGATTAATAGAGAATAACTATAGACTAAATATTCCACACGACACATTAGCTTTTACCACTTCCTTAGCTCCAATATTGTACATCGCATTAATAATTCTATTTTCATTTTTTTCGTTCGACAATATTAATATCGAACCTCCGCCACCTGAACCAATTATTTTTGCACCGTATGCTCCATTTTCAATAGCTAAATCAATCATTTTATCAATTAAAGGAACTGTAGTCGATAAATCATTTTTTAAAATGTTATGATGCCTGTTCATCAAAATTCCTAACTTATTGAGATTTGGATTTATTTTTTTTAATTCTATATAAGCTTCTTGAGTAATCGAATGATTTTCTACAGCAGCTTTAAAGTATTTATATGAGGTTTTGTTCATTTGATTTTCATACTTACTAACATCTTTAATAGAAATTTCACTTAAGCTAAAATTCGGATTGTTTAAAATGATATTATCAATAGAACTAATAGTTTTATTTTTTAAATTTTTTAAAACTAAATCAGTTTTTTTCATAACGCCAGAATTCGCTATTATGAAATTTTTAAAAGGGTTACTTATTTTTTTATAACTAAAAGCGCTTTTAGTTTCTAAAAAAATGGTGTTTCCAATTGATACCGAATACTGATCCATTCTCCCGCCTGATCCACCCTGTTCAACAACCTCACTTTGATAAGCTAACTCAGCTACAAATTCTTCTGAACTTTTTTTTGAATCAAAAATTTTTAAAAAAAATCCAATTAAAGCCACATTTAAAGCTGATGAACTTGAAATGCCTGCATTTATGAAAATATCACTTCTAATTTTTATATCGTACCCTTTGTCAATTTTTATATTATTTTTCTTTAATGTCTTAATAACATAACGAATATGATCTCCTTTTTTTATAACTGAAAAATCTTCATCTAATTTTATCTTAATTACTTGATCAAAATCAATCAAAGAGAACAATAAATAATTTGTGTTATTTGGGACTCCTTCAACAACCATATATTTATTTATCGCACAAGCAATAACTGGAAGACCAAGATAATCTTGATGATCTCCGAACAAACAAATTCTTGCAGGTGCTTTTGAAATCATTTATCTATTGTTCAAGTGAAGGAATGATGAATTGTTTTAAATAGGGAGTGCTATGAGCCTCACTAAGCTTTTGCTCAAGTTCATTAACTATTTCAGGATTTTTTAAAGAAACATCATTCAATTCTTTTTCATCAGATGTTAAATCAAACAGCTTTAGTTTTGAAGGGTTTTTAAATAAATTATTTTTAACACCTTTCCATTTTCCCATTCTAATTGCTTGCAAACCACCACTTGCAGGATATTCCCAATACAAATAATCGTGTTTGGCTTGAATTCCTCCAATCATTTCATGGTAAAAACTTATTCCATCTGTTTCAACATTATTTTTAATCCCTGCAACATCACATGCAGTTTCAAAAAAATCATAAAATGCCGATATATGGTTTGATTTAGAACCAGACTTTATTTTGTTTGGCCATGAAGCTATCATAGGGACTCTAATACCTCCTTCGCTTACACTTCCTTTCATTGTTCTTCTTGAATTGACAAATTTACCTGTGCTATTAAAAAATTTATAATCAACATGATCAACCCACGTTGGGCCATTATCACTGGTAAAAATAATTAGTGTGTTTTCATATTGATTAATTTCTTTTAATTTCTCAACTAATTCACCAACCTGTTCATCTAAGTAAGAAATCATTGCAGCATAAGTAGCTCTTGGAGTTTTATTTGGATAATACGATTTTCCAGTGTAAGGGATTTCTTTACCAAATTTTTTTTGATAATATTCAACCCATTTAGTTGGTGCTTGCAATGGTAAGTGTGGGATTGGAGAAGCGTAGTATAGAAAGAAGGGAGAATCTTCATTTCTTGATATAAAATCCAAAGCTTCATTGTGCATTAAAGTCGGTGCATAATCATTTTGGTTATATTTTGAATATGATTCATATTTATATGGATCTAGATCGCCAAGTCCTTCTTGTTTTGTAACTATATAATTATTTAATACATCTCTAGTTTCATTTTTCCATAAGTGAGTTGGATAATAGGTATGTGCTTGTCGTTGACAATTATATCCATAAAAAAAATCAAATCCTTTTTTGTTAGGAATGCTATTAGTCATTGGTGCTCCAAGTCCCCATTTCCCTACCATTCCTGTCTTATAACCATTTTCATGTAACACTTGAGCTACTGTGACAATAGAGTCTAGAAGAGGTCTTTGCCCTTCTAAACTAGGGTCTTCAAACATAGCTTTAAAACTCCACACATTTCCTCTTTCAGACCACTCACCGTTAGCTCTTATGTGAGTATTTCCAGAATGTTTTCCAGTTAACAAAACGCTTCTTGCAGGAGCACAAACAGGAGCTCCAGAATAATGATTAGTAAAGATCATTCCTGATTTTGCTAAATTATCAATATTTGGAGTTTCAATTACTTTTTGACCAAAAGCACCTACCTCACCATAACCTAAATCGTCAGCTAGTATGTAAATAATATTAGGACGTTGAGTTTCAACAGAAAAATCACAAGCATAATTTACGAGTAATAAAAAAGACAAAAATATAATCTGAAATTTTTTTATAAAATATTTCATTGTTTTGTTTTGAAGTTAGTACTAATTTAAAAAATTGAAAGAACATCACCAATACATTGATTATCTTTGAATAATGAAAAAAGAATTTTTTGAAAATAAAATTGAAGGATTTTCAAGGTTAAGTAAAAAAGAAAAAATAGATTGGATAGAATCAAATTATTTTAGAAATCAATCTACATCAATTTTAAAAAAGTACTGGAACAATGATAAGGCTTTACAAAAAATTCACGATGAGTTTACAGAAAACACACTATCTAATTTTTATTTACCACTTGGCGTTGCACCTAACTTTTTAATTGACGGAAAAGACTATACAATTCCAATGGTTATTGAAGAAAGTTCTGTGATTGCTGCTGCTTGTAAAGCTGCAAAGTTTTGGAGAAATAAAGGAGGTTTCAAAACTGAAATTTTAAATTTCAAAAAAACAGGTCAAGTTCATTTTATTTTCAACGGTGAAAAAAATAAATTGTTCAAGTTTTTTAATATTATTAAATCAATATTTTTTGAAGATAGCGATTCATTAAACTCAAGTATGAAAGCACGAGGAGGAGGAATATTGGATATTGAAATTTTAGATAAAACTTCTGATATTGAAAACTACTTTCAAATAAATTCAATCTTTGATACTGTAGATTCAATGGGTGCAAACTTTATAAATTCGTGTTTAGAACAATTTGCCATTACATTAAAACGAGAAGCTAAAATTTATTCTGAATTTGATGAAAATGAAAAAGAGATAGATATAATAATGAGTATACTTTCAAATTATGTTCCAGAATGCATAGTAAAAGCTGAGGTGAGTTGTGATATTCAATCTATTGCTGATAATGGAATGAAAGGAGAAGAATATGCTAAAAAATTTGCTCAAGCTATTGAAATTGCTAAAACTCAAACCAATAGAGCTGTAACTCATAACAAAGGGATAATGAACGGAATTGATTCTGTGGTTATTGCTACTGGAAACGATTTTAGAGCAATAGAAGCAGCAGTTCATGCTTATGCAGCTAAAGATGGGTTTTATAAAAGTTTGACTGATGTTTCTATAGAAAACAACATATTTAAATTTTGGATTGAAATTCCTTTATCACTTGGAACAGTTGGAGGAATAACAAACCTGCATCCGTTAGTTAAATGGTCATTAGATTTATTGGATAATCCAAAAGGAAAAGAACTAATGAAAATAGTTGCAGTAGCTGGACTTGCTCAAAATTTTGGAGCAATCAATTCTTTAATAACAACAGGGATTCAAAAAGGACATATGAAAATGCATTTAATAAATATTTTAAATTCATTAAATGCAAACGACAAAGAAAAAGAACAATTAATTAATTTTTTTAAGAAAAACACTGTTTCTTATAGTTCTGCTAAAAATGAATTAATAAATTTAAGAAAGAATGGATTTTAAAATTTCAAGTCCAGGAAAACTTCTAATTACAAGCGAATATTATGTAACTAAAGGGGCGCTGGCACTAGCAATTCCTACTAAATTTAGACAAAGCCTAGAATTTAAATGTGACAATTCAAATAAATTAAAATGGAAAAGTTTTGATGAAAATAATGAACTATGGATAAATTGTGAATTTGAACTTTCTAGTTTTGAAATAAAAAAAAATAAAAATAAGTTTAGTAAAACTCTTCAATCAATACTGATTTCTGCAAATAAAATCAATCCTATGTTTTTAAAAAATAATTGTGGAGGATCAGTCTCAACTCATCTAAATTTTTCAAAAAAATGGGGTCTAGGAACATCATCTACTTTAATAAATAATATTTCAAAATGGGCTAATATAGATCCCTATGAATTGTTGTGGTCAAACTATAAAGGAAGTGGTTATGATATTGCATGCGCATTAGCAAAAACACCTATTTTATATAAACTTGAAGATAGTATTCCAATTGCTAAATCAGTACAATTTAATCCTGATTACACTAAAAATATATTTTTTGTTTATTTAAATAAAAAACAGGACAGTAATAAAGAAATAGATAAATTTTTTGAAATGAAAATTTCTGATCTTAAGATAAAAAAACTGTCCGATTTAACACTTGAATTTGTTAATTCAAAAACATTATTAGATTTACAAAACTGTATAAAAAAACATGAAAATATAATCTCTGAAACTTTAAAAACAATTCCAGTAAAAAATAAATATTTTAACGATTACAAAGGAGAAATCAAAAGTTTGGGAGCGTGGGGAGGAGACTTTATTTTAGCAGCCGGACCAATTAATTCAAAAAAGTATTTTTATGAAAAGGGATATAAAACAGTGTTTAATTTTAAAGAAATATTTTAAAAAAAACAGTTTGGCACGATTAATGTATTTTTAATAACACATAATATTTTTGGTTAGTTGTTGTTAAAAATGCTCAGTTTCCTAAAGCTGAGCATTTTTGTTTTTATTATAAATCTAAGACCGTTCTGAACCCAACATGTTGAGAACTACTATCAGGTGTACTTTTCATTCTCATTGAGTTTCTAAAACCACTACAATAGGAATCGTTACACAAAAAACTTCCTCCTCTCATCACTCTTTTGGAACTAAATGGATCATTAGGGTCAAAACTTTTTGTTGGACCTTTTGGGTTATTAGCAACCTTATTTGAAATGGTTGAATAATAATCACTGTGATATAAATCTGAACACCATTCCCATACATTTCCGGAAATATCATATAACCCAAAATCATTATCACCAAACGATTTAACTGGTGATGTGTAGTAAAAGTCATCTAAAACCATATTATTTGAAGGAAAATCTCCTTGCCAAACATTTGCCTTTTGCACACCTGTGTCAATAGACTGATTTCCCCACGTGTATGTAGTATTAGAGTTTCCAGATCTCATAGCATATTCATATTCAGCTTCAGTTGGAAGTCTCCTTCCTTTCCATTTACAATATGCTACAGCATCATCCCAGCTTACATGAATAACTGGATGATCTAAAATTGTATCAATTGTACTTTCCTTTCCATAAGGCTGTTTCCAATTAACTTCTTTTTGAAGCCTCCACCATTGAGAAAAATCGTTTAAATTTTTTGTTTTTGATTCAAAAAAAACAAGAGAGGATGGTGCTAATAAACTATCATGAGGTTTTGGAGTATTGGGAGGTAAATATTGCTTTAAATCATTCCAATCTATAGTTCTTTCAGCGGTGGTTAAATATCCAGTAGAATCTACGAATTTCTTGAAATCTGCATTAGTAACCTCTGTTTCATCCATAAAAAAAGAATTTACAATAACTTTGTGCTGAGGATATTCATCCCTCATAGCTTGGTTGTTGTCTGCCCCCATTAAAAACTCGCCACCATTAATAAAAACCATTCCATTTGGAACTTCTTTTATTTCTTGTTTATTAAAAGTATTACACGAAAAATTCAAACTTAAAATAATAAAGAAAATTATTTTTTTCATTGCTAAGGGTTTTCTTTTTTATAAATGTAATATAAGTAACAATAATTTAGTCATATAATTTAACTGATTAGTATAAAAAATACAGGCTTTAATCCTATTTAATACAATTCTTTTTTTATTTTTTCTAAATTAGAAGTAACAACAACAACAACAACAACAACAACAAAACTACAATGAGTAAAAATTTAGCACATGAATATTGGAAAAAAAATCTTAAATACTTGGTAATTCTTTTATCAATTTGGTT
>Ga0115572_10004773_pt1 | contig 10517 bp, 6 predicted proteins | sample COGITO_mtgs_1206_FD_88681 | JGI IMG/M metagenome (GOLD analysis project Ga0115572, IMG submission 88681) | Pelagic marine microbial communities from North Sea - COGITO_mtgs_120607 | ecosystem: Environmental > Aquatic > Marine > Epipelagic | place: Germany:Helgoland, sampling site Kabeltonne... | reverse complement strand
ATTGACCCACCAACCCTAACCAAGATTACAGAAAGTGATGCGGGCGTGATTCATTTAAATTATAATTTACCCCTAAAGTTGACAGGTGATCTTATCCCTTATTTAGAACTTATTGTAGATGGTTTTGAAGCAGAAATTTCAAGTGCTGCTATTAACACGGATGACAGTAGAATTGTTGATATTACTACAACAGAAAACATAAAAAGCAGCTCTGTTGCAACTTTATCTTATGACAATTCAGGTGGAGTTTTGATGCGAGTAAACGATGTCGCTGCTGAAGCCTTTACAAACCAATCTGTGGGCTTGTATGTGCCTTCAAACCTTGCCGATTCTAATATTTACGGTTTTGAAGATGGTGGAGCTGGATGGTTGGCAGCTACAGATAATATAGGCGAAATAAGCTTTACAGACGAAAAGGCAGCCTCAGGTAATTACAGCATGCGCATGGAAGCTACAGAAGACGCCAAATGGACAAGGTCTTGGAGTTGGAAAGAGGGTTCTGAATTTGCCTTGAAAGCTGGGCAAAAGGTTACCATTGAATTCAAAGTTTGGATTGACCCCTCATACACTGATGCTAGTTTTGGACCATGGATTACCGCTACAGAAGCACCTTACCCTGGTACACAATTCTGGACTGGTATTAGTGGTCTGCCAAGAGGAGAGTGGATAACCATAAATAAAGAAGCTGCTAAAATTTGGACAGTCAGTGCAACTGGAAATTATTTTGTTGCGTTTAGATTTCAGAAAAAAGGAGTTATTTACATAGACGATGTTAAAGTATATATTCCGGAATAAGTGATTGTTTTGTTACTTTTTTAATTTATTTTGATGGCAATTAAAAAAAAATTTATTGTGAGGTTAAAACTTGTGTTATTAAATACGTGTCTTTGTTTTTTTACATTTTCGAGGGCACTTAATGCGCAGGTTAATTTGGTAACTATTCATCCAGAGATTCAAAAATTCATTGGAGACGTTTCTGAACTAGATAGAACCAAGTATTTTTCGATTCATTCACCAGCCAACTCTCCACTCCTACAATCCTTCTATAAACAGTATAACGTTGAAAGATCGGGAAGAGGGTTTTATGGACCGGGAATTGAAGCAAAAAAATTAAATGGCGAAGTTGGGGTTTATCCTAAAAATAAAGAGTCTAAAAAAGCAAAAATCAAAACAGTTCGGCCTTATGTAGCTACAGAGCACCCCAGGAATGTATACACAGAAGGTATTGACATTGATGCCATATCTGATTGGGCAGTGCAGTATTTCAGAAACATGGATGACGATCAACGTCCTTTATGGTATGAACCCATGAACGAACCTTTCGTTCACGCGCGTGATTTCTACGATGAAAAAGATTGGGACCCTATTGCTGAGGTGCGTGTAAAAACAGAAATGTCTGAAATGTTCCGAGGAATTGCTTCTAAAATACATGCTGATCCTACATTAAAGAACATGAAAATTATTGGCTACGGAGCTGCATGGCCTTCATTTGAGTTAAAAGATTTTCAAAATTGGGAAACCAATATGGGTTTATTTCTAGATATTGCAGGAGATGAAATAGACGCCATCTCCTACCATCTTTATGATGGAGTCAATCAGGTTGGTCAAGATAATAAGCGATCAGGAAGTAATAGTGAAGCGATCATGGATTTGGTAGAAACCTACAGCTATAATCGTTGGGGATTTATTAAGCCACATGCCATTACAGAATATGGGGGGATTGCGAAAAAAGAATTTTCATTAATCAGTAATATGCAATCTATCCGGTCTCAAAATGCTATGATTTTTGGGCTATTTGACCGTCAAGATCGATTGGAAATATCCATTCCATTTACAACAGATAACGCAAAGTGGCACATTACTAAAGCAAATAATTATATGCCCTACAAAGCCGCTTTGTGGCGTGCTGAAAACATGGGCGTTCCTAAAAAAGAAATTACAGGTTGGGTTTATACAAATAGGATTCACTTTTACGATTTATGGAAAGATGTCAAAGGAAAGCGTGTCTTTGTATCGACTGAAAATCCAGATATTCAAGTACAAGGCTTTATCAATGATAAACAATTATTTGTAGCGTTGAATAATCTAAGTGATGATCCGCAAAATATTGAATTAGAAATTGCAGCTCTTAAATCGGAAATAAAAGACATTAAAGTGAAATCACTTACAGTTTACAAAGAAGATTTTCCGCGTTATTATGAAGATGTAATTAGCACGATTCCAGCTGTGTTCACAATTGATGTATCAGAAACAATGGTTATTGAATTTAATTTTAAAAATACCATTCCATTTAAAAATCAAGTTAAAGTCAACCGTTTTTACTCAAAAAATTACCTACTACCCATATTGGCTAACCAAGAAATAACATTTGAATTTAATAATATTGAACTTGGAGTAGGTTTAGCAACACTTAGTATGAGCATTGGAAGAGATCATGATCTATCAAAAACTCCAAAGATATTAGTCAATGGAGAAAAAGTTGAAGTTCCTTTAAACTGGAAAGGATATGATCAGGCCAATAGAAAAAAGTTTTTCGGAGCTATTAAAATTCCCGTTCCTATGAATTTAATAAAAGAAAATAATCAAATAGACATCACATTTCCAGATTCAGGAGGACATTTAAGTTCATTGATTTTAAACCTAGAAAAAATAGTGAATCATTCAAACTAATAATATAGTTTTTCAAGAAAGTGTCCAAAAAAAAAATTAAATGAAAAATAAAATAATAGCTATTCAAATATTATTATTTGCTTTGTGTATCAACTGCATACAAGCGCAGAATGTAGTCAGTTTCACATCCGATGAGGGCTTTACTAATGGGGCACTATATAATCAAAATGATTGGGATGCTAGTTATCAAACAACAACATGGGTCGTTGACACCAACCAAGAAATGGTCTCCACTTATGGTGAATGGAAAAGAGCAGCCTGGGGACAAAAATTTGCACTGTCTGGAACAGGAAATCAAATAACATTTAGAGTCGATTTAAACTTTACAGGAACCTTAACTGCTCAAAACAATCCGATGATTAAAATTGGCTTTAGTTCAACTAGTGATGTTAGTAGTTCAAATCCGCCTTCAAATACTGTCTTTCTATCAACAACTGCAGACAATGAAGACAACCCAGGAGGAGCACTACAAATTCGCAATGACACAAATTCAGCACCACTAAACTTAGAAACTGTTTTGCCTATTTCTGATTGTCAAGGATCAAATGGAACAACAGATGATCTGGCTGTTTTGGTGACTCTAATGTTGGGTACAGATGCTGCGTCTTCAACAATTTCTGCAAAATTACTTAATGTTACCGATGGAAACTCTTCAAGTATTGGATCATACACAGGGATTAGTTCAGCTATTTATGCAGCTGCAACGTCAAATATTTATGGTTTTTTCCATGCACAATCATTTAAAAGTGGAAACTCAATTTCTGCAATAAATGTAAAAAAAGTTAGCATGGCTACAAATGTGGATGTGTTCCCGAAAATAGAAAGAATGATTGGTGGCATTTCTTCAATAGATCGTACCAAATATTTTAATATTCATTCAAACCCAAATGATGTAGAAAATGGTTTCTACTCTAATTATAATGTAAGCCAAAGTGGACGTGCCTTTTGGTCACCGGGGTCGGCAGCCTTGCGAGATACCGGAGAGGTAGGTGTTTACCCAGATCCTATTTCTGAGGGTAGTGAAGAACTAAGAGAGGTACGCAGATACATAGCAACTGATCACCCAAACAAAGTTTATGCAGAAGGTCTTGATCCAATAGCATTTGCAGATTGGACTGTTGAATATTTTAAAAATTCTGTGAATCCATTTTCTCGACCTGAATATTACGAGCCTATGAACGAGCCATTTGTTCATGCGCGAGATTTTTATGAAGAACCCGATTGGGATTCGACAGCAGAAGCTAGGGTGAAACTTGAAATGACTCAGTTTTTTAAACAAATTGGACAAAAAATTCATGCAGCTCCAGAACTAGATAATATGAAAATTATTGGGTATTCAGCCGCATATCCATCCTTTGAAAAAAATGACTTTTCCATATGGAATCAAAACATGAAACTGTTTATGGACGAAGCAGGAGATGATATGGATGCATTTTCTACACATTTGTATGATGGCGTCAATCAAATTGGACAGGAAACTAAAAGATCTGGAAGTAATATAGAGGCTATTTTAGACATGATAGAAACCTATAGCTATATTAAATGGGGAATGATTAAACCACACGCTATCACAGAATTTGGAGGTATTACAAATATTGAATTTGATGATCTTACAAATGTTCAGTCTCTGCGCTCACAGAACTCAATGTTGTTTGGGCTTTTGGAGAGAACCGATCGAATGGAAATTGCAATCCCCTTTACAACAGGAAAGTCTACCTGGCATATAACTGAACAAAATAATTATGTGCCCTACAAAGCAGTCCTGTATAAACCGATACCTTTCGGTGTACCTTTAGATCAAGTTACAGGCTGGGAATTTACAAATAGAATCTACTTTTATGATTTATGGAAAGATCTTGCTGGTGACCGGGTGTTAATTAGATCAGATAATAGTGATGTTCAAGTCCAAGCTTTTGTAGATAGTAACAAATTGTATGTTGCCCTCAACAATTTGGATGATTTTGACCAACCCATTAATATGAATATGAATGGAAATCTACCAGCAATTAGCAATATAAGAATTAAATCTCTGACAATTCACCCAGATGCTGACCCAGATTATACGGATCAATCCTTTTCAACACCTCTCGAAAACTATACACTTAAAAAAAACGAAACAACTTTAATTGAATACACTTTCTCAGAATCGATTATATTCGATAATACGATTAAATCTGAACGTTATTATAGCTCGACCTATTTACAACCCATTCAAGCAGATCAAGCAATTAATTTTAATTTTAATAACGTCACTACTGCCAATTCTGGACATGTGACTCTGGCGATGAGTATTGGTCGAAAGCATAACCGTTCCAAATCGCCAATTGTTATGGTAAATGGTGTGACTGTGCCTGTACCGGGTAATTGGAAAGGCTATAATCAATTGGATAGAGATGATTTTTTTGGAGCCATCGAAATTCCTGTGCCAATAAATATTATTCAAAAGAACAACACTATTTCTATCACTTTTCCTGATAGTGATGGCCACATAAGCTCTGTTGTGCTAACTGTGGAGTCCTTAAATTCATCGGTTCTGGGGATTGATGAAAAGCAGATTGGAAGCACTACATTGAAAATCTACCCCAATCCAAACAAGGGTCAAGTTCAAATCAAAGGTGCTGAAGTAGGAAGTATGATTTCTGTTTATTCAATTACTGGTGCTAAAATATTTACAAGTCGATATGATAAATCAAGCCTAAACTTAGAACATCTATGCAATGGACTCCATTTTATTAAAATTAACAACACCACTTTGAAGCTAATCATCAAACGATAGAACAATGCTAAGCAAAAGATTTTATATTATTTTTTGTCTCATTCTCATGACTTTTTTGAGGTTTGAAGTGATACATGCACAGTCACAAGAATCGAAAAAATTTGAAACTGGAAACACCATTTGTTTTTTGGGAGATAGTATTACCCATGGTGGGCAGTTTCATGAATTTCTGCAACTCTATTATGCTACTCGGTATCCAAACATTGCGCTAACATTTCATAACTGTGGTATTGCTGGAGATAACGCCGAAGGTATGAGTTATCGATTTAAGGACGATGTTCTTGTGCATAATCCTACACATGTGTTTTTGATGACTGGCATGAATGATGTGATACGAACACTCTATTTTGAAGGTCAAGCTTCTGATGGTATTATACAAAAGCGAAAAAATGCACTAGCTGTGTACAAACAAAATACGGATATATTAGCAGAAAAATTTGAAGCATCAGGAATAACTCCAATCTTTCTTACTCCATCAATTTACGATCAATACTCGAAAATTAAAAAAAAAAATAACTTAGGTTGCAATGAGGCCCTTATTGAATGTTCCGAACACATTAAATCAATTGCAAAACAAAGCAATAGACTAGCAATTGATTTAAATACTCATATGAAAGACATCATGGATCGAGAACTTCAGAATGATTCATTGTTTACCATAATTGGCAAAGACCGCGTGCATCCAGAAACTACAGGGCACTTCATTATGTTTCATAAAATAATATCAGCAATAGAATCGCCCAGTAATGTAGCTCAAATAACTATAAGTCTTGATGAGGTGAAGAATTTAAAAACAGAAAACTGTGATGTAAATGAACTACAACTTACAGAAAAAAAAATTTCCTTTAAATGCTTAGAAAACAGTTTGCCATTCCCAATCAATAAGTCGATAAATAGAGCCCTCAACTTAGTACCTTTTCAAGAAGAGTTTAACCAAGAAAGACTGAAAGTTATTGGACTTGATCACGGCAACTATGATCTTTTCATCCAGAATAAATTGATAAATACATTTTCTGCGGAGCAACTTAATGATGGAATCAATCTTTCTACTGAATCAAATACGCCACAATATAAACAAGCTCAAGAAATCATGAAGCTTTGTCAAGAGTATCGAAAAACAGGCTATCAACTTCGTGCAGTTCCATTTATGGTGTTTAAATACCTTCGAGACTTCACCGGCCCTAACAATTTATATAGCAAACAAATTCATTTGGAAAAAAAACTAAAAAAAATTGAAGGCAAACCGTTTTATAATTACATAAGAAAAAGCATGCATGACTATTATGAGACTCTTCCGAGACAGGATTCGTTAACTAACCGATTAAAAAAAATTGAGAAAGCTATTTATATGAAAAATAAGCCTAGAACCAGGAGTTGGTCAATTGTTAAAAATTAATGATGTCAATTATCAATCAATTTGTAATATAATTTTGAACATTTGTAATACACTGTTAAGGAATCTAAGTTTAATTTAGACTAAAATCTAATTCAATAACTTATGACAAAATTATACTTTTTATTATTTGCTTTAACTGCAAATTTTTTAACTGCACAAACATTAACTACAGTTGACTTTACCACTGCTGAGGGTTATGTACAAGGGGCCCTTGATGCTAATTCAAATTGGGGAGGTAGTAACTGGTTTGTCTCTCCCGCAGAAGGTACAGAAAGAGCAGAAACAAGTGCTGGTTACTCCTGGGCAAGATGGGGTGTTCCGTTTACTGTTTCTGATAGTGAAATTACATTCGAAGTACATTTTAAGTTTAGCGTAGACATTCCTGCTGGAAAGTTAGTTTCAAGATTTGGATTCAATGATAATGGTTCTAATAGTGGTAATATTGCTAATATCCAATTGTCTACTCTCAACGAAGGAGGTTTATTTGTTAGAGCTCAAGGAAATTTACCTGTTTCAAGCGGTGGTTCGGGTCTTAATGATTTCCAACAGGATGATCTAATCATTAAAGTTATGCTCACTTTAGGAGCAGATGCAGCTTCTTCAACAATTTCAGCTGAACTCACTAATGTAACAGATAATATTACATCCGGAATTGCTGTTGTTCAAGGAATAAATTCTTCTGTTTTTAACGCGGCTACTTCCGGGGGAATATCTGGTTTTATTCACGCACAAGACAATATTGGAGGTAACAGAAATTTTTTGGTTGATAAAGTGGTAATGAAACAAGGGAGCACCTTAAACGTAGATACTTATGTCCTTCCATCATTTAATTTATCACAAAACCCAGTTAAAGATATCGTACAACTCACAGGAGTAGCTTCAGGCAGTGAAATATCTATTTACACAGTAACAGGTGCAAAAACAAGTAATCATGTTTATGACGGTAGCCCGTTAAATCTAAGTCACCTAAATCCAGGAGTTTACTTTATGGAAGTGTCTGGATTTGCAGCAAAAAAATTGTTGAAAAAATAATATAACAGATTACAAATGAAAGCAAAGCCACTATAATATGGTGGCTTTATTCATACAACTCTATCTGTAAAAACCTATATGAAACTATTTATCAGCTTATGGATGTGTTTTTTTATGTGGAAAAAACCCCAAGAGAAAATAGTTCTTTATTTGGAAGGGATTCCTTGTAGCAGTAATGAAGCAACTGTTGATTTATTAAACACAAAAAAAATAAGTCAAAAAATAACTAAGCCACAAATGTGGTATTATCCTGCAGCTGTTTCGAAAGTAAAAAAGCCAGCAATCCTGGTAATTCCGGGAGGTGGATACAAAAATTTGGCTTTTGAGCACGAGGGTATTAAAGTGGCAAAATGGTTGAATCAATCAGGTATTAGTGCGTTTGTACTAATGTACCGAACACCCTATTGGGAGCCTGAGCCTTGTAAAAAAAAGGTAGCACTTATGGATGCTCAGCGTGCTATGCGCATAATTCGTCAGAAGGCAAACCAATGGCATATCGATTTGTCAAAAATTGGTGTAATGGGATTTTCAGCCGGCGGACATCTAGCAGCATCACTCTCTACTCAGTTTGATCTTGGTATAGCAGCTGCAGAAAATCAACTCGAAAAATTCAGTTCTCGACCCGATTTTAGTGTACTCATATATCCTGTTATTAGTATGCAGAAGGAGCTCACCCATATGGGTTCTCGAAAGAGTCTGTTGGGAGAAAATCCAACCAAAGCCGAACTAAACCGCTATTCAAATGAGTTACAAATCAAATCGGACACACCAAAAACATTACTGATTCATGCCAAGGACGATAGTGTAGTAAACCCCGAAAATAGCATACAGTATTACAAGGCGTTACAGAAGAATAAAATTCCTACAACTCTTCACCTTATGGATGAGGGCGGTCATGGGTTTGGAATTAAAACCCCACTAGCACCGACTAATTTATGGCTAAAAATTACCAAAGACTGGCTTCAAGATCAAAAGCTTATAGGCAATTAATCAAAACGTAGTTTACTGGTATTTTTATACGTATCTCCTACAATGGCTTCAAAAGAAGCCATCATTTCATCTCTTTTTTCGGGCATCTTTTCTGAAAGATTATTTTGTTGCGATGCGTCATCCACTAGATTATAAAGTTGAAATTCTTTCCCATTACCCGTTTCAATCCCTTTGGTCATAAACATTTTTGGACCAGGGTATGGAGGAATCAACACCCAATCTCCCTGGCGATAAGCTGTTCTGGAAGTCGCTTCTAAAATTAATTCGGTCCTACCTTCCTTAACATTGCCAAGCAATAAATCCATGTGGTTTTCACTATCCAAATTGGTAATTGGTGAATCTGTTAAGGTAGACAAAGAAGATAGCCAGTCAACTTGAGAAATAATCGCATTCGATACACCAGGATTAATACTTCCTTTCCAATAGGTGATAAAAGGAACCCGAGTTCCTGCCTCATACAAGCTGTACTTACCGCCTCTTAGATTCCCTGTTGGAGAATGACTTCCTAACTTGGTAATAGCGTCATCTTCATAACCATCGTCTAAAACTGGACCATTATCGCTAGATAAGAAAATAAGAGTGTTTTCTAATAGTCCCTGATTTTCAAGGGTTTTTATGAGCTCTCCAATACACCAATCTGCTTCTGCAATGACATCTCCTCTTGGGCCCAAACTAGTTGCACCCACAAAACGCGGATGTGGTGTTCTTGGGACATGTGGTTGTTGAAGGCCATAATACAAAAAGAAAGGTTGATCGCTTTTATTTTGAATATAGGTCTGTACCTGCTCTAAAAACATATCTGCCATGTCTTCATCAACCCAGCGCGCAGCTTGTCCACCCTTCATATGTCCAATTCTAGGAACACCATTAACAATAGTTCTATTGTGTTGAGGATCCCCTTTCATTTTTAATAAATGTGGTGAGTTTTCGCCAGTAGGTTCCCCTACAAAATTTTCCTTGTAGTTAATCTCAATAGGGTCATTTAAATCGTGATTATATACATTACCATTCTCGATATAAACTGTTGGCACTCTGTCTTGGGTAGCAGCCATAATAAAGCTATGATCAAAACCAACTTCGTTGGGCCCGGGTGAAATGGACGTATTCCAATCAACATTTCCGCTTCCAAGACCCAGATGCCACTTACCAATAACGGCTGTTTGATACCCATTATGACGCAACAATTTAGGAATAGTCATTTGAGTTGTATCAATCAATAAAGGCGCTGTCCCAGGAAGTATTTTGGCATTCCTATTTCGCCATGGATATTGACCTGTTAGTAATGCATACCTACTTGGAGTGCAGGTGGCCGAGGTAGCATACCCATTGGTAAACTTTAAGCCATTGTTAGCTAAAAAATCGATATTAGGCGTACTCAACTCTGTGGCTCCATAAGAACTTACATCTCCATATCCCAAATCATCGAGGTATATAAAAATTATATTAGGCTTTTGTTTTAAGTTTAAAGCTGTTTTATTTTCAACATGACTACAAGTACTGAACAATAAAATAATAATAGCTGCGAAATTTTTCATTTTAAAAAGTTTATTGTTAAATATTTATTTTTAGACATAAAAAGTTCAGAGGTTTTATCTTTTTTTTTTAAAATCTAAAAATAACTATAAAGACTTAATTTTCAATAAGAAACCTATT
>Ga0115572_10004765_pt1 | contig 10526 bp, 10 predicted proteins | sample COGITO_mtgs_1206_FD_88681 | JGI IMG/M metagenome (GOLD analysis project Ga0115572, IMG submission 88681) | Pelagic marine microbial communities from North Sea - COGITO_mtgs_120607 | ecosystem: Environmental > Aquatic > Marine > Epipelagic | place: Germany:Helgoland, sampling site Kabeltonne... | reverse complement strand
TTTTTATATAAAGTAAAATGAGACACGGAAAAAAAGTAATGCATTTAGGTAGAAAAACTGCCCATCGTAAGTCTATGCTCGCCAATATGGCATGTTCATTAATCGAACACAAAAGAATCAATACAACGGTAACTAAAGCGAAAGCTTTGAAAATGTTTATCGAACCGTTGGTAACTAAATCTAAAGAAGACACTACCCATAACCGTAGAACTACTTTTAGATATTTAAGAAGCAAAGACGCAGTTTCTATGTTGTTCCGCGACGTAGCTGTAAAAGTCGGAGATCGTCCTGGAGGTTATACTCGTATTATTAAGTTAGGAAACCGTTTAGGTGATAACGCCGATATGGCTATGATTGAATTGGTAGATTTCAATGATGTTTACTCAAACACTGAAGAAGCAGCTAAGAAAACAACACGTAGAAGTAGAGCTAAAAAGACAACCATTGACGCTCCTGTAGTAGAAGCAGCAAGTGAAAGTACTGAAACTCCAGAAACTCCTTCAACAGATGAGAAGAGTGAAGACTAACAGTGTTGATAATTACTAATTATTTCAAAGGATAAACATTCACTGTTTATCCTTTTTTTATGTTTATTTGTAAAAACTTTTATACCGTTTATGAAGTATCAAAAAAGAAATGAAGCTATAGTTTTACTAGCAGATGGGACAACTTTTTTTGGAAAATCAGTTGGGATTGAAGGAAGTGCTTTTGGAGAAATTTGTTTTAACACCGGAATGACTGGTTATCAAGAGATTTTTACAGACCCCTCTTATTTCGGTCAGTTAATGGTTGCGGCGAATGCCCATATTGGTAACTACGGAACAACTCCTTTAGACGACCAATCAGAATCAATCAAGATAGCTGGATTAATCTGCAAAAATTTTAGTTTTCAACACACAAGACCGATTGGAACTTGTGACCTCTTGGAATATTTTAAAGCTCAAAATGTTGTGGCTATTTCTGACGTGGATACTCGAGCATTGGTTAGCTATATTAGAGATAATGGCGCCATGAATGCAGTGGTTACAACCGAGGTTGATCGCATCGAAGAATTAAAGATTCAGCTGGCTGAACAACCTTCTATGGTTGGACTTGAGCTTGCCTCTAAAGTGTCGACAAAAGAACCCTATTTTTATGGAAATCCAGAGGCTAAATATAAAGTAGCTGCTGTGGATTTGGGAATAAAGAAAAGTATTCTAGATAACCTTGTGTTGCAAGACGTTTATGTTAAAGTATTTCCTTACGACGCAACCTTCGAAGAATTAGAAGCATGGAAACCGAATGGATATTTTCTTTCGAATGGCCCTGGAGATCCAGAACCATTAGTTCATGCTCAGGCTCTTGCAAAAGAAATCATTAAACGTGATTTACCCTTGTTTGGGATCTGTTTAGGGCATCAAGTAATTGCAATTGCTAACGGCATATCCACATTCAAAATGTTTAATGGTCACCGTGGAATTAATCACCCGGTGTTTAATGTAGAAACAGGTAAAGGAGAAATTACTTCTCAAAATCATGGCTTTGCTGTTAATAGAGAAGAAGCTGAAAAGCATCCTGACGTAGAGATTTCTCACATTCATTTGAATGATAAGACAGTTGCAGGACTCAAAATGAACAATAAGAAAACCTTTTCGGTGCAATATCACCCAGAAGCATCTCCTGGACCTAACGACTCCAAGTATTTATTCAGTAATTTTGCTCAAAATTTTTAATTTAAAAAACTATTTAAACCCTTTAATATGAGTATTATTATAAGAGTACACGCAAGACAAATCCTTGACTCTAGAGGAAACCCAACTGTTGAAGTAGACGTGGTTACAGAGAACGGAATTTTAGGAAGAGCAGCTGTACCCTCAGGAGCATCTACTGGAGAACATGAAGCTGTAGAACTCCGTGATGGTGGATCGGACTTTATGGGTAAGGGTGTTCTTAAAGCAATAGAAAATGTTAACGTTGCCATTGCAGAGCATATTCTTGGGACTTCTATTTTTGAGCAAAACAAAATTGATCAGATGATGATTGATTTAGATGGAACTCCAAATAAATCAAAGCTAGGAGCAAACGCAATTTTGGGAGTTTCCCTTGCTGTTGCTAAAGCGGCTGCAAATGAATTGGGTTTACCTTTATATAGATATATAGGTGGGGTTAGTGCAAATACACTTCCCGTTCCTATGATGAATATTATCAATGGTGGATCTCACTCAGATGCTCCGATTGCTTTTCAGGAATTTATGGTAATGCCTGTAATGGCAGATAGTTTTTCTCATGCAATGCAAATGGGAACTGAAATTTTCCACCACCTTAAAAAAGTATTACATGACCGTGGCTTAAGTACTGCGGTAGGTGACGAAGGAGGGTTTGCTCCAACGCTAGACGGAACAGAAGATGCTTTGGAAACCATCATCATGGCAGTTGGAAATGCTGGTTATACTGCAGGTAAGGATGTTATGATTGCTTTGGATTGTGCAGCCGCTGAATTTTATAAAAACGGTGTTTATGACTACACACTTTTTGAAGGAGATAAAGGAGTAAAAAGAACATCTGAAGAACAAGCTACTTATTTAGCTGAATTGAGTTCACAATACCCTATTATTTCAATCGAAGATGGTATGGATGAAAACGATTGGGCAGGATGGAAATCACTTACTGAAAAAATCGGAGACAAAGTCCAGTTGGTAGGCGACGATTTATTTGTTACTAATGTAGAGCGTTTATCTAAAGGAATAAACGAATCTATAGCAAACTCAATTTTAATTAAAGTGAATCAAATAGGGACGTTAACTGAAACTATTGCTGCAGTTAATATGGCTCACAATGCGGGTTATACTTCAGTAATGTCTCACCGATCTGGAGAAACAGAAGACAATACTATTGCAGATTTAGCAGTAGCTTTGAATACGGGTCAGATTAAAACAGGTTCTGCATCTCGAAGCGACAGAATGGCCAAATACAATCAGTTATTACGTATTGAAGAGGAGTTAGGTCAAGTGGCTTATTTCCCAAAAAAGAATGCTTTTAAGATCTAGTATTTTATACAATAATTTTTAAAAGGGGCTTTATGCCCCTTTTTTTATTAAAAAATTCCTTAGAAATCCTTAAATTTGCAATCTCACAAAAACATATTCTATGGAAGATTCTGTAAAACTTACCTATAAAAATGAAACATTTGAATTCCCTTTAATTGGTGGAACAGAGAATGAATTAGGAATAGACATAAAGAATCTCAGAGCTTTAACGGGCCTCGTTACTCTAGATCCAGGATTTAAAAACTCGGGATCATGTGAGAGTGGAGTTACTTTTTTAGATGGTGAAAAAGGTATTTTGAAATACAGAGGTTATTCGATTGAGGATTTGGCTAATGGTGCAGATTTTCTTGAAGTAGCTTATTTATTAATTTTCGGAGAACTTCCAACTAATGAACAATTAATTAAATTTCAATCTGACATTAACGAGGAAGCTATTGTTGATGAAGATTTAAAAACAATATTAAAAAGTTTCCCCAAGACTGCTCACCCTATGGGAATCTTAGCTTCATTAACTTCTGCTCTTACCGCTTTCAATCCTTCGTCTGTAGATGTTGGTTCGGAAGAAGAAATGTATGAAGCGATCGTAATTATTTTAGCTAAATTTCCAGTTTTAGTTGCTTGGACTCAACGTAAAGTTAAAGGACTTCCTTTAAATTATTACGACAGTAAATTGTCTTACGTTGATAACGTAGCGCAGATGATGTTTAAAAAGCCTACAGCAGATTATGTTTCGAGCCCTATAGTTACTCAAGCTCTAAATAAATTACTGATTTTACACGCCGATCATGAGCAAAACTGTTCTACATCAACCGTTCGTATTGTAGGATCTTCTCATGCAGGTTTGTTTGCATCTATTTCAGCTGGAATTTCCGCCCTCTGGGGACCACTTCTCGGTGGAGCCAACCAAGCAGATAATGAAATGCTCGAGGCGATTAAAGCAGATGGTGGAGATACTAAAAAATTTATGGCTAAAGCCAAAGATAAAAATGACCCTTTCCGATTGATGGGGTTTGGTCACCGTGTTTATAAAAACTTTGATCCTCGTGCTAAAATAATTAAAGTAGCTGCTGACGAAGTTCTCAATGAACTTGGAATTGTAGATCCTATTCTTGATATCGCAAAAGGATTAGAGCAAGAAGCTCTTTCTGATCCTTACTTTGTAGATCGTAAATTATATCCAAATGTAGATTTCTACTCCGGTATTATTTACAGAGCCCTAGGGATACCTACCCAAATGTTTACTGTAATGTTTGCTTTAGGTCGTTTACCGGGTTGGATTGCTCAATGGCGCGAAATGAGAGAGAATAACGAGCCTATTGGTCGTCCAAGACAAATATATACCGGCGCAACCAATAAAACGTTTAAAACAAGCGATAAGCGCTAATTAAGTCCATTCATCGTTTGTGTGCAATGTTACTTATCATTCCTTTGAAAATAAAGTAATGAAATGGCACCAAAGTATACCAATACAATCTTCCCCATACTCCGCGCGGACGAAAGGTTGCAGTTTGATATAAGGTATCTCCTTCAATTTTAAATTCAAGCCAAGCTTCTCCTGGCAGCTTCATTTCTGCATATAGCAATAAGCGCTGTTCTTTTTTGTCTGCTAATAGAACCCGCCAAAAATCTAAGGAATCACCCGTAAATATTTTATCTGGATGAGTTCTCCCTCTTCGAAGTCCAACTCCACCAATTAATTGATCTTGGTATCCTCTTAGTTTCCATAGCCAATTGGCATAATACCAACCCTGATCTCCTCCAATTTTCCAAAGGGAATTTAAAGTCAGTTCAGGATTTATAAAATTGATTTTCTGAGTGTCTTTTAAGACTCCAAACTTAGGAACCTGAATATACTTCTGGAGATCTTTAGGGAGCCTTCCACTCACCATACTATCTTTCCAACTGCTTATTACCGAATTCTGCTCTATTTTATTAAACGCCATTTCTATGGCTTCGATATAGGTGTAAGGCTTAATGTTTAAAATAGTTTCGAGTCGTGCGTCTTTAGCAACAACTTCCATTTTCATGCTATTTACTAATTGAACTGCTAGGGGGTATGAGGTAGAGGTTACAAAATGTAGCCAGTAAGAAGAAAGTCTAGGCGTCATGATTGGAATGATCCAAATCCAATTTTTAAAACCGCGAGTTCGGGCATATAGATGGAGCATTTCTTTGTAGGTCAATACATTAGGCCCCCCAATATCAAAAGCATCATTTAGACATTTGGGGTGTAGCAAAACACCCATCAAAAATTCCATTACCGTTCTGATTGCTATAGGTTGAGATTTAGTTTTAACCCATTTTGGTGTAATCATGAAAGGGAGCTTTTCGCATAAATCTCTGATGATTTCAAAGGATGCACTTCCAGACCCTACTATAATCCCTGCTCTTAAAACCGTTAGGTTGAACGAAGCATTTTCTAATAATTGTTCTACATTTTTTCGGGAGCGTAAATGTTTGGATAGATTTTGATCATTAACAATTCCACTTAAATAAATGACTTGCTTCACTTTTGTTTTCTCAATTAAAGAACAAAAATTCACCGCACATTTATCTTCTAGTTCTTCAAAATCTCCTTGAGAAGAGGACATGGAGTGAAGTAAGTAATATGCAGCATCAATGTCTATAGGAATTGGATCTGCTTTTTTAATGTCAGAAAAGTCAATGGTTATGATTTTTATTTTACTCATAACATCTTGAGTAACCGATAGCCTTTTAGGGTCACGAACTGCACAGATTACCTCATGACCAGCATCGAGTAATTGCGGAAGCAAGCGCATTCCAATATACCCATTGGCTCCAGTTAATAGAATTTTCATAATAATAGTGTTTTATAGTTCTTCAAGAGGTGTCGGCAAAGCGTCCATTTTTTGCTGATTTATTTTCTTAAAATATTGATGTGTACTTTTTTCGAATGCTCCTACTTTAATGCAAAAATGATCTTTATAAATTGAATACTCATTGGCTTTACCTTTATAAATTTTTAATTTATAATATGGAATTACGAGACCGTAAGTTTCCAAAAGACTCCTAAAACGAATAATAATTCCATTGGGCCGCAATTCAAAATTACAATTATCACTGTTATTGTCTAATACTAACAGGTTGTGGATGTCAATTGAGGCGTGGGTTATTGAAAGTTTAGAAGAGCCTATACCCCCTAGTTTCCAGCGTTCTTTGAGCGAAAAAGGCGGGCCAACCTCCTTGTCGATTTGTTCTTTTATTTTGCGATCGTTATAGGAAACATTTAAAAGCATTTTTTCCTTTAAATATAATGGATATCTATTAGACCGAATAATTTGTACATAATAATTATATTTGCCGAAATTGATTTATGAACTCGATCTCCACGCAACTCGTGCCCACTTTAGAGAAGATTATCCAAGAAACCTTTGATGCAACGATTGCTACATTCGAATTTCAAGCAACACGCAAGGAGTTTGATGGCGACATAACACTGGTTGTCTTTGGTTTACTGCGAACGATTAAGGGTAATCCTGTGCAAATAGGAGAGGCTATCGGTAAAGAACTTGTAAAGCAATTAGAATGGGTCATTGGGTATAATGCTGTGAAAGGTTTTTTAAATATAGAAATAGCAGATGCTTTTTTTATAAATGAACTAGACCGCATTAGTTCTTCAGCAAATTATGGAACTGTAGCTTTAACAGATACAAGTCCAACCGTATTAGTAGAATATTCATCTCCAAACACGAATAAGCCGCTTCATTTAGGTCACGTTCGAAATAACCTTTTGGGCTATTCTGTAGCCAACATACTAGAAGCTAGTGGAAATAAAGTTGTAAAAACTCAGATTATAAATGACCGAGGAATTCATATATGTAAGTCCATGGTTGCTTGGCAGGATTTTGGAAACGGAGAAACTCCAGATTCAACTGGTTTAAAAGGAGATAAGCTGGTGGGGAATTATTATGTTTTATTTGATAAAAAATATAAAGAAGAAATCGCCAATTTAATTGGCCAAGGAAAAACAGAAGAAGAGGCTAAGTCTGATGCCCCTTTGTTTGTAAAGGCTCAGCAAATGTTGCGTTTATGGGAGGCTGGGGACCAAGATGTAGTTTCTTTGTGGAAAACAATGAACTCTTGGGTTTATAAAGGGTTTGAAGCTACATATCAAGCAATGGGAGTTTCTTTTGATTCGTATTATTATGAAAGTGAAACCTATTTATTAGGAAAAGACTTAATCGAAGATGGATTGTCTCGCTCTATATTTTATAAAAAAGAAGACGGTTCTGTTTGGGTCGATCTTTCTGACGAAGGTTTGGATGAAAAATTACTATTGCGTTCCGATGGAACTGCGGTATATATGACCCAAGACTTAGGAACTGCATTACAGCGATACCGAGACAACCCAACTATGACTGGCTTAGTTTATACGGTAGGAAATGAGCAAGACTATCATTTTCAGGTGTTGTTTTTAGTTCTCAAAAAACTCGGTTACGACTGGGCACAGTCTCTATTTCATTTGAGTTACGGAATGGTAGATTTACCTGAGGGTAAAATGAAAAGTCGTGAAGGAACTGTAGTTGATGCCGATGATTTGATGTTCGAAATGCAACAAACTGCACAATCAATAGCAGAAGATTTAGGCAAATTAGATGGCCTTTCATCAGACGAGAAATCTTCTTTATACCAGTCTATTGGAATGGGAGCTTTGAAGTATTTTATTTTAAAAGTTGATCCAAAAAAGCGTATTCTATTTGATCCTAAAAGTTCGGTAGATTTCGCAGGAAATACGGGGCCTTTTATACAATATACCTATGCACGAATACAGTCGATTTTAAGAAAAGCAGATCAAGATCAACACAAATTAGATTCACAACTAATTTTAGATCCTCTTGAAAAAGAAATAATTAAACATTTGATGGTGTACCCCAGTATAATTCAGCAAGCGGCAAAAGCATATAGTCCCGCTGTAGTTGCTAACTATAGCTATGACCTTGTAAAATTATTTAATTCGTTCTATCAGAATCTATCAATTCTTGGAGAAACAAAAGGCTCTATTAAAGCGTTACGCATTAGTTTGTCTACTGAAGTCTCAAGTGTTCTTAAGGATTCGCTAGCCTTGTTGGGTATTCAAGCGCCAAGTAGAATGTAATATGATTTAAAACTAAAGCATAAAAAAACCGCTCAATTGAGCGGTTTTTTTATACATAAATTATAATGTAAAAGTCAATTATTTAGAATCTACAGCTAGTTGATAAACAACTAAACCGAAACCGATTTTATTGACAGCATCACCAATGTTATAAATAACATCCATGTTTAATTTCATTCCGAAAAATAGATCTTTACCACCATACCATCCATCAGTTCCAGCCATGTATCCAATAGGATAAATAGCCCATCCTACGAGTACAAACCAGCATAGTGTTTTGTGAGCTTTTTCAACTGCACCACCAGCAGCTTTAGCTAATTTTGCAGCTCCACCCAACCATATTTCATAAACTATTACAAAATAAGCTATACCTGATACAAGACCCCAAATTGTTGGTCCCGACTCTGTGTTATAGACAGCTTCTCCAAAGTAACCTGTTACAAGCATAACAACCGATAGGAATATCATTTTCCACATTAGGCTTTTGGTTGCACCTGCAGCTCTAAGAATTAAATAGAACTCAACGCACATCAACGGCACAGTAAGCACCCAATCTACATATCTAAAGAATGTAGGTGAACTACCCTCTCCAAGAGCATCAAGGCTTCCTGCCCAATAGTCACGCATGTACCAGTAATGAACAGCAGCGATGAATGTAATTAGACCTGAAATTAGAATTGAGGTTCTCCATTTACTGTCAAATGAATTCATTGAAAGAAAGAAAAATACAGATGCGGCCATCATTGCCATACATCCAACAAAGAAAGTGAAGCCTACATAATCAGTTTCTGACATCGCTTTAAAATCTCCCATTAAACTTAAAAAATTTTCCATAATTAAATTAATTTATTTGTTTTTGTTTAGGTAAATTTATATAAAAAAACATTACTTACTATATGTATTTAATAAAATTTTAACTCAATAAATAAATATTTCTTGATTTTAAACAGAAAATTATATCGATTTAACTCTCTTTTAACGGTTGTTTTAATTGTCTTGGGTTCATTCATAAGTGCAAGTTTAGCCGATTATCTTGCTTTGATTTTTATTTTCACTGCAGGATTAATTCATGGAGCGAACGACATTAGCTTACTTCAGAAAAAATATCAGAATACCCGGTTTAAGTTTTTTATTTCACTTCTTTTTCTATACATTCTTATTGTTATTCTAGGTGCTGTTCTTTTTTTTTATATTCCCTCGGGTGCATTAATGTTTTTTATTCTGTTTAGTGGTTTTCATTTTGGGCAACAGCATTGGTCTTCGTATTTTAACAGGAACAGTAAAGATTCGCTTTTTAAGCAATTGGGGTTTACTGTATATGGGTTGCTTATTTTTAGCCTGTTATTTAGCCTTCAACTAAGTGATGTAAACTCTGTTATTAAAGATATTACGGGATTTGAATTCAGTACCGAGTTTTATTATTATTGTACTCTTTTATTGACTTTGAGTTTTTGTATACTTTCTTTTTTTCTTCCTATTAGCTTAAAAGTGTTTTTTAAAGAAGTGTTGTCCTTACTGTTACTTTCGGCTTTATTCTGGTCAACGAGTCTTTTATTTTCATTTGCAGTTTATTTTGTCTTTTGGCATAGTGTTTCATCAATTCAAGATCAGCTGATATATTTAGATGGAGAGGTTACTCTTAAAACCGTATTAGGTTATATCAAGTCTTCACTTGTTTACTGGGTTTTATCTTTGATTGGCTTGTTTTTATTCTCCTTCTATATGGACATCCAATCTGAATATTTCATTCCTTTGTTTTTCACTTTTCTTGCTGCAATTACTTTCCCTCATACGGTCGTTATTGGAATGCTTAAATCAGAATAAAATTCTACTTTATAATCCTTCTCCAATTCCCCGAAAAAAAAGTAAATTTGTGTTTATAAATGTATATTCATGTTCGATAGCTTAAGTGGTAAATTAGACAAAGCCTTTCAGGTCCTTAAAGGGCACGGGAAGATTACCGAAATCAATGTAGCCGAAACCCTAAAAGAAGTAAGACGTGCATTACTTGATGCCGATGTTAACTTTAAAATTGCAAAAGATTTTACTAATCGAGTAAAAGAAAAGGCATTGGGCCAGGAAGTTTTAACAACTCTTAATCCAGGACAATTACTGGTTAAAATCGTTAAAGACGAATTGACTGAACTCATGGGAGGTGAAGTGGCTGGCGTAAATTTGGCTTCCAACCCAAGTGTTATTTTAATGTCGGGGCTTCAGGGATCTGGTAAAACAACTTTTTCAGGGAAACTGGCATTACATCTTAAAATCAAAAAAGCTAAAAACCCATTATTAGTTGCCTTGTTCCTTTAGCAATTGGAATTCGAACTAAATTTTTCTTAGCGTCTTCAATTGCTTTAGCAATTGCTTCGGCAACTTCTTTAGAT
>Ga0115572_10004764_pt1 | contig 10527 bp, 8 predicted proteins | sample COGITO_mtgs_1206_FD_88681 | JGI IMG/M metagenome (GOLD analysis project Ga0115572, IMG submission 88681) | Pelagic marine microbial communities from North Sea - COGITO_mtgs_120607 | ecosystem: Environmental > Aquatic > Marine > Epipelagic | place: Germany:Helgoland, sampling site Kabeltonne... | reverse complement strand
TTAAAAGTTCCGCTTCCGGGCGGGAACCCAGCCGTGTACCGGAACTCGACCAGAAAACTTTCCGACTACCCCCGCCCGAATGGGGGTCAAATCGGAACTTTTCGCGCAGCCAGACCCCCATAATGTACAAAGGGGGTATAATGTACGCAACCCAAAAAAGGAAATTCTTCCGACTCCGGGCGGGGTTACGGCCGTGTCCCCGAAAAAACGGAAACGTTCGATTTATAAGCGCCAATCATCTGTTCACACTTGGTTGCCTTCACACTTGTCTTTTTTTCTACTGGGGGTAGTCACTGGTAAGCGACGCGCACGCCAGAGACAACCACTGCTCCTATCGAAATTGCAAACGCTGCGTAGTTCATGTAGGAAGGGTGAACCCAGAAGATGGCCCACACCAACGGGATGGGCAGTGCGGGGTCTGGAAGCAGCGTCGAGGCCAGCGACACCACGCACGCAAGGATCAGCGGCACCGGCGTCTGGTAGGCAGGATCGATTGCGCCAAAGATGGTGTACGTGCCTTGGTTGTCTCGCTTGCACACATCGGGCAAGTCGTCGTTTGCTTGGTAGGCGATGCCGACGTTCAACGCGGCCGCGACCGTGGTCCATCCCGCGAGCCCGGCGTAGGCACTCGCGGTCGCTGCTTGTAGCGGGTTTTCCTTCACTCCGTTCCACAGCCTCGACGAAAAGACGGCTGCCAGCGCAAACGTCGCGGTGAGTGCCAAGAAGACCGCTGCCCATGTCAATCCTTGGCGAGTTTGTGTCGTAAACGCGGGCGTCCACAGTGAGGCCGAGAGCCACGCAAAAGCGTAGCTCAAGTTTGACAACGCAGGCGCGTTCGACTGGAAGGCCAGCAACATGGGCGCAAGCGTCAGGAGGTAGATTGGAAGCCAGATGCCAAACGCCTCGTTTGACGGAGAGAAGCGCTGGGTGTACTTGCACGAGACGTCGCCTATGCCTCTTCCAAATGCCCCGTTGGACGCAATGGAAGCAACAACACACACAAACACGGCCACCATACCGGACCGATCATACCAATCCGGCGCCTTTTCGGCCTCGGCCATTTTTGGCACTCGGTCGGTCGCTAAGTTTAGTGATGGCCGTAAACTCTTGCACGCTCTAGCGCACAGATGCAGGAGCCAGAGGCCCTGGAAACGGAAGAGGCGCTACAAAGCCTACTAACATCAAGCACGGACCGATTGTTTATCGTCAAATTTGGCGCCGTTTGGTGCAAACCATGCACCGACCTTCAGCCGTCAATCGACGCACTTAAACAAGAACTTGCAGAAACCGACAGGAACGCACAGGTGGTGCTAGTGGACCGCACGGACGACAACGACGAACTGTTCTCAACACACGACATCAGCAAGCTACCCACGGTGCTCCTCATCATCAACGGAGAAGTTCGCACCAAGCTCGCCCGTCCAGATTCAGCAGACCTAAGACACCAAGTCTTATCCTTGCTCGCCCCGCCCGCGTTGGTGCTCGACGCCGACTTTTAGCATTCGGTCTCCAAGCTCGGCATTACCGAGCAGAATATGAGAGGTTGATACACCGCGTGGTCGGGTGGCGCAAGCGGAGACAGCGGCCTTCCGAAGCCCTTGCTGTCCACAAAGTGGGTTGCAAAAGCCGATTGAAGAAGGTCTTCAATGGTGGCGAATCGGGGCTTTTCAAAGGGCAGTGGACATGTCGGTTTTGGTGGTTTCTGTGGAGGGAGAGGGGGAATGCGGACGATCGGAGGCCGCGGGCTTGCCGGGGAGCTGTATTCACTATCGGTATCCGTGTCACTGGAACTGGGAGCCATTCCACTCGACGTGTAGCGTTGACCCGTGGACTGGTCTTTGACGTGGTGTCGCATGAACATCACGAGCCTGGAAGACACAGCGTCTTGGAAAGCGAGAGAGAGCGGGTCGGTGGTCTCGTTGATCATATGCGCCACACACAGTATGGCGTTTCGAATGCTTTCCTCCGATGAAAAAGAGGCTCTGTCGGTGTGCATGCACAGGCGGTTGCAAGCGTTCTCCGGCTCGTTGTCAGCCACAGTGATCATGTAGTTAGACCCCGGTGCAGTGAAGTGTGGTCCATTGAAAAGATGGGGGATGGCGCCCGTGGAGGTGCGAAGCACCACGTAGGCTTGTGCACGCCATTGCCCGTTGACGCGACTCGTGAGGACCGCGCTCGCTTGAAGAAGACTTTTAGAGGTGTGTCCGTCTTTGGAAATGCGGTTGTTGATGTAGTCCACTGTCGCCTTCATGTCCACTATGTCCATTAGGTTGTATACCGGCGCCAGGATGCACTTGCCACTGACAGGTCCCGGGACAGCTTTGAAAACCGAGTCATATGCTCGCCACTTGTGTCGACCCCCACGTCCCATCTCTTTTTTTAATTTAGTACGGGGGTTAGTTTGTTATCCTCTTTTGGGGGCAAACCCAGTCTGGCGCCGGTAGCGCGAGACACACAACACGCCCGTACTCAACATGCATGCCATTGTGCCAACAGACCCTGCTTCTCTATCGCCACCGGACTTCTGGGTGCAGCGGGAAACTTTTGTCTCTGAGCTTCCAGTTCCTCGTAGCGCTTCCGCTGTGCTTCCAGTTCGGCCTGCTGCCTCTGCAACGCAAGCCGCTCCGCTTCCACTGAGGCAGCGACGGAAGCCGTCGACGACGACTCGCCGCTCTCGTCGCCTCCGACCATTTGCTCCAACTCTTGCATGAGGTCGTCCTCGTCAAAGTCGGCGGACGCGGCATCGCCGAGACCGGACATGACCTGTGTGAGGTCCTCGTGCATGTCCCGCATCTCATGGGCCGCATCGACTGCGTCCTCCGCCTTGCTCAACAACCCCTTCTCTTTCTTCAGACTGGCGGCTGTCGCTCCCAACGCCGCTGCCACTTCCTTTTGCAGTGCCGTTTGCTCGAGCATGTCAGACTGTGCCTCCAACGCGTCCATCGCACCTTGTGTCGACATTGCCTGCTTTTCTAAGGCTTTGCTGCGTTTGAGTTCTCTCATTGCGGCCGTCTTGTTCCCTGCCTGCATCTGTTTCTGTGCGATGGATCTGCACTCGGCGGCTCTCGCGTCGAGCGACTCCACCCTGGCCTTCATGGCATCCGCCGCTGCCGCCAGCTTGCTCTGTGGCGTCTTCTTCTTGGACGCTGCCAGGCCAAGCACGGCGCGCGAAATATCGCTCCCAGACGTGACCTTTTTGGACGCCGTGCGCGCGCTCGAAGGCGCACAAGCTGCCACCTCCACTTCCTTCGTGGACACCGCTCCTACCCGATGGGAGATGCCAAGGAAGCGCGAAATGCCGCGACACATGCTCGGGAAAAGTCCCCGGCCTCCACAGCCCACGGAGACGGCATCGTTGTTGACTTGCCCTTCTGCAATCAGCTTGTCGATTTGCTTGCCAAGAGAACGCCGCTCGTCTTGGCGCTGTTTAAGCGTGGCCTCCTTTTCCTCTACAGTTCTAACAGCTTTCATCAAAGAAGGGAGTCACAACCATACAAGAACAACGACACCCTATGGATTAGCGGTGTGTGGTTCTGTGCTATTTACAGTGGGCCGTATCTCGGTCCCCAGCGCGACGGGCAAACTGTCGGCTTTCACCCGACTGGGAGGCGTCAGAGTTTCCCGAACCGAGAAACAGCTTCGAAAGCGCGTCGGACAAACTCGTCTCGTTAACATCCCTGGAGGTTTCGTATATGTATCGAAACAACTCGTCGAGTTCGCGGAAGTCGACGTTGCTGTCTTCCGACTTTACACCCACGACGAGCTTGCATCCCTTGGGAAGCGGCAGTGCCGATGCCGTCTTCAAACTGTCTAGGAACACGCGCAGTTGCGACACCTGATTTCGCTGGCCCTGTATCGCCATCCTGACGCCTGCGGTGGCACTCGATACGTTTAAAGAGCCGTTGGATGCCAGCGTCTGTCCTATCGCCAGGACCTCGTCGGAGTGCGAACGCACAATGTTGATCGCGCACTCCATCTCGACGCTCCGGCGTGCCTTGCGCAGCGTTCGCAGCTTCATGACCTCGTTGAAAAGGGCGTCGCACTGGCTTGCCAACCCGGAGAGCGCGCTGCAGTACGACGCCTCCCTGGACTGGCTGTTTTCTTCCTTTTCGTCGTAGTGCACGGTTGCGTCTCCCGCTTTGTCAGGGGACCTCGATATCTGCTGCGCGCCTCCAACCACGGCCGAGTGGAGGCTCAACACGGCCCGCCACGCTTCCGCCTCGCGCAGCAGCAGACTGGATATGGGAGGTATGTCCGGGTTGTGATGAACAACAAACCCTTCCTGCTGCCAGTGCATAACTGGTTGCGCAAAGTGATTTGCTGGATAGTTTTGCGCAGCTGCCACCTGTGAGTAAGCAATTTGCTGTTGCTGCGCCTGCACGAACGACGGGTGCGGCTCGGCGGGCAACGGAGGTGGCACGGCTGTCGGCGCCGGTGGCTGGGTCATCGGTGTCGGAGAGCCCGCGCCGCTACTTCCGCTAGACATGGCGCCACCGACGCCATCCTACCGTGCTGTCATCCACAGCACGGAAACTTCCATTAGCGAGGCTGCGGCGCCAATAACAACGGCGCCAAAACACCCGAACGGCATGGCCATACTCAATCGCCAGGCACCTAATATGGGTAAACGGCATAGAGAAAAGATGGTTCCGTCAAAGCGAGTAGAACCCACGGCGCCGGAGTCGGAGAGGCGCATGGCCGTGAGGGGGTTCCGTAACATTGTTCGCACAATGGACGGCAAGCGCGCCAGGATCGAGCTCCCCGGCGCCTCTGAAACCACCGATGGCAATTTTTCGGATTTGTCCGACGACTGTATCATGGCGATCGTGAAAGCGCTCCTGGTTATCGCGCCCATCACCCGGGGCGATCGTTCGGTCGGACTCAAGTACTTTGCGTCCGTCGACGCATCGTCCAGGGCCGTGTGCAGTTTGATGCTCACGTGCAAGCGCATGACCAACGTGATTGCAGCACACTGCCCCGAGCTGCTCGCAGAGGCGGTGGCGCGGAAATGCACACGCGTTGTTCCAGCGTCGTCGTTTGACCAGTTTGCTTTCACACACCAAATGCGAAACGAGCTTTTGAGCTGCGACCACATCAAAATGCTGCGAGCCGCGCAAAGCGGCATGACGTGTCACTGCGCACGCAGCTGCTGTTACAAGGTGCAAAGGGCTTTCAACAAGGACATACAGAAGGGCAAAATCTTTTCGAGGCCGTCTTCCCCGACGCTGGGCACGTGTTGCATCGAGGAGAACAGACTGATTGCGGTGTTGGACAACTGCACTCTGCTTTCGGTGCAGAATGACGGAGACGTTGCGTTCGCATTCATCCGCGAACGACTCCCCAAGCAGACACACGGCGAGGATAGGTCGCGCCGCCACCGGGATGTCATCACCAGGGTCAAACGCAGCGGCGCTGCGTTCAGGCGCACGCACACCATAGACATCGAGTCCGCTGACATGTCCGCTCCACTTACCATGCGCACGTCTCCGGACGGGCAGTCGGTCGCTTTTGTGAGAGCTGTCCACGAGATTGACACAGACGACAAGACGCCTTTCAGCACTGCGTTCGTGTGGCGGGCAGGCTGGGACGCTCCGATTGCGGTATGTCGGCCCTTCTCAGATACAGACGTGAGGAGCGACACGTTGAGCGCTCAGGATGCGTGGTTCCGGACGGCGAACAACGGGGACGTGATGCTGGTTGTCGCGTGGTCTACGGACTTCTTCTTTCCGAGTGGACACCACGTCGGCACCAATGCCTCGACAGCCTCGTCTGCGCAGTATTGCTTTACGAGCTACACTCTTGGAGAGGACGAGTCCGAGGAGCCGGAGGTGTTTGAAAATACATTCTTTGAGCCTGGACAGTTAATCACGTGCTCGGTGACCAGCGATGGAAACAAGGTGGTCACGCTGGCCAAGCGGCGCGACGTTTCGATTGGGTTTCGTTCGGTGTGCATGCACTACATTACCATGGGACAGTCCTTTGTGATCAAGTCGGCCTATGTGGCGTCGGGTCCAAAGGGCCCACTGTGCGCGGCCGTCTCGCCGACGGGCGACTGCATAGTGGTGGTGGGAAAGCAGGAAAAGTCGGTCAAAGCAACCGTGTGTTGGCAAACCTCAGACTTTAACTTTGCACCCGTGCACTCTATGGACGTCTCCATGTGGCTGGGACTCTTACCGAGCAACGACCCGAGCAACGACCCGACCGACTTTGGGACAGATCTACTTAAGGCTACCATAGGGGTGCAGTTTTCGCCGTGCGGTCGCTTTGCGGCCCTGATGGACCGACACCCCCTGTTTGGGGACCCTCCGGACAGCCACGGCCTTGTCGTCGTCGACACGGCGATGCGCGGCAAAGCGAGTACCTTCCGCCCGTTTCCAATGTTCCCCATGAGCGAGCAAGCGCCGCGCTCCTTTCACTGGACGCGCAAGGGCATCTGGCTCATGCCACCCGGCACCGACCACAACGGAAGCATCGGTCCCCGAGGAGGGGCCCTTTGCCTCTACGCGCCGTTCAATACCAGTTTTACTTGATCACTTGAACCTGAACCGTGCTTCGACGTCGGACGTGGCACTGAGGTAGTCGGACTCTTCTCCGGTCAGCGAGTCCTTGTAGGTATAGTTTTGTTCGACCCACAGGTAGATCTGCTTGATCGCTTCCAGGCCGCCAGGGGCGTCGCGGATGGTCCGGAGGTTGGCGACAAGATAACGTTCGCTTGCAAACTGTGCCGCAAGGCCCATCCCCTTCATCACCTCGAGCACCTTCTGAATAATCTCATTGCGGTCGGAGCGGCTCGTGATCTTCTTGTCCTTGGTGTCGCCGCGGGTGACGTTTTTCATATTCGCCGCCAGCAGGATGTGATTGATCATGTCGTCCGGGTCCGTGAGGTCATGGCCGATTCCGGCTTGCTTGCGCGCGAGGGTCTGTTTGCGTAGGCTCTGTACGAGAGGGGAGTCGTTGAATGCCGATACACCAAAGGAAGGCGTTGAAGATGGGGCGGTGGGAAGGGCAGCCGGTGTGGCGGCCTTGCGCGGACGCCGCGCGGACATGCCGAAAAGCTTTACTGACACTAGTAAGAACGTTATTAGATATCAAAAACCTGTACCGCTCACTCGCGTGCAACTACCCGAAACATGTCATGCAACGCAGAGTTGTCCGCGACTATCGTCATGCGCGCCTCCATGCTTTTCCCTGGCACCTTGGCCAACCCAACGTGCAGCCCCGAAAACGGGTCCGCGCTGTTTTGCCGCGTGTGGTATATTGAGTATCCCGGGATCGGGAGCGCGCGCGACGGGCCATCCGACTTCAGCATTGCGTTGATCGCCGAGTAGTCGGTTGCGGTGAAAGAAGAGATCAGCTTGCTCGAACGCTTCTTGGGCAGCGCCCATGCGCGCGGCCCGAGGTCGGATCGAATGGCCTCGATCTCCGCGTCGGACACCCCCGGAAACCCCAGCGGCACGGACGCCTCGTCTGGGAGCGCCAGGAAGCCCTCGGTGGCAAGCATAGGCGACATGGGTCCGGTCGCGTCCTCCATGTCGTAGTTGTAGTAGTCGAGCGACCACTGTACAAACGCCTCGGGGAGCATGACCACGAACGCGGTGTCCATCTGGTCGTGTGTAAACGACACAAGGCGCATGCTCTGTCGCTGTGCGGTGGACGTGGACGCAAGCACCGGGCCGAGCAGCCCGTCCAGACCCGCCACGCCGTAATCCTTCACCGTCTTGTCTTTGATTCGCACGGTTAGCAAGGACGCAAGCGTGACGCTGACGTCCCGAAGCATCTTCTTCATGGAATCGGCGATGTTGACTGATATTGGAGCGTACCCAATGTCGCCTTTGGTACCCCCACACCACGTGGCTATTCCCCAGTACGTGCTGGGGGTGTAGGCGTCGGTATTGATGTTGGTCCATTGGTCAAGTACGCTCAAAAGATCGGATTGGTGCTCCTTGCGGGCGCCAACCTGTCGGACGAGAATGCGTCGTTGAACGGTTCCAAACGGCGTGCTTGCGTTCGCCGTTACCCCGTTGCACGCCCTGGATGGAGACACGGAAAGGTCCTGAAGGGGCAGGTGGTCGGAGTGCGACTGGAGCGACATGGCTATGAACGCCTGGTAGAGCTCGATTGAGTGGCGGTTGGTGCCCTCCATGAAGGATCTGACAAAGTGCCTGAACTCTTTGTTCAGGGTCTTGGACCACTCGACGCGATCTGATGGACCGTCTTTCCACGTGACCCTCATGCTTGCCGGTTCGACGCCGACTGGAAGACGACCCACCATGGATCCATAGTCGGTTCCCCTGGGGGTCAACCACAGACCGCTTTCCGATGCAGCCTCGCTGTTGACAACGTAGTGCACCAGCTTGGACTTGCGCATGTATTTCGTTGCCGCGTTCTGTGCAAACGTTATGATCGCGCCGACTACCGCCTTTGCAGCGGGCATGACCCCGAGACCCTCTGGCGTGAGCTCACCATCGTTGATCAACTTCAACACACCCTCCTCTATCGTGCCCTTAAAGTTGGACAGGAACTTCACCAATGAAACCAACGACGCGTCGTCCGTGTGTCCTTCGGAGCGAAGCTTCTGCACGAACGCGCTCACAAGCCCGGGTGCTTGCATCGTAATCTGTGAAATTGAAATGAGCTTGAGCAGCATCGCAACGGAGATCGCGCTTGCGTCCGTTATTCCCGCAAAGAGCGAAAGGGAGTCGTTGTGGAGCTTGATGGGCGCGCTGCGGCGCGACTCCTTTGCGTCCGCAAGCATGGACTTTCGAGCCAGTACGGATACGGCATTTGGGTCGTCAAACATGGAGATTTCTCTCGATTCCGAGTTGGGGTTTGCTAGCCGCAACCACGCCAATTCTCTAGACCCCGAGAGTAGGATTACGCTGTCTGGAGCGACACGGTAGGCGTCCGAAAGCTCGATCCCGTTCTCCGACATTTCGACTATGCGAGTGAACGAGTCCACTACCCCGTCTGATTGGTCTGGGCGATGCACGTCGGGCATGCAGTTGCCCATGAAGGCGTACATCACCTTGTTTCCATGTCCCGCGGCCTTGATTGCCAGCGGTCTGCTCTGCTCCATGACCACCGAAAGGCGAGTCAGGTCTCCCTCAAAGTTGCCAGCAACAAACACGGTTTTTGTGTCCGACCCTGGACCGCAGCCCACGTTGCTGACGTTGAGGTCGGCGAGCGGCAGCTTGGACGGACTGGTGTTGCTCGGAACCCGAACGGGCGGAAGCACGGCTGGCTGTGGCTTGGGCGGTGCCTGAACTGGTGCAACTGGTGGCAGCACTGGCAATACCGGTACCGGTAATACCGGTGCACGCACGGGAGGGAGTATGGCCTGGGCGGCGGGGGCAGGGGCGGCAACCGGCCTGGGCGCGGGAGCCGGAGTGGCTGCCGTCTCCTGAGCCGCAAATTCCTTTTCGGTCAACAGGGCATAGGTACCCGTGTTGTTGCGATACAAGCCGTCTTCGTTTGAGCGACAGGACTCTGCAATCTGCAGAGAGCCGTCTAGCATGTGGTACGTACGCGACGACGTGTAGAAGCGCGCGCTGCCTATGCGCACGCGGGTGCGACTGGCGTCGTCCAACACTGCGCAAATCACGTAACTCTCATTCGACGGAACATCCAGTTCGTGATCGGCATTGGGCGGCGCAGACTCTGTACTCATACCGAGCATGCTCAACAAGTCGGTCCCGGAAGACAGCAGGCTCATCGCGCCGTGTTTGACAGGCGCCGGCGAGTCGAGCAGGGTAGTGGCCATCCCCTGTCTACCCGACATTGTCCTACCATTGGCGGGTGCTCACTGCCATATGATTTTTGCTTGTGAAGTATTGGGGTAGCGGGGCGCATCGAAAAATGGTACGCGGGGTGCGATCACGCCTGCGCTAAGTTGCAAGGTGATGTGGTAGATAACAAGACATCACAACACAATCAACAGGGAATCCATGTCATCGGGGGTTCGCCTCCGCGATGCCGGCCAGCGCCGACCACCTTCGATTCGCGGTAAGCTCACGAGCGGCGGCATCATTGCAAACTCAATGGGAGTTTCTAACGGGGAGCACGGGGAGCACAGACTCAATCTGCAGCAAGTGTATGCACTGGAGAACATGTTCCAGTCCAATCCAGCCGTGCAGGCAGCAAGGACCGTGTTGAGCGGACAGCTGCTTTCGGGTGGAATCAGTCTACGCAAGGACGGCAGCGACGTCGAGTTGACGGCCGCTTTCAAAGACCACTTGAACGAGGTGTGGCTGCCATTTGCGCAAGACGTGATCGACTGCTTTCTCAAGTGGGGACACGTGGTGGTGTCGTACGAGGAACACGAGGACGATCTGCGCCGAGCGTCGCTTCTTGCCAAGCGACGCAAGGTCGAGCCTGTCCAGGCCCAGCGCGGCGCAAAGTCCAAGGCCGCCAAGGCCGTGGCGCAAGCACCGGCCGAACCCCCGGTGATCGTGCCAATGGTGCCGCAACTGGGCACCTACGAGGTGGCCTACCGCATGGGCGGCCGCCAGGGATACAAGCGTGAGTACC
>Ga0115572_10004753_pt1 | contig 10535 bp, 10 predicted proteins | sample COGITO_mtgs_1206_FD_88681 | JGI IMG/M metagenome (GOLD analysis project Ga0115572, IMG submission 88681) | Pelagic marine microbial communities from North Sea - COGITO_mtgs_120607 | ecosystem: Environmental > Aquatic > Marine > Epipelagic | place: Germany:Helgoland, sampling site Kabeltonne... | reverse complement strand
TACTAAATGGAATTGCATGGCTTACTTCTGGAATGACTACAAAATTTATGGCAGGAGGAGCTGAGGCTCCTTTAAGTGATTTTACGATTGCACAAATGAGAGCTTTGAGAATATACTCAGAAGAAAAAGGTTCTTTCCCTTCGTTACCTATTGAAAAAAACAAAACCACAAACTCTTTGATTTTAGGTGAAGGAGCAGCCGTTTTTTGTTTAGAAAAAGACAAAGGACAACATAGACAAGCTACCATTCAAGGGTTTGGCTTTTCTACAGAATTAATTGAACATAATGTATCTCTTTCTGCTGAGGCAGAATGCCTTAAGGAAGCGATGAAAATGGCCTTGAAAAATGCTAATTTAGAAACCGTAGATAGTATTGTAATGCATGCACCAGGAACTTTAAAAGGAGATGTAAGTGAATACAAAGCGATACAACATCTTTTTGGTGAAAAAATACCTCATTTAATTTCAACCAAATATACTACTGGGCATACTTTTGGTGCCTCTGGCGCCATTAGTATAGAACTAGCCATACTGATGTTAAAAAACAAAAAACTCATTAACCTTCCCTACGAAAGCTTCTCAGTAGGAAATAAAAACAACCCAACAAACATAATGGTCAATGCAACCGGCTTTGGAGGAAATGCCGTTAGTATCATTTTATCAAAATAAAAAAGAGATCCTAAAAAGAAGACTTATATTTGAACTGAATATTAAGAATACAGATGAAGAAAAATAGAAAAAATTGGACGAAAGAGGAGGTACTTGAAGTTTACAATAAACCGCTACTTGAATTGGTTTTCCTAGCTGCTCAAGTACACAGAGAATACCATAACCCAAGCGAAGTACAAGTGAGTACATTGCTATCCATAAAAACAGGTGGCTGTCCAGAAGATTGCGGGTATTGCCCTCAAGCAGCAAGATACCATACGGATATAGAAAAAAATGACCTAATGTCTGTGCAAACTGTAAAAGCACAAGCATTAAGAGCTCAAAGCTCAGGCTCTTCTAGAGTTTGTATGGGTGCCGCATGGCGAAATGTAAAAGAAGGCCCAGAGTTTGACCAAGTTCTCGAAATGGTTCGAACAGTTAGAGATTTAGATATGGAAGTATGCTGTACGCTAGGGATGCTTACCCCAGACCAAGCCAGAAGACTTTCTGATGCTGGTCTTTACGCATACAACCACAACTTAGACACTTCCGAAGAACATTACAAAAAAGTAATTTCTACAAGAGGTTATGAAGATCGAATAGAGACCATTGGAAATGCTCGAAAAGCCGGACTAACGGTTTGTTCAGGAGGAATTGTAGGTATGGGAGAATCTGTAGAAGATAGAGCAGCCATGTTGGTTACACTTTCAAACTTAAATCCTTACCCAGAGTCTGTTCCAATAAATGCGCTTGTAGCTGTAGAAGGAACACCGATGGAAGAACAAGAGCAAATTCCTATTTGGGATATGATAAGAATGGTAGCTACAACTCGAATTGTACTTCCAACAACAACCGTTCGACTTTCTGCTGGAAGAACTGAAATGACGGACGAAGGCCAAGCGTTATGCTTTATGTCTGGAGCCGGTTCTATTTTTGCTGGAGACAAACTTTTGACCACACCAAACCCGGATATCAATAAGGATATGCAATTGTTTAATACCTTAGGGCTTGTGCCTCAAAAAGCCTACAAAAAAGGAGATAAACCTGCTGTAAACGAAAACTACAAGAACAGTAATTCGTCTGACAAAAAAATAAAATGGTCCAGACCCGCCCATACTATTGAAGCAAATATTGCAGCAACCAAAAGTGCCAATGAAAAACGCAAACTAGAAACCAAATCTTAATATATAAATTATGAAAAAACTATTTCTAACTGTCGCCTTAGTAAGCTGCTCACTTTCGATGTCAGCTCAAAGCTTTTCGTGGGGACCTAAAATTGGAATTGCTGTGCCATCAATAAAAGTGTCTGATGTTCAAGATGTAAATTCTGGAGCACAAGCACTTAGTCTTCTTGAGGATGTAAATGGTAAAGTAAGTGGGCATATTGGTGTCTTTGCTCGAATTTCTTTACTCGGCTTTTACATTCAACCCGAGCTACTCGTAAGTAGTTCTAAAACTGAGAATAGTTTTAACATACTTACAGAAGATTTAAACTTAGAAAGTGTAATGGGTGAAGTAAGACTAAACAAATTAGACATTCCAGTATTAATTGGAAAACGTTTTTTAAAAGTCCTACGAGTTAATGCAGGGCCTGTATTTACGTTACCACTAAACGAAAATATCAGCTTTAAAAATCTATCAGGCAATATAGAGGATGTAAAAACGAATTATAAATCAGCTACAATTGGAGCACAAATTGGTGCCGGACTAGACTTAACTTTTCTAACAGTAGATGTTCGATATGAACTAGCTCTTCAGTCTTTATCCGAGAGTATTTCAATTGGAAACGCAGCGTTTGCAGCTGACCAAAGAGTAAATCAATTCTTAATAGCTATTGGAGTTAAATTTTAATAGAATTTAACAATACTATACAATACCTCTGACAAGTCGGAGGTATCTCTTTTTCAAGCAATTTAAACTTTCAGGACTGCACATAAAAAGTTAGGATCTAATAGCTTATTTTTGTCATTCAAAACTAAAGAACATGTTACAAGTAGCCTATATTAGAGCACATAAAGAAGAAGTTATTGAGCGATTAGCTGTAAAAAATTTCGATGCTAAAGAAATCATTGAAGAACTAATCGTACTAGATGAAAGGCGACGAAATACACAATCTGAGAATGATGCAATTTTAGCAGAATCAAATAAATTGTCTAAAGAAATTGGAGAACTTTTTAAATCGGGTAACGTAGAACAAGCAAATGCTAAAAAAACGGAAACTGCACTACTAAAAGAAAAAACTAAAGTTTTACAGCAGGTACTTTCAGAAACTCAAGAGTCACTTGAGCGAAAACTTGAGCAAATTCCAAACATCCCAAACAAATCGGTTCCTAAAGGAACAAGTGAAAAGGAGAATGAAGTTGTAAGTCAAGAAGGAGAAATCCCAAAACTTGGGAAAAATGCCAAACCACACTGGGAACTAGTAGCAGAAAAAAATATAATTGATTTTGAATTAGGGGTAAAAATAACAGGAGCTGGATTTCCTGTTTACCGTGGGAAAGGGGCACGAATGCAGCGGGCACTCATCAATTACTTTTTAGATAAAAATATTGCAGCAGGATATGAGGAAATTATGCCGCCGCTGCTTGTTAATGAGGCTTCTGGTTTTGGAACTGGACAACTACCCGATAAAGAAGGCCAAATGTACCATGCAACAGAAGACAATTTATATTTAATACCCACTGCAGAAGTACCTGTTACAAACATTTTTAGAAATGTAATTGTAAAAAAAGAAGACCTTCCCCTAAAATGTACAGCTTATACACCCTGCTTCAGAAGAGAAGCAGGTTCCTATGGAAAAGATGTAAGAGGCTTAAATCGTTTGCACCAATTTGACAAGGTAGAAATTGTTCAAATCCAGCACCCAGATGATTCCTATAAAGCATTAGATGTAATGGTTGAACATGTAGCGGGTATTCTTCGTGAGTTAGGACTACCCTTTAGAATTCTTAAACTTTGTGGAGGAGACCTAGGCTTTACCTCTGCACTAACCTTTGATTTTGAAGTATACTCGGCTGCACAAGAAAAGTGGCTTGAGGTTAGCTCTGTGTCTAATTTTGAAAGCTACCAAAGTAACCGTTTAAAATTACGCTTTAAAGACGAGGATAAAAAAACAACCCTTTGCCACAGTCTTAACGGTTCTGCCCTTGCTTTACCACGAATTATGGCTGCGCTTATAGAAAATTATCAAGATGCTGAAGGAATAACTATTCCAGAGGTATTGGTACCTTACTGTGGGTTCAATAAAATCTAATTCAACAACCGAAGGTTCTGCTTCGGTTTTTTATAATGCTGAGAAATAAACGAAACATATTCATAGTTGCTGTATTGATTTCTTCTTGCCAGGAAATCAATATTTCTAAGGAAGTTAATTATACTTTACTTCTAGATTCTTTAGTGCAGAATCAAAAGAGTTTTCTCAAAGATATAGACACCACACTTGTTAGTGAATGCTTACATAAAAGTGCAGAAAGAATTAGATTATTTGATTTAGACAATTTAGATGTATTTCAAAAAGATTGGATTCATCAGGACAAATTGGCTTACCAAAAAATTGAGAAGAATTTTATGCATTTCAATAGCCAACTTGATAGCTTATTAAAAGAACTCGTTTTTTCTAAGAATCAGATAGTGGCCTTAAAAGAAGACCTGATTCATAGACATTTAAATAAAACGCAGTTTTCGTTATACTTAAGTGAAGAACAAAAGATGCTTGGAAAACTTACTATACTAGGTGACAAATTAAAAAGTACTTTTACAACTAATTTAGCACATTTCGATTCCTTGGAATACAAACTACATGGAATTTTTTTACAGTTGAACGCTATACACATTCAAAATGGAAACTTTATTAAAAACTAAATTACAGCTGTTTCTAGTAGCACTTAGCTTTCCTGTTTTACTTGCAGCTCAAAACAACAACCAGGCAAAACTAGCCAACCAATTTTTCAAATCAGGCGCTTATCAAAAAGCAAGTGAACTCTATGTTAAACTATACAACACCCATAAATCGACAAACTACTATCAAGGATTACTCGATTGCTATCTAGCGCTTTCAAAACTAGAAGAGGCTGAAAAACTAGTCAAAAAACAAAGTAAAAGAAATCCAACTCAAATTTCTATAACTATAGATTATGCGCATGTTCATAGCTTAAAAGGCGAACTAAAAAAAGCCACTAAGAAATTTAAATTAGCTTTAAATCAATTAGATAAAAACGAACAATTCGTTGCTGTTACAGCTAATAGGCTTTATAAATTTGAGTATTTTGACTATGCTATAGAAGCCTACAAAATTGGACTTCGAAATCCAAACCAAACCAACTATCGATTTCAATTGGCTAAAATTTACGGCCAGCAAGGAAAAATCGGCTTGATGTATGAAAATTATTTGGAGCTAATCGTTAGAAATAAAAAATACATACAAAGTGTAAAAAATATTTTAAATAGAACTATAAATAACGACCCTGAAAATGAAAACAATCAACTTTTAAAAGGGATCTTACTACAAAAAGTTCAAGAAACAGAAGATGAAAATTTAGCCGAATTTTTAATTTGGCTCTTTATTCAAGAAAAGGATTTTCAGGCCGCATTTGAGCAAGAAAAAGCTATGGATAAACGCCTAAAACTTGGGCAAAAGAAACTTTTTGAATTGGCTTCAATTTGCAGAAAAAATAAAGATTTTGAAACAGCTAAAAATTGCTACGCATACATCATTAATTTAGGTACTGAATCAAAATATTACCTAGATGCACAAACTGCCTTACTTAGAGTTAAAAAAGAACTTCTTGAAGCACAGCCAGAAACCAATAAAGAGGATTGGCTCCTATTGGAACAAGAATATCTAACTAGTTTTTCTGCGCTGGGTAAAACAAGTTATACCATTTTACAACTTAAAGATCTCGCGCAAATACAAGCCTTCAATCTATACGATCTAAACAAAGCCTCTTCAACTATTAAAGAAGCTTTAAAAATAAATGCAGCGAGTGATCAAGACATCGCTCAATGCAAACTCGTTTATGCAGATATTCTCTTATTGCAAAATGAGATTTGGGATGCAATCTTATATTATTCTCAAGTAGATAAGGCCTACAAACATGATGTTTTAGGCCATGAGGCAAAATTTAGAAGAGCAAAAATATCCTACTATCAAGGCGATTTCGATTGGGCGCAAGCTCAACTAGATGTACTCAAAAAGTCGACTGCTAAACTCATTGCAAATAATGCTATGGAATTAGCGCTTTTAATACAAGACAATCTAAACATGGATACTACAACCGTAACTATGGAGCTTTTTGCGCAAGCAGATCTTTTTATTTACCAAAATAAACTAAATGAGGCTTATGAAATATTCGACAACATAATCATAAATTACGAAGGTCATAGTTTAATAGACGAAGCGCTTTTTAGGCAATTTACTATTAAAATGAAGCAAGGTAAAAAAGAAGATGCAAGCGAATTGTTAGATCAAATAATCCGTTTCTTTTCTTATGACATTTTAGCAGATGACGCAAAATTTGAACAAGCACAACTGCAAGAATATTTTTACACTGACACCACTAAAGCTTTAAATTTGTACCAAGATATAATGACCAACCATCAAGATAGTTTTTACCTATCAGAATCTAGAAAACATTATAGAGCACTAAGCAAATAGTAGCATGATTATATACAATGTAACCGTAAATATAGACGAAACAGTTCACCAAGAATGGCTCGATTGGATGAATACCAAGCATATTGCTCAAGTAATGAACACAGGTTTATTTACCGCTGCAAAAATGAGCAAGGTTTTAGTAGAAGAACAAATGGGTGGGCTTACGTATTCCATACAATACACCTGTGAAAGTATAACAAAGGTAGATGAATACAAAGCTAAGTTTGCGGCAGAACTTCAAGAAGAACATACTAAAAAGTTTCAGGGAAAATTTGTTGCCTTTCGAACCCTTTTAGAAGTGGTAAACGAATTTTAATATGAAAAGAGTAAGAGCTAAAAAACACTTAGGTCAACATTTCCTGAAAGACCTTTCCATTGCAAGAGCTATTGTAGATGGCTTAAGCAACAAGGGTTATACCGATGTGGTTGAAGTAGGCCCTGGAATGGGAGTTCTTACGCAATACTTATTGAAAAAGAATTTTACAACACACGTAATTGAACTCGATAGAGAGTCCGTATCTTATCTAGAAACCCAATACCCTGAACTTAGTAACCGAATATACAGCACCGATTTTTTAGGTTTGGATTTAACCAAGTTAACAGAAGGGCAGTTTGCTTTGATAGGGAACTTCCCCTACAATATATCTTCTCAAATTTTGTTTAAAGCACTCGAATACAAAGAGCAGGTGCCCGAAATTGTAGGAATGTTTCAAAAAGAAGTTGCCGAGCGAGTTGCCAGTGCTCCTGGGAGTAAAAAATATGGGATAATTTCCGTTTTACTTCAAGCCTTCTACGATATAGAATACCTATTTACTGTAGAACCCGAAGTTTTTGACCCGCCACCAAAAGTTAAATCTGGCGTTATTAGACTAAGAAGAAACCAAAAAGAAAAACTAGACTGTAACGAACGGTTTTTTAAACGAGTCGTAAAACAATCGTTTAGCCAAAGAAGAAAAACACTGCGAAATGCATTAAAACCTCTTATTGGAAAAAGTGGTTTTGAGGACCAACTCCTTTCCCAAAGAGCAGAAAGATTATCCGTAGAAGATTTTGTGTACCTTACCAATAAGTTGGAAAATATTGAATTATGAAATTTGAATTAACCAAAGAATTTATAAACGATATTAAAGAGCGTTTGGAGCAAAAAGACTTTAAAGTCTTAAAATCCGAGCTTTCGCAACTGCATCATGTTGATATAGCAGCACTTATAGAAGAACTTGGTGAAGAACAAGGTAAAACCCTTTTTGAACTTTTTGAAGATCAAGATTCTGCTGAAATACTTATTGAATTAGATGATGAAAATAGAGAAGTCGTTCTAGAGGATCTTACCTCACAAGAAATTGCTGAAGAACTCATTGAAAATCTAGACTCTGATGATGCCGCTGACATTATATCCGATTTAACTACAGCCAAGAAAGTAGAAGTTTTATCGCATATTGAGGACATAGAGCATGCCAGTGATATTGTAGATTTACTATCGTACCCTGAAAACACAGCTGGGGGTTTAATGGCCAAAGAGCTCATACAGGTAAATGACAAATGGTCTGTGCTTCGTTGCGTAAAAGAAATGCGCAAACAAGCCGAGGATGTGGATAAAGTGTACACTATCTATGTTGTAAACGACCATAACATACTATTGGGAACACTTTCGTTAAAAAAGCTACTCTTAACCTCAGAAAAAACCTACATTAAAAATGTATACAACGAAAAAGTTATTTCTGTAAAAGCTGATTTTGATGATGAGGAAGTCGCGAATATAATGGATAAATACGATCTTGTTGTTTTGCCCGTAGTTGATGATTTAAATCGATTGATTGGTAGAATTACCATTGATGATATTGTAGATGTGATAAAAGAAGAGGCCATGGAGGATTATAACAAAGCCTCTGGGATCTCCGAACAGGTAGACTCTTCTGATGATATAATTATACTAACAAGAGCGCGTTTGCCCTGGCTACTAATTGGTCTAATGGGCGGAATTATGGGAGCTCAGGTCATGGGAATATTTGACATTCAAAACAACATCGAACTCGCCTTCTTTACACCACTAATTGCAGCTATGGGTGGCAATGTAGGCGTACAATCTGCAGCCATTATAGTACAAGGGCTCGCCAGCAACAGCCTAGGAATGGATACTATGGGTGAGCGATTACTTAAAGAATTAGGGGTAGCCATGTTAAATGGAATCATTTGTTCTGTATTGATTATGCTTATTACATTTCTATTAGGCTACCCAAGTTCAATCTACTTCACCGTTAGTATATCCTTAATGGCAGTAATTATTTTTGCCGCCTTATTTGGAACCTTTGTACCCTTGGTTTTAAATAAATATAAAATTGACCCTGCTTTAGCAACAGGACCATTTATTACAACGGTAAACGATGTTCTTGGTTTGTTTATATATTTCATGATTGGTAAATTATTTTTAGAGCTCTAATGAAAGTTCTTTTTCTCGACAGTGTTCACGAAATACTCGAAAAACGTCTAGTCCATTTAGGTTTTGAATGCCATCACGACTATACCTCTGAAAGAGGAATAATACTATCTAAAATTTCTCAATATCAAGGTTTGGTGATCAGATCCCGAACTCCTGTAGACAAAGAATTATTAGCAAAAGCAACGCAATTAAAGTTTATTGCCCGTTCTGGAGCCGGTCTAGAAAATATCGATACGCAAGAAGCAACAAAATTAGGTGTTGTTTTATTCTCTGCTCCTGAAGGGAATAGCCAAGCAGTCGGAGAGCATGCCCTAGGAATGCTTCTAAACTTGTTTAATAAACTAACTCATGCAGATCAACAAATACGTAAGGGAAAGTGGAAAAGAGAAGAGAACAGAGGCTTAGAGCTTTCTGGTAAAACAATCGGAATTATTGGTTATGGAAATATGGGGCAATCATTTGCAAAATGCCTCTCCGGATTTGGATGTACAGTTTTAGCATACGATACCCATAAAATTAATTATTCTGACAACTACGTTTGTGAATCTACCCTAGAAAAAATTCAAGAAAAAGCAAGCATTATTAGCTTTCACACACCCTATACTAAAGAAACACATTATTATTTAAATGATGAATTTGTGGCTAAAATGAAAAACTCATTTTACCTTTTAAATACAGCTAGGGGTAAAGTTGTTTGCACTGAAAGTTTGGTTAAAGGCCTAAAAAATAAAAAAATAAGCGGCGCTTGTTTAGATGTGCTTGAGTATGAAAAATCAAACTTTGAAAACCTATTCGAAGAAAATACACCGGAGGCTTTAAAGTATTTATTAAACGCATCTAACGTTTTATTGAGTCCTCATGTAGCAGGTTGGACAATAGAATCTTATGAAAAACTATCAAATGTATTGGCAGATAAAATAGAACAGAAGTTCAAAGCAATTTAACCTTTGACGTTTAAATACGATCGAAGCATATTACCAACATACATCAAAGCCAACACAAGAAGCATTATCGTTAAGCCAGGTGCAAATGCCAAATACGCTTTATCCAATATTATATATGAATAATGATTTTTAATCATAGAACCCCAGGATGGAATAGGCGCCTGCACTCCAATTCCTAAAAAACTTAAACCAGCTTCTATTAATATCGCAGAGGCAAAATTTGCAGCAGAAATAACAATTATAGGACTCATGATATTCGGAAGAATGTGACCAAACATAATTCTTAAATCTCCAAAACCTAAAACTTTAGCCGCTTGGATATAATCTAGCTGCTTTAGGCTTAAAACCTGACCTCTAACGACGCGAGCCACTTCCACCCACATCGTTAAGCCAACGGCTACAAAAACCTGCCAAAAACCCTTCCCAAGAGCTAAACTAATAGCAATTACCATTAATAGTGTAGGTATGGACCAAACGACATTTATAAACCAGAGAATTAATGCATCTACCCAAGAGCCATAGTAACCAGAAACTAACCCAAGGGTAATTCCTATGAGTAAAGAAATAAAAACAGCTATAAGCCCAACAGACAACGATATTCTAGTGGCTATGAGCAACCTACTTAATAAATCTCTACCGTACTTATCTGTTCCTAAATAGTAAGTCTGCGTAAACTCAGGACTCTTGTTATTTGAAAGTAATAATTGATTAAGAGAAATATCTGTTACCAGATTTGAAGTATAAGAAACATAAGAAATAATGGAATCTTTCTGCTCGTAGGAGCGAATAGGAATTGAAGTAAAAGGAGAAACAACGCCAGAAAGTAATTGTTCTATAAAACTTGTTTGAGTAGG
>Ga0115572_10004749_pt1 | contig 10541 bp, 3 predicted proteins | sample COGITO_mtgs_1206_FD_88681 | JGI IMG/M metagenome (GOLD analysis project Ga0115572, IMG submission 88681) | Pelagic marine microbial communities from North Sea - COGITO_mtgs_120607 | ecosystem: Environmental > Aquatic > Marine > Epipelagic | place: Germany:Helgoland, sampling site Kabeltonne... | reverse complement strand
GGTGGGCATCGACCTGACCATGACCGGCGAATGCTTCACCAGTGCGACCGACTTCAAGGGGCGCAACTACGAGTTGGTGGGGTTGCTGTACCAGAAGCACACGGCTCGGAAGCACGAGCTGGGGATGACCACCGACATTCTACACGCCGGGACGCACCGGGGAGCCATGGGGCCTGCCAAGGTGCCACCGCAGGTCTGGTCCAAGGTGCGCACCGTTATGTCCGGTGTGGTGCAAGAGCCGGCGTGGACCACTTTCTGGGTTCGGCACAATCACCCCGAACACGGCTGGAAATGGGATCGCCAGGGGCACGACTGTAAAATCATAAGGAGATGCGATGATGAAGAGAGCCATGATCCGCCAGAGCAGCTGCTTCTCGGCTCCGACGAGGACGGCAACGAGTACTCGGTGGTTGCCTACTACCGGTATTCCGATCACGTGATAAACGAGGTGAACTGCCAATGCCGTCTCTGGGACATGATGCAGAATCCGTGCAGCGTAGAGGAGAAGGAGGTGAGCCTCTCGCTCATGGCAAGCTCGTCCTTTCTGCGGGAGATGATCTACCACGTTTCATCCAGCTCGATGCGGGCCACCACCGCCGACAAAATTCTGAAGGTGTTCATGATTACGCTGTGCGACCCCTCGCACTCAAGGAAGTCCTTCGAGGCAGCGATCCGACTCACAGGCGACACGTCGCTGCAGCACGACGAGTTTGTGTCGTTCATGGCCTCCCGCACCTTTGCGAAAAAGAAACTCTCCGGCTACTACCAGCAAGAGGAGAAGGCCAGGAAGCGGCGGCCAGTGGCCGGCTGCGACGGCACGCATGCGCCGGTTATCGAGCTCACCGAGGAAGAGCGCGAGCAGCTGGCGATCGAGCACGCCAAGGAACTCAAGCGCAAGTGGGTGGCGGAAGCGGAGGCGCGCGCGCGCTCGGCGGCGATCCAGGCCGAACGGGTCGAGCGCGAGCGCCTGGCCGCCGAGGAGGCCGCCGCGGCCGCGGAGGCGCTTCGCGAGCAGCAGAAGGTGGCCGAGGCCGAGCGGGCGGCGCGTGCCGCCGAGGAGGCCAGGGTGCTGCGCGAGGCGCGCGAGGAGAAGGCGGTGCGCGAAAAGGCGGTGGCGGAAGCAAGGGCGGCAGTCGAGAATCAGAAGGCCAAGGACGAGGCCGCGGCGAAGGCGGCGAAGGTGGCGATGGCAAAGGAGGCGCGGAAGGCCAAGCGCGAGGCGAACAAGGAGCGCAAGCACGCGCCACTCGACGTGAAAACGCAGGTGACGCGCGACGCGGCGCAGCGCAAGCAGAAGCAGACCAGCGAGCAAAAGGCTGCGGAGCTGGCGGCCAAGATGGCGGCCGAGAAGGAGGCCAAGGAGGCGGCCGAGAAGGAGAGGGCGCGCATCGAGGCGGCCAGGGCGGACGCGGCCGCCGCGGCCAAGGCAGCGGCCGTCAAGCAGCACAAGGCCCACAAGAAGGCCGAGCGCGTTTCCGCGCTCGAGGCGGAGGGGATTGCCGACGAGGCCGAGCTCGCTGAGGCGTGGCTGTCGAGCCACTCCAGCCAGCCGTCGCGATCCTCGGACCCAGTGCCGCCGCTCTCGCCGGTGTCCACGTCGACCGCCACGTCCTCGCGCGTGCTCTGCGAGTACGAGAACGAGTGCATCGTGTGCTTCTCGGCGCCGCAGACGCACCTCTGCACGCACTGCTTCAACCTCGCCCTCTGCGGCGCGTGCGCGGACACGATGACCACGTGCCCCGTCTGTCGCGAGGAGACCGAGTTCCGCATGGTCCACCGGCCCTAGGCGGACCCATTCCCCTTCCCCACCCCCAAACGTTCCGCTACTTGTAAGTGTGTCCGTCCGTTAGTGTGTGGGCGAGTGTACGAGCGTGTGTGTGTGCGTGCGTGAGACTGGCTGTTTACAAAAGCGCACCTTTTCTTTGAGCTCGTACGTGCGCACCACTTGCGCAAAAAACCTCCACCACCGAGATGACCGATCAGGACGACTGCGACAACTACGTCGACTACGTCAACGAGCTGCCCGACCAGAGCAACGAGTACGTCGCGAAGGAGATGAAGCTCTGGCTCCTCGACGTCCACCAACACTTGGAGGAGGATCACGAGCAGGAGATCCTCAAGAGCCACTGGGACAAGTTCACCTACAAGGAGCGGTACACGCGCTTTGCGGACGGCAAGCAAGTGTTCGCGAAGACCTGGGAGAAGCGCGCGCACGACGTGTTTGTGAAGTTCGACCGCCCGTGCCAGACGCTCGAGGAGGCCTTTTTCAACTACGGCGAGAGGGAGAACGACATCGCGGACCCGGACGGGAAGAACCTTTCCGTGCTCTACAAGTTTGAGGAGCTTCCACACTCGCTGTACGTTGCCCTGCACCGCCGCTCGATTTCGGAGGAGAAGGGACCCGACGGCTACCGCATTGTCCGCGACGTGCACGACCCCATCGGGTGCCCGTTGGAGATCGACTTTGCCGCAGGAGGGTTCTCGAACGCCATCTCCGACACGTGCACCCCAAAGAAGTATGCGCTCGTGGGCGTGCAAGTTGTGACCCCTGGCTCGGAGCCTGGGATGCACTCGTGGTGGGGCTACATCCGTCAGATGGTCGCCGACAGCGAGTGGCTCGCGCTGGACTCGAAAGGCAAATTCAGGCGCGACAAGACGATAGGCCGGGATCAACTCCTGGCGTACCTCTCCTGCAAGGGCAACGATGACGCGGTGTTCCCTTATCGCCTGTGGTACCGCGAGAAGCTCGACCTCAAGGCGGCGCTGATGCGGTGCCCAGTACCCATGCGGGTGCCCGTGTTCAACCACGCCAACGAGCTCGTCGGGTATTCACCAACCACCGACCTCCCGCCCAACGTGGACAACAAGATGCGGAAGATCCAAGTCGGGCGCACCGCCTGGGAAATCTACTTTGCGCGCGTCCTGACCGTGTTCGTCGGGCGCGAGGGTGTTTCAGTCTCCACGGACGAGGAAATCGATGCCGTGAAGGAGGTGGTGCAGCGTGTGTGGCACGCCATGACCCCGCAGCACCAGGACCTCTGGCGCCACAATGCAAGCCGGTGCAACCTGAGCCTCTGCAATAAGTTGGCGCCGTTTCACAAGTGCAGCACCCATGAGCTGTTCAGGGAGCAGTGGTGCTGCGCGATCGTGGACGCTGACTTCTCCAAGATCCCGGACGAGTGCGTTGCCCTGTCTGCGCACCTCCAATTCATGTCCAAGGGAGGCTTCTTTGAGACGATGTGGCAAAAGATGTCCGACGAGAATTGCCAATGGTTTGTCTCGGTCACCGCCTGGCGCAACAGCCTCGTGGGGGTGTGCGAGGAGCAGTGCATGCTCGAGGTCAATGAGAAAATCCACGACGACTTGTCCGAGAAGCTGGACCTTCCATCCGGCGAGTGGAAGGAGCGCGCAATGGATCTGCTGCGTGACGAAAAGACCACGCCGCACCAGCTGCTGCAGCACTTCCGGACGCCGCACTGGCCTGGGCCGGACCTCTGGACCAAGGTCCACAAGGGCCGGAAGCAGCAGGTGGCAGAGACCGCTCAGCCGTCCGGGAAGTCGCAGCCGTGGTGGCAGAGGGCCGCCGAAAAGTCTTCCCAAGGACGCGCGTCTGGGCCCAAGGCCGAGGTGGCCCAGATGACGGGGGTGGTAACCCAGGCGTCGGCGGAGCCCTCAGAGTCGCACGAACGGCGGTCCGGAGTGATGACCACCGTCCACGCCGACGGCTCGAAGACGAGGCAGCGGGTGACCCTGCAGCTGCCCAAGACCCTCCGCAGTGTGGATGCGGAGCTCGTCCTGGGAGACGGCAATGTCGTCCTCGACAACGAGTTCGTCGATCCCAAAACGCCAGTGGACGGGGCGCTCGCACCGCCCGCTCCGCCCGCCGACCTGGTAAAGGAAAAGACGGCGGTGGCCTCCATCGAAAGCCAGTGGGTCTTTGGAAAGAAGCCGTACTTCCCCGACACCGACTGTTGGTACAAGTCGACCGGGGGCGCGTCGCGCGGCGACACGCGAAACGCCAACGTCTACGCCGTCAGCTGCAGCGATGGCAAGAAGTACGAGATGTGGGTCCCCAAGTCCATGGACCCGAAGGGGGACGCGGTCGTTCGCGAGGTCACGGACGACGCGGACCACGTGCCCGAGTACAAGCCCAAGCCTAAGCACAAGCACAAGCCCACCCCGCCGCCGCCAGTCGAGGAGAAGCACGCGCGCACCGTTCTTCCGTTCAGGGACCGTGTGGAGAAGATGCGCAATAGAGTGGCGGCCGAGGTGGACCGCTCCTCCAACCCGGAGTCGTTTGGGGACGATGCCCGCCACCTTGCGCAGGAGGCGAGGGCCGCGGCTTACCGCGCCGAAGTCAAGGCAGAGAAGGAGCGCGACCGCAAGGAGGCGGAGGCGCGCGAGAAGTGGCGCAAGGAGAACCCCGAGGAGGTTGCGCGGCTGGAAGCCAAGTGGGCGGCGGAGGCCGAGGCGAACCGGGCCAAGCAAGTCGCGGCGCGCAAGGCCCGCCTCGCCCGCGAGGCCGAGGAAGCGGAGCGCGAGGCGGACGAGAAGCGCCGTGCCAAGTGGGCCGCCGACGACGCCGAGTTCAAGTACCGCGAGGAGACGCGCGCCTCCCGCGTCGCGCAAGAGGAGAGGGAGAGGGAGGCCAAGAAGGAGGCGGCGCGCCTCGCCGATGAGGCGGCGGACGCCAAGAGGGCGGCCGACAAGGAGGCGCGCGCCGCGGCCCGGGCCGAGAAGAAGGACAAGAAGAAGGCGGGCAAGGGCAAAAACTGGGTCAACCCGATCAAGGAGCACGAGGAGGCACAGAAGAGGTACAGCAAGCAGGTGGAGGATGAGAAGGCCGCCGCCAAGGATGCGGCGGCCGCCAAGGAGGCGGCCGACAAGCAGGCCGCGGCCGAGGAGCGGGAGCGGAAGATGGCCATCCAGGCCGAGGAAGCCGCCAGGATTGCGGCGGCGGAGGCGCAAGCGCATGTGAACAGGGAGTCCAAGAAGGCGACGAAGCTCGCCAAGAAGCATGCGCCCGCGCCCGCGCCCGAGCCCCACGAGCCCGAGGGGTTGCTCTCGGACGCCCTGGAGCCAGCCGCCGCTGCCGCCGCGCCGCCGTTGTCGCCGGAGCTCAATGATTCGTCGTGCGTCGTCTGCATGGAGGGCCCCAAGGACCACGTCTGCCTTCCCTGCGCGCATGCGTGCCTGTGCGGCACGTGCGCCGGCAACCCAAGGCTCGGGGAGTGCCCCATTTGCCGCGCGTCGATCGCGCAGATCATCCGGATCTTCTTGTGAGACAAAAAAAGACGGGCGCGCGCGCGCGTGTGTGTGTGTGTGTGTGTGTGTGTGTGTGTGCGCAACTTGTTTCGAGTTTTAAAACATACATACAGTCACGGATAAAACTGAGACCCGGCGGTGTCCCCGTCACCCGCCTCGTCCGCCTCGTCCGTCTCGTTGTCATCCTCGTCAAAGACGCACGCCTCCTCCTCCTCGTCCGCCTCGTCCTCGCTGTACGCAAGGATCTCGCCGGAGCCGTCGTCGTAGCTCTTGCCGTCGTGCGCAACAAAGCACTTCTCGGCGGCGGTGTGGATCGCCATGAGCGAGTTGCTCAACTCGATCATGGCTTGCTCCTTGCAGTGCCCCGCGTCATTCATCATCGAGAGGACCGCAAGCGCTGCGTCCGTTTCCTTCTTCAACTTTCGAAAGTCGCGCCCGGGCACGTACGTGGCGCGCCCGCCATTCTTCGAGTGGTACAACACCTTGCCCTCGGCCGTGACGCTGTGCGTCACATTCCCAGTCTCCGACGAAACCACCTGCGCCACCCCGGTGGACGGCAGCACCTTGAGCCACGCCTGCTCCTCGCCCTTCTTGCCCACGTGGTGCGTGATGGTGTTGTCGTGCGCCTGAACAGCGATGATTGCCTCCTCGCGTCGCGGCCCGGCGTAGATCTTCATGGCGCCGTTGCGGTAGGTGGTGCGTAGCGCGCGCTCGCAGCAATGCTCGCCGCCCCAGTAGCGGACGCGCCCATCCTCCCACTCGGTCCGCCGCAGGGCCTCCCGGCCATGGGCTCCCTCAAAAAAGTCGGTCTTGCTTGATCCGGAACGCTCGATGCTCTTGAGCTGCTCCTCCCCGCGCTCGCCAATGTAGTGCGCCCGATCGCCGTTTGGGTACACGGCGCCGGTCATGCGTTCCTCGCCCTTGGGGCCGTCGTGCGACAGGACTGTGCCATCGGGGTAGATGGTCTCCACCAAGCTCTCGTGGCCAACCGGTCCCTCAAGGCGGAGGCTGCGACTGCCACCCGAGCTGAGCTTGAGCCTCTTGGGCGGCCCGGACTGCATCCTGTCCGGAGACGACTTGCGCACGTTCAATGTGCTCATCTTTTGATTTTCGACGTACGAGCCCGCAATATAGCGCACTTTTTTGGGGAAAGGCCGCCTACCACTCACATTGCCTGAATAGGCAGGGGCGGCTTTCAGCCGGTTGGGCGCACTCATTTGTGCTCGTACGTGTGCGCACATACTGGCCCTGCGCAATGGCGTACCTGCTGCCTGAGATGCCCGAGGAGCTCCTCGATTGGAATGAAAAGCGCCGTATCATCAAGTTCCCGTGGAACGCCCCAGTCTGCATGGTGCCGTACGGGCCCGACAAGGCCCCGTGGAGGGGCCAGTACCGCCGGCGCATGCAGCCGTTGGAGACGATCACGCTGCGCGTGCCGGATGGGCCCAGCAAGGGCACCTACGGCACGCTGCACATCAACCTCGTCGTCAACGACAACCCGAACAATGAGGCCTTGAAAAAGCCCAACATGCACCTGTGCGGTTTCGACGACATGTACCTGGACGTGCACTTTGGGATCCACTACCCCTTGAACAACAAGCCGCCCAAGGACGCCCTTGTCGACCCCGACCTCGATTACGACGAGGACCCACTCTGGCCCAAGGAAAAGGATGGCAAGCCGGTACCACACGACGATCCGCGCATCCCGCGCTGGGCCAGGCCATGGGACGAGGTCGCCAACGGCGGCTTTTCGATCCCCGAGGACATGATCGCAGGCGTTGCGCTGCAGCTCGCCTTCAAGAAGTACGGGATCCTCAACCCCCTGGCACAGCGCTGGATTGACGTGCACTCCCAGGCCCGGAACGTGATTCGCAGCAAGAATGTGCGCAAGGATCTTCAAACGAAGATTGGGGACGCGATGGTGCACATGTTCAATACGTTTGAGCACCCTGACGTCGATCGCGAGTTTAAAGCGGACTGCTGGGACGAAGGGGTAAATCCCGTGCCAGTCTTGTTGCCGCGCACCGTGAGCGGACTGAAGGCCATGCTCGCCGCGCTGAACCAGTGCATGGCGAATCACGCACCCAAGCAGCTTTTTAGCATGGAGATCGACGTCGAGGCATCGGTCAAGGGTGTGCACGATCTCGGCGCGCCGCACCGCACGATGTCGCAGGAGGCCGAACGCCTGGGCCTCCTCATCCAGCGCTTGCAATTCGGAATCGAATTCGATCCCGTGGGGGAAGGCTTCTCCTGCGCCGAGGACCTCTGCAACTTTGCGCGCAAGAGCGATGTGACCAGATTCTTTCCGGACGATCTGCTCACTCAGATGTCCCGCGCAGCCTTTGCCAAGTTTGAGAAGAACTACCCGAGTTTGGGTGAGGTGGCCAAGCAGATCGAAGAGGGGATGGCTCTTGCGATGGAGCTCACTCGGCACATGTCCGACGAGGACGTCGCCAAGTGGTTTGAGGCGCAGGAAGAGAAGAGCAAGCGCCCCGACTTCAAGGACGTTGTGCCATGTGGCCGCAACGACGAGGCGGCCAACAAAAGGGTGCTCGAGCAGTCGGGGCTGCTGCCCACCCTGTCCATGGATTTGGATGATCAGGAGCGGGTCATCTGCCACGAGCGCTACGGCCAGTCCCAGATGCCCGATGGCAAGCTCGTGCTGCAGTTCGTGGCCGATGCCTACATCAAGACGCTCGTTAAGCGGCGCGATCGGGGCCTCTTCAAGCGCGCTGTCCGCGCCGAGGCCAACGCGGCCAAGATGGCCAAACTCCGCGCGGCCGGCGTTGGCGCCGAGCCGACGCCCGTGCGCGGACCTGCGCGGCCGGGGCCGCAACCGGCACCGGCCGCGTCGCAGCCCAAGAGCGGCGCGAGCCACTCGGACCACGTCGACGAGGCCGACCTCGCGGCGCAGACAACGCGCAACAAGGAGGAGGCCGAGAGGCAGCGCGAGGTGCGCCGGCAGGCCGAGGCGGCGGCGGAGGCCAGGCAGCCGCGCGCCTACTCGGCCGCAGGCCCGTCGCACAAGGAGGGCGCCCCCAAGTGGGAGGCCGAGGTCCCCGACGCGGGCAACAAGGCCAAGAGCGACGTGGCCCGCGAGACGTCCAAGGAGGCCAAGGCCAGGCGCCGCAGGGAGAAGAGGGCCGCCACGCGGGCCGAGCTCGAGCACCGCATGTGGCAGCTTGAGCAGATCCGCATCGGTGACGCCATCGGCGGCAAGTGAGCACCGTGCGTGTGCGTGTGTGTGTGTGTGTGTGTCTGTCTGTCTGTCTGTCTGTCTCGGGAGTTTGCGCGTTTAGGGGTTGAATCGACAAATGCCCCCCTTTTCATTAAGAAACGCGGCGAGCCACTGGCACGCGGACCGTTTACCCGGACCACGTGTTCGCGCTCGTACGTGCGCACAAACTAGGTGCGCATTTGCCCCCCATAACCAAGCAAATCGGGCGGTGAAGGGCTCACCTTCACACGTTTGTGCGCAGTCTCTTCGAGCTCGTACGTGCGCGCATTTAAACCAAGAATGAGTTCAGATTCGGAGCACGAGTCTAACCACGACCCGGACTCGGACTTCTTTCCGAGTGCGGATGAGGACGACGATGACAACGAGCCTGCGCTCACCACTGCGCAAGCCGCTCGCGTTGTCGCCGTTCAGGCTGCCAAGCCATCCCATGCCGCAGCCGGTGGGTCGTCGGGCACCAACAACGTTGCCGAGGAGCACGCCAACCTCAGCATCGAGGAACTCGACGCCCAGATCAGCGCGAGCACGGAAACGCTGAAGAAGCTCGAGGTCGACCTTGCCTCCAGCCCCGAGGTACTGGCCGGAGCGCGCGCAATCTACGATGCCAAGCTACGCTCGCTGCAGCTCGCCAAGGACAAAAAGTGCGCCGATGCGCCCGACGAGCAAGGCTACGAGCACGAGGCGCCCTGGGACCGCGCTGCGCCCGAGTCGGTGCGGCGCAAGCTGCGGCGCGCCAGGGTCAACCTCGCGCGCGTCGCGGAGCCCAAGGCGCCCAAGGCGCCCAAGGAAGGCTCGGCTGCGGCGCTCAACCAGATCGTTGTCAAACGCAAGGGCAAGACGCCGGGCGTGAAGCGGGTGCCGAAGGCGCCCGTGGCGCCCAAGGTTGCCTCGGGCATCCTCTACAAGCAGCTGACGCCCGAGATGTATGACGGCATTCTCTCGGAGGAGGCCCTCTGGAAGCTCGCCAACAAGTACAAGAGCGGCGAGCCGTTCCCGGAGCCCGGGCCGGAGCAGCGCGGGCTGCACCGCCGGGTGTCTGGCAACGTCTCGGGCTACGGCCGCGATCACCCCATGCAGGCCTTGATCGCCCACATCATCATGTTGCTGTGCACTTCGCGCACCAAGATGTCGCAATGGGGTCGCGACCAAGGATTTGGACCGGACGGTGGGCCGTACTACTCCTGTGCCAAGACCGACGTCCCGCCCCCTGAGGACTATGGCATGCACACTGAGGTCTCGGTCAAGGGGTGGACGCAGATCTCCAAGGCCAACGAGCAGGTCGTGCAGTGCTTTTACGACTGGTTCGTCAAGGGCGCCGTTCCCCTCCTCTTTCTGCGCCTCAAGGGTGGTGGCGGGCTGGGCACGACGGATGCGTCCAAGTCGGTGTTTGAGATGTGCAAGTACGTCATGGAGCTCTACGACGAGATCTACCAGGAGAACCCTGGCTACGCTGCGGCTGGCCTGGTCCCCGGGGACCGAGACAAGCTCGTGATGAAGGCGCGCTGCACCTCGCGCGATGACCACTTCGAGTTTGTGGGCAACGGCAGCTACAGGCTCTCCGGTCCGCAAGTCCTCGTGGCGTGCGCAAACGTGGTCCAACTCAAGCCGCTGGTCTACGGCGCCACCACGCCGGCCGAGACCAGGAGGTTTGCGGCGGCGGGCCAGCCGGAGGGCATCCCGCTGTCGTACATCATGGCCGGCTGCGTTAAGGAGGGCGAGAACCCGGCCAGCAACCCGTACCTGCCCGTCGTGCACGACCCATCGCGCCTCGGCTTGCCCGTCTCGGAGCTCACCGGCCGCGACCGCCCTCGCCCCGCCCTCGCCGCCACCTTCGACGAGGACGAGCTCAACCGCTCGTCCACCGGAAAGGAGGCCAAGGAGACGCTCCTGTTCAAGGAGGCCAAGGGTGCCTCGAGGCACATGAACCGGTGCATCGCTGCGGGGTGCCGCCCGGACGAGGAGGACCAGATGTCCGACGCGGGCTCGGAAGCGGCCAGTCAGGCCATGGCCGATCACGAGGCGGGGACCTTTTCCAAGTGCC
>Ga0115572_10004748_pt1 | contig 10543 bp, 21 predicted proteins | sample COGITO_mtgs_1206_FD_88681 | JGI IMG/M metagenome (GOLD analysis project Ga0115572, IMG submission 88681) | Pelagic marine microbial communities from North Sea - COGITO_mtgs_120607 | ecosystem: Environmental > Aquatic > Marine > Epipelagic | place: Germany:Helgoland, sampling site Kabeltonne... | reverse complement strand
GTGATTCTGGAGTAAACGAGAATAAGCTTCTTCTGGCCAACTGAGTATTAAATACTAGTCTGAACTTAGATTTTATCTGGTTATCAAAAAGAAGTGCTTCATGAGAACCAAAAAACAAAGCGTTGATAGGAAGACCTTTAATTTCACCTGTTTGGTTTTCACTGGATTTTACAACTTTAGGTGGTACGTTACCTAAATCATAAGCAACAGATACAGTTTTTATAATATCAACCATAGCACCGTTGTTTTGAAGCTCACTACCTACTTCAGAAGACATTATACTGCCTGCACCTGTAGGATTTTCTGCGATATTAGAAAAGTGGCTTAGAAGTCCTTCTACTGTACCTAAACCTGTTTGCAAAGGCTTAGGAGCAACATAATATCTTGCCCAATTCTCTACAGAATCACCTTCAAGTCTTGCAACACTTTCGGCTTTTTCTTTAGCGTATTCTTTTCTTTGATCTTCAATCATGGCGTAGCCCATACTTAAAGATTTTCTTACAGCATTTAAAGATTTATCTTTTGCTACACCAGAACCGGCTAAAGCAAACACTATAGCGTTAGTAGGTACAATTGTACCATCGTAAAGTCTTATAGGTTTTCTTAAGTGAGAGCTGAAAGTAATCAGCTCAGATAGTGTTATTGCTAACTTAAGTTTAAAAGGAATACTTCCTTGTATGGTGTTCATACCCTTTCTTACAATGTCTGGGTATGAATCCAACTTAGAAGTACGCTCTTCAACGTAGTCCTGTAAAAGTTTTTTAGTATCCATTATGCACCTACTGCGTTAACTACTTCTTCAAAAAAATCAATTTCGTTAAATTCGTGACCTATGTTCATGGCTTTTTCTAAACTAACTGGATAGCCATACCCTGAAGAAAGTTTTTCACCATATAAATCTTCTAAAACAGCAAAGTAAAATTTTCTAAGTAGTCGTTCATTAACTACTGCTGACATATCACTTACTGATTTTTTATCTTTGTGTGAAAACAGAGGAATTATAGATAAGAAATTTCTAGGATTATCTTCTCCGTAAGTTGCATTTTCATCTGCAAACACAACATTGATCTTTATAAATATATGCTGTCTTTCAAGTTCTTCGATAGTCGCTAACAGCTTAGCTACGTTGGTTCTTACATCTTCATCTGTAACAGTCCAAGGGTAGCTAATACTAATATAGATCTCATAAAAGAAATCGATATACTGTTTAGTAGGTGTTATAACACACTCTGAATCACCTGAAGCAAATTTACCAATATCGACACCAATGTTAGTACCATCAGCAGAGTATTTATAGTTTTCATAAACTTCTTCGCTTATAAGACCACGTTTTAGAAGATTTGATCTAACCAAATTTCTAATAGACTCTTGCTGTGTTTCAGGAAAATCAGATTCTCTACGTTTAAGCTTGTTTAAAGCGTTTTCGTAAGACATTCCGCATTTTTCGTTTTCTTTCTGTTTAAGTTTTGAAACCGTAAAAATGAAGTGATCTAAATTGTTAAACATTACGTTGTCATTGGATACAAAGGAGTTCCATTCAGCAGGTAATATTGTAGATCTTGGTATTGAAGTATTAAAATGTTTTTTTATAAAACTCATGTTAAGTTCCTATTAATATGGTAGAGGATGTTCTTTTTCACCAATTTTTCTATTAGACACTGCTAAAGTCCAAATATCTTCTAGTGTTTCACATTCCGAAACTTTAGTAAGTTCAGGAATATCTTCTTTCAACTCTTTGTACTTTTCTAGAGCTAATGTGTCTTTGGCTAATAACCTGTCAACAAAAGAGTCTAATAATTTTAGATCTTTTCTTTTCTGGTATCTCATAGAATCACGCATTGAAATGTACGTAGGAGAGTTTATTTCTTGTAAACAAGTTCTAATAAGTTGCATGTGAGCATACGTATTAGAGTCTACTAAACTTTTCTCTAAATTATCATCTTTTTCTATAGGTACTATGTCAAATCTATCTAGAGTAGCTGCGTCTAACTTTGCTCTTCCATTGTAGTCTCTATGGTTATCTTGAGGGTTACTTGTAGCAGCCAATCTAAAATCTTTATGCAATTCCACTACTTGGTCAGGAAATGATACATAACCATTTTCTATAGTATTTAATGATAAAATTACATTAGGATCTGAAGCATCAATCTCGTCTAATAAGAATATCCCACCACTTTCTACTGCTTTTCTTAGCTGGCTCGGTACGTAAATACCATTAACGTTCATAAAGCCTAGTATGTGCGATAGAGTTGTTTGGCGAGTCATAGATAAGCTATAAAAAGGAATTTCTAAAGATTTTGCAACGTTTTGGACCAACGTAGTTTTACCAGTTCCACGTTCACCAGTTAAAAGAACTGGTTGTTCTGCGTTTACAAGAGCTAAAACTTCTTCGTGTTTTTCATGTCTCATACAGAGTCTCCTGTGTAAATACCGGTAATTCCATCTACGCGTATAAAGTCCGATGCAACTCCTAGAGGATTATCTTTTGATAACGTATTGGCAGTTATCATGTCTCCTGTAATATTCGTAAGTGCATTTCCTGTGTATACACTTATTTTTGGAGTACTTGTAGATAAAGGGTTAAGTACAAAATTAGTTTTAGTATGTTCTTTGAAGGCTATAAAAGCTAACATTTCAGGGTAAGAAAAGAATTCTACCTTTTCTGCATCAGCACTATCTGAAAGCTTCACATGTTTTAAATCTTTAATATTAAAAGTATCCATAACAATAAAGTCTTTTAAATTTGATAAATCATCATTAATTCCTATTACAGGAAGGCTTGATGGCTTGAAGTGCGCTATAGAACTAAATAAAATACCTAGTTCTTCAGCAGAAAAAGGTTCAAGTTCTTTAATACCTTTCAGACGGTAGTTTTCTAATATACAGCACCAAAAATCTAAAATTAATGGTGAAATGGAGTACTCTGGACTTGTATTAATTAACTCTTTAGTTTTTTCACTATTAGTCATTCCAGCAGGTAGTTTGTCCATATACCCTCTTACATTTCCTATACCTACGTTCACTATTATCGAGAACAGCGAAGTTAAGGTACTAGTGCTAGACCCTTTACTTCGTTGTACTAGGGCTTTAAAAATTGATAGTTCAGATGAACTGTTTGATACAAAAGGTAAAAATTTTGTTGATTTAGACATATTACTTCCTGGGATAAAAAAGCCCCAATTAAGGGGCTATTAATTTTACGTGTTTCTTAAATTTTTACAGGTACTCGAAATCAGACTCTGTAGAAATATTTGCGAAATAGTTATTAGTTGCAACCATTTCTTCTACACGTTTATTTAAAACGATAGCAGGGTTCATCTCAACTTCACTCAGTGCAGCTACTTTGATGTTGGCAGTTTCATTTTTAAGTAATTCAACTTTAGAATCTGCTTCTAGATGTGAGAAAGGAATAGCACCGTTAGTAGTGTTTACTTTTACATCTTCGATTTCAACTTCAGTATTGCCATAAGCATTACGAATTGTTTCAACAATTTCTTTTACTCGGCTAAGTTTGTCTTCGTTTGTTAAATCTTTGTCTGCTAAAATTTTTGAAATGGACATTTATAATCTCCTTTAAACTTGCTTAAAATGGTGAAGCAAGTATACACCTTAGTTATAATTTTGCGTTGTATAAATTAAGTCCTGCTCTTGAACAGGCTACATAATAACAGCGCATTGCTACTACAGCTTCAGAATCTGTTAATGAGCCTGCACAAGCAGATTCAAACTTCGTATTCAGATCATCAGCAATATACACAGTTTCGTACTCTAAACCTTTCGAAGTGAATACAGTAGATATTGTGTAATTTTTATCAGGTACTATTTCTTTAGTTTCTCTGTACAGTTCGTATAAATTTATACCGTCTACACTAAGTCTCTGAAGAAGTCTTACCGCGTTAGTTATTTCATCATCATCTAACTCTGCAGTTAAATATTTGAAGAAAGTTTTATGTTTTGATTGAGCCATGAACTCTTCAAAAACATCAACTAAGTAAGCGTACTTAGACTGATAAGGTTTTTTACCTTGGCTGGCAGATAATACTGCTAAAGGAGCAGCAAATATGTCAGAAGGTTTTCTTAACAAGGTAAAGCTTTTGCCTTCAGCTAACCGTCTTTGAATTTGGTCAACTATCATTGCATTAGTCATGGTACAGAATAAAGTTTGGCCATTTTTTACAGGGTTGTCTGTACCTACAAATTTGAATTCATCATTAAGAACTTTTTGCATCTTGGTTTGAATTCTTTCTGCTATTTCTGTACTACATCTGTAAGACTGTGTAAATTTAAAAGTCGAAGCTTCATCTTTTAATATTTCAAAACCGTTAACTAAGTTTAAAAACTCATAAATAGCTTGATTGGTTTCACCCAAACCTAGTTTCTTAGGAGCGTTAATAAGTCTAAATATTTCTAAAGATACCGCAGTTACATCATTAATTTCATCAAGAATTACAATATCTACGTTTATTGTTACTGTTCTTTCTACTAAGCATAAGTGTAAAAATTTAAGCAGGAAATTAAACGTTGGATTTACTTCTTCGTTCACCATTCCTTCTACATACTTTTCACAAATGCTAGTCATATAAGAAGCTCTCGGATGCCCTTCAAAAGCTTTTTCAAAGTATTCATGCATACAAGTAGACGCAGATACAAAGAATGTATCTATTGTGTCAATAACTCTTCTTTTTTCACTATAATTTATTCTTTCTTCTATACATTTGTACGTGAAAGTTTTTATTTCTTTGTTAGGTTTTACATAACGGTAAGCAAGGGCATGAAGTGTTTTACACTGTATTGGAGTACCAATAAATTTTTCTACACCTTCAGCTACAATAGCTTTGTTAAACGCTGTGTAAATCCCAGACTTAACATCAAGCTCTTTAACGGTACGTCTGGACATAAAACTTTTACCGGTACCTGCACCGGCTTCTACTAGTACAATGCCTTCATTTTGCTGTATGTGTTCTAAATAATCACTTTGTTCTTCTGTGTATCTAATCATTACTGACCTCGGTTGTTGTTAACTCCCGAGTACTTTTCTCAAGGTTATCGTTTTTATCTAAAAAGTATTTTAATCTTTTTGATAATTCTATTTCGGTAGGAGTTGATTTGGTGGAAATGAGAACGCACTCTACGAATTCTAAGTCTGTTAAGTTTCTGAAATACACTACTGCCCCTTATAAAAATACCTGGATTCTTTTATTTTTTTGCCATTGGTTCTAAAAAAACTTGGTCCAATATAGGGATCGGAGTTGTCTCTTTTTCTGTAAACCAGTTTGTATTCAACCATGTTTTCTACAGGGTCAAAAACAAGACCCATTACGTTAACATTAAAATATTTTTTACCATTATAGTAAGTTACTTTATCGCCTATTTCGAATTCTGCTACAGACATAAATTACTACTCCCTGTACCTGTTTAATATTTTGGATTGCTTAATAGAGTTAATAGCTTCATCACAATCTTTATCGAAGTCTTTATGGCCTCTAGCACCTGCCATCAGTAGTTTTTTAATGGCATGACCCATTGCACTACAATCAATTTTAAATGCTTCTAATACATCATAAACGTCACCTTCAATAGTTTCGCCTGTGTTGCGGTCTCTCATAATTTTTTTGTACTTATGGCCAACGTCTGTGTTTGAAGGTTTTTCTGAAGATTTAGTTTTATTACTACCTGGATCATAACCTAGAAAACTATAAGTCATATTAGAACGGTAACGGCATACATTATCATTATCCATATACAAAGTAGTTTTACTGTTATCAAATTTTACTTTAAATAAATTATTATCTATCTTTTCTATTTTCATTTTTATTTTCTCTTCTGCCGTGAAATAACCAGTTAAAAAATTCAGTTTTATGGTAAATCAAAACCATCACTACGATCACTGGTATCGTGATAGGCCATACGAAAGCTATGAATGCGGTTCGTCCTTCGCACTCTTTCTTGTACGCGCCTAGTGCTATTATGAAAGTCATTACCACAAGGTATACCGCTATCTTTATCCATATCGAGTCCATCATGTTCTTCACCTTCTATTAGTTTGGCATTATTAATTGATTTAATTGTATTTCTAATGCCTAAACTATAGCCGATAACAAAAGTTAATAAAGATAGTGCTATTAGTTTAATTTCCATCACTCTTTATCCTGTTTAATAGACTCACATTTAAGCTCACCCTGCCAAGCTGAACTTCCTGTTCTTCCCTTTTCTTTACACTCTCTTTGTATGTCAGATTCATGTGCATACGCACTAAAAACATATACAAAAGCTGTCCACAAAGTAAGTAAAATAAATATTAGTAATTTCATCACTCTTGTTCCTGTTTAAGTTGTTCTATGTATTCGTTAGCGTACTGAATAGGCAGCCCTGCAAAGTGTTTATCATCTAGGTTTTTTATAAAACCCTCAATCGCTTTAACAGCAACTTGCTTGTCGTGTTCTGCTATCCACTCAGTTAGAGTTTTGTCTTCAAGTTCATAGCAATGGTCTTTGTCGACAAAGAATGACTGAAAAACTTCCAATTCAGATTCAACTTTAGATGCTTGTTTTTGAGTCTCTATTAAATCTTCATTAAGCTCTTTTACTTCTTGCTCAAAATGCAACCTTTCATTCTTTTCTTTGCTCAGTCGCCCTAAAAACTTTATGTACTCTTTTCTGGCAATATGGGTTTCTGGCAATGAGTTTATTAATTCTATCAAGCTCATTTCTCGCATTGGTTGGTTATCCATTACAGTATTCCTTTTTAAAATCATCAATTAAATCTTCTTCGCAACATTCACCACTAAAATGAAAGCCACACTCTGAGCAGGTTATTTTGCTAACTCCCATTTCACTTGAACTTTCAATGTTTAGACCGTTGTAGTCCTGCTTGCATTCAGGGCAGTTTTGCTCACTTAAATTCATCACTCTTGCTCCTGTAGTTGCTCTAAATACGTTTCGACATAATCAGTTAGCCATTGACAATCAGACCAGCCGAACTGTCCAGTCTCGTTAATGTGTGAAACGAATAGTGTTAAAGTTTCTTTGTCGTGTTGAGCTAGTGAATTTAATACATTGAATCTTCCCATCATCTCAAAAGCCATATGATCTAGTAAGTGGATACAACTATTCCAACCTGCTCTAAAACTTTCATCTTCAGAAGTTTCGGTTTGGTGTTTCATCTCACCTAGTAAGTTAATCCATCCGATTTCAGCATGAGATTTAAGCTCTGTGTTTTCTTCTTCTAGCTCTGCAACTCTAGCTTTAAAACGCTCGTTTTCTTCCATAAGTGTTGTTTTAAATAGGGGTAAATCTGACATTATTTAGATTCCTTGTTTAGAAGTCTTTTAGGCTCTTTGTAATTATCATCAAAGAATATCTTTCCCTTATCAACTAAGTCAGATAAACAGTCCTCTAGCTCTTGTATGCGTTGTTGCATTTCGCTAGTAAATTCTTTTTCTTTGATTACTTCTGAGTCAGAAACTATAGCCAAACGCATTAAGACTCTAGCCAATTCGTCTGCGGTATGATCACGCAAGTCTCTAATTAAAAGCTCTAACTTGTTTTGGTGGTAGTTGTAATCTGGTCGTTTCACTTGTTAAGCTCCTCCGGCAAACAACGCTTTAAGACTTGGATTGACGGGTCGATTGGTTCAATACCGTCCCATCTTTCAATGTGGAATTTCAAGAACTCTGAAACTCGATTAAGCTCGGACTTTAAACGCTCTATTTCGGTTTGGTTTTCGATTATCTTTTCTTCTACGTCAGAATCTCTGTAATAAGCCTCTTTATTAACAATGACAAATCTAACTTTCGACTCTAGCCAATCTTGATTTTCTTTTGATAGTTGTTTCATTTGTTAAGCTCCTTTAGTAGTAACTCTGGGCTTTGGTGTGACAACTCATCAACTTTTGACTCTGTCGGCTCTTGCTGTTTTAGTGACAGAAATAATTCTGAATTATCATAAGCAAACTGCTTAAACTCCGCAGTTCGGTTTAGCTTTGCGTAAAATTCAATTGCAGACTTCAAACGCTCTATTTCGTTTAGCTGGTCTAGTTGAGTTTGTAGGTCTGATAGCAGTCTTACATTGCCTCTGAAACCAACATCTATAGATGCCTCAAGCCACATTTCTCCATCTCGGTCATACCAATAATAAAGATATTTTCCCCACGGATTTTTGTCTGACCTCATTAAGTAGTAATTTGATACATGAGTAGCACCCTCTGGCGCATTATCTAAAATGCTTTGTATTATTCTTTTATTCATTACGGCCAACTTTAAATAATTGAATCAATTTTAAATACCAAGGTTTTTTGTAAATACAAACACCTTCAAACCACACCTCATCATAGAAACTCAATTTACAGTCGAAGTTTGATTCGATGTCATAAGTCTGGTCGGTCGGTTTGTACAAATTTCTACCGTTACGAAGTGTTTGATTCCAATTGTATTGGTGATTATCATAAAGTCTGATTTTACTAACACTTGCAATGCTACCTTTGATGGTTATCAATCTTCCGTACTCTGTGGCGAATTTAAAATCAGGATTTCGGTACTTTTGTTTATACACTAGAAAGCTCCTTATCTATGTAGGTAACCGTTGTATTTCTGTTTTTTGGCTTTACAAGATTTAGAGCAGAACTTGCCCCAACCTCTATTAACATCTGCAACCCTTGCTTCAAAAGTACCTTTACAGTTACCGCAGGAAACTTTAATTTTTACACCACGAGGAGTATTTTTACTATTTACGCCAGACAGTTTTAACTGGTTTTTAACCTCATTTCTTATTCTGGTTTTTTCATTTGCAAGTTTTCTATTTCTTTCAAATTCCAGTTCTCTAAAATCTCTTTCAGCTTCTTCGATTTGGCCTAAGTCATCGTCCAGTTCAGTGTAGTAACTCATATGCTCTCCAAGTGCAAACCGTAGCTACGTTAATAATTAAGGGGGGTTATTTTACAGTAAAAATTAATCGACAATTATACCTGTTACTAAAAATTTTAAACGGCATAAAATACCACATTCAGAAAGGTGTTTTAATTTATTCTTTAACTGCAAAATTTTCAAATCTTTAGCTCTTATAGCTCGGGTATTAATTTTTTCTTTATGTTCAAGGTCATCTATTTTAGATACTAGCACTTTAGCATTTACAGGATTTTTTACAGTGTATAAAAACTCCCAAACTTTATCATCTACAGCTAGATAATATTCGTTACCTTCCTCTACAACTTTTCTTATTTTTGTTCTTTTTAGTCTGCTGTCTGATATAACACCAGATACGAATTCATCCGTAGTATTATCAATAGTTGTAATATTAGGATCTTGCTTGTAGTCTAAAAAATCACCATAGTTAGAGACAGGTATTTTAGTTTTGCTAAGAACTACTAAGTTAACGATTTTATTTATCACAAGTTACTCCAAGAAGCTCTTCTAATCTTTTTTCTAGTACCATGGCTTCATCTTTTGATGAAAGGTAAAAAACTTCTATAGTCGTTTTAGTGTGCAGCAGAGAAAGATTCATTTTTTGAATGTAGTCCAAAACATCATTGACGTTATCTACAGTAGGTTTTATATCTACAACTATTTTGTAACGTTTTTCTTCTTCAATCACGGTAGTTCCTTAAAAGCTATTTATTAGTTTTAATGTAAGCTTCTATAGCCTCTCTAGCAGCTATTAAATTTTTATGTCTTGAGTTGTGCAGGTTGCAGTGGCAGGTGAGCCTAGAAGGTATGTGATAAACTCTCATACCATACTTTTCGTTTATTCCATGGCCTTGATGAGTGTCTCCTACATATATAAAATCATCTGTGAATTTTTGAGGAGTCAGTAGTTTTGTCATAATTAGTTATCCAGGTGCTTAATACAACAAGCCAATTGTTGAAGTATTTGTATAAGTTGTCAGAATTCTCATGAGTTCCACTATGGTACATAATAAAGTCTTTTTGATTTTGAACTTTATCAGCAATTAACATGTACGCTACTTCTTTGCATAGTATATTAGTTTCTGTTCTGATTTTGTCTAATGACCAATCTGTTGTATGGTCTCTGCAAAGGTAAGCATTAGCGCATTTGCGGTACTCAGTAGTTAAAAGTAAAACTTCGATAGAGACATCAGACAGAAAATTACTGTCAGATATAGCATTTAAAAAATCATCATCACTTTGAATAGTAGGGTGCAACATATAAGCTTTCATAGCTGTATCTGAAGCATTAAGGTCTGACATAATTTTCAAACCTTCATCTATGTGTTTTATGAGAGGTTGACGAGATCTTTTAGCTTTTTTATCACCATAAAATTCTTTGATTATTTTGTATTCAGTGCAGTTTTTTAATTCTTCAAACATTTTCTTTATCTCTTATTTACTACTTAAAACACTATCTAAAACACATTTTAAATGGTCTATATTAAGTTGGTATTCATTAACATTTCTAGAGTTTTTAACTTTTGAATAGATAAAGTTTATTTGTTGTAAATTATCTTCATTTACTTCGTTAAGCTTTTCAAACCTTTCTAAACGCTGAGTAGTAACTTTGTTAGTACCTTTAAGTTTTTCAACTTCTAACTT
>Ga0115572_10004741_pt1 | contig 10548 bp, 7 predicted proteins | sample COGITO_mtgs_1206_FD_88681 | JGI IMG/M metagenome (GOLD analysis project Ga0115572, IMG submission 88681) | Pelagic marine microbial communities from North Sea - COGITO_mtgs_120607 | ecosystem: Environmental > Aquatic > Marine > Epipelagic | place: Germany:Helgoland, sampling site Kabeltonne... | reverse complement strand
ATTGAGTCTGCTTTTTTTAAGATGGAACTCAAGCTGTTCTCTTTGGATTCGTAGTTGCTCTTGGTATTGAAAACATTCTAGGGCTGTTCCTCTTGATTCACTGTTACCAGCTTTATCTTTTACCTTTTGTGTTGCTGACAGGTAATCGGAGACTTGTGTCCCTAGCTGATAGAGTTCCTGTCCATTCTTCAAACAGGTCGAGAGTGTCTTCCAGATGGCATTTGCCGCTGCAATTTCTACGAGCATCGCCAATACCTCCGTGAGTAGTCTTGGGTTTCGTAAGGTTCTTTGGATGGTTGGACGACTAAATATTCGATGGGGCGTTGGGCTATTGAAGACACCTGTGGCTCTATGATTAGAGCCTTCCCCTCTGGGAGAAGGGAAGTTGATTGGTGAACTAGGGGTAGCCCTGTTGGGCTAGACCACATCTACTTCTTCTTTGGTTTCTTTACGGGTTTTGCTGGGGGACGACCTTTCGTAGTCCCATAAGTACCTTTGCCTTGGGGCATAAGTTATTCCTCTATTATCGCTGCTCTAGCTGCTGCTCTAGCTGTTGTGATTTCATCTGGTACTGCTACGCCTGTCTCAGCAGAACGAATAGCGTACCAATCTGTAGATGCTAGGTAAGCCATACTCTCATTATTAGTAATCTCTTGAGCCGTTGGTTCTGCTACTGCATCAGGAGTATTAGCTTCCCAAGCTGTAATATAGCCAGCCACATCATCAGCCTCTATTACTGTGTTAGGCCCATCTGTCCATTCTGCCTGACCAGTTGAACCATCCCACTGGATAGCCCATAGGTTAGATGGAAAAGTGTATTCACCTTCTCGCACATCCCCGTCAACTGAAATTATGTTGTCGTCTGTTACTACTTGTACTGTTGCCATTATTAATTACCTTTAATCTATATAATATTTGCTTTTATTTCTTTTAACAAAAGCTTCTTTATTTTTTGCTTTTTAAATATTTTATAGTACAAATCCATTGACTTGTTGCTTAAACTTTCACTAACGCTAGACCTTACGCTTTTAGCTATATGCTCATACTTGTCACTCATAAAAAAAGGCACAAATTTAATTTTCTTTTCTGTGTGAAATCTTAAATAATAAAGTGCGTCACCTTCTTTAATGCTAACTGAATTTACACCTTTATTTATGTAAAACGCAGGTGATATTAGTCTAAAATATTTACCTATATCAAAAGTACCATTAATAAGAGAACAGCTATTACTAAAAGAATTATCAGACATAACTGGATGTTCCATTGTCATTTTCAAAGAATCATCTTTAGCAATAAAAATTACAGTTTGTAATAGCTGATATATTTTATGCTTCTCACTATGGGTTTCAATGTAGTCATCCATGAAGCTTTGGGGTACATCTGCCCTTAACTTATTTTCGTCAACATTTAATTTTAAATTAAACCAAGAACCAACAGAGAATACATTTTTCATAGCATCTCTATAAACTGGGCATTTTAAAAATGGTACGTTATCCCCTAAAAATTCTTTTATTGCTTTTGAAGGTTCTTTGCCACTAACTATCCCCTTGGTTGAATAGCTATAATAAACTATTGTCTCATTCATTAATTACCTACTAATTTTTTGTCTGTGGATATTAGCAGTTCCCTAGACAAGTCATTGGATGCAACCATTTCGTTACGAAACGACTCAACCGCTATTGAAGTGCTGCGTGATTGTGATGCGTTTTCTATCAGCAAGGTTGGTAGCCATGCCATTGCACAGCCCCAATCTTCCAGTTCTTTACCTGTATTAGGGTCAATTCCAGCCAACTTGGTATACCAAGCACATCGCTTTATTACGTTGTTTTCTGCTGTTTCACATTCAGACCCTAATGGACAGGTGTGTTCTACTTTCATTCCCATGCTTAATAACCTTAGTCTTTAGCGCAGATGATTACATCAATGTATTTTGGAGCAAATGATGTTGGTGTTGTTGAACTTGTTGCGTCACCACCAGCAGAACTAGAGTTATAAGCACTTGAGTTACTTACGCTTCCCGACATAGAGTGACTGTGTGAGCTACTGCTACCCTTATAAGACATAGCACTTTCTGGTACATTATTGTTTACATAACCCACTCCACTACTAAATCCAGTAGGGCTAAACCCACCAGTTCTTGATTCTGCACCATGCCTGTGTTGAGGCATCTGAGCCATAGACAGCGTATGTGCAGCAGCAGACAGGTTGTTCCCGTGACTGTGTGCGCCAATACTATGAACGTGAGCAGCACCTGTATGAGTGTGAGCAAGACTTGGTGGGCTTGTTAAATCATGTGTACCGCCATTACCTCCACCATTACCACTAACAACTCTTAATGCTTTGTCATTGTGTGATGTGCTTTTAGTCCAGCCAGTAGGTGCGGCTGTTTGATAAAACACCATGACAGTGCCAGAGGGGAAAGGCTGAACGCCTGTAAGGTTAGCACCGCTAATAGCAGGTAAATCACCTGTCAGTTTACTGGCTGCCATTCCTGAAATATGTGCATCATCAACTGAACCATCTACATACTGGTCTGAATCCACAGAGTTAGCAGACATCATAGCAAGGTCAATGGAGCCGTTAGGCATACCAATGTTGCCCGTAAATGTTGGAGAAGCAATGGGTGCTTTTAAAGCAATGCTATCAGTCACTGTTTGGCTGAAGCTAGCATCATCATTCAGAGCAGCAGCTAACTCATTCAACGTGTTCAATGTTGCAGGGGCTGAATCCACCAATGTGGCAAGAGCAGCCGATACATCAGCCGCAGTGGATAGTGCGTGACCACCAGCAGTTGTACCATCATGGACAACGAGGGTGTCTTTGGTTGTGTCTACTGTGACTTCACGGACTGCACCAGTGAACGAAGCATGTTCAGTAGTTGTGCCACCCCGAAGTTGTAATAATTTACTCATGTTTATAGACCTCCAAAGTCTAACTGTAGGTTAGAACCAGATATGGTTCCTACGTTTGTCATGTTGTTGTTCTGAGCGTCTAAAGCACCACCTAATTGTGGCGTTAAGTCAGCAGCTAAAGACGCTATGCCAGCAGCAATGGATGCCCATATAGAGCCTGTGTAGTATTTCAAAGTGTTTACATTAGAGTCATACCACAAGTCACCTGAACTAGGACTAGAAGGGGCACTAGCAGAAATCGTATATTCTGTAGCGTACCTATTAACATCAGCTATAGAAGCTGCAACTGTGTTTACGTTAGCTACAGAACCACCAACTAAATTGACGTTAGTAATAGACCCTGCGGTTAAGTTAATGTTGGCTGCATTAGCTACTGCGCTATTAATGTTTGAGGCATTAGACACAGCACTGTTGATATTGCTTGTGTTACCAGCCACTGTGTTAACAGATGAAATAGATCCAGCCACTGTATTCACAGATGCAATGGAACCATTAACAGTGTTCACAGATGCAATCGAATTTCCTACAGTAGAGATTGAGTTACCAGAACCAGTGGTAACTGCCACTGCGATAGAACCTAAATCTTCCGAGTAAACAATGTCACCAGCGACAATATCAATTGCTGCTTGGTTAGCTGCTGTGGGTGCGGTTGCAGCCCATACACTTGAAGAAGTGTTGTACGCTCTTAGTTCATTAGATGTTGTGTTCCACCATAGGTCACCAGAGTCTAGCGATGCGGTAGGTGCTGTGGACTGTACTCGGTATTTATCAGCAAAGTTGTTAACGCTCGCCATGTCACCAACTAAGGTGTTGATGTTAGCTTGGTTGTTTGCAACTGAGGTTACGTTAGACGATATACCAGCAACAGTTGTCACATTACTGGCTATGTCAGCGACTGTAGTGACATTAGCTTGAACAGCAGCCAGTGTGTTCATATCGGACACTACATCAGCAGTGCCAAGAATCACCATGTCAGCAACAGCAGAAGATGTACCTAACAAACCAATCTCTGTGGCTTTAGCCGCAACTGCACCTATGTCTGTTGCATCATTTGATACAGCAGTAATAGCAGAACTAATTCCAGCCACAGTAGAGATGTGACCTTGCTCAGTATTAGTGGGCTTTAGTGTTTCCCAAACTGAACCTGTCCAAGCGTACATGCGTGATGATGCGCTGTTCCAATATAAAGTACCTGTTGCTAAAGCATCCCCATCATTATCAACAGTGGGTGCTGAAGAGAAAGAGCCTAAGAACTTGTCATCAAATGCATCAAAGCTTGCGGCTGCATTAGTTTCGCTAGTGCTTGCAGCACTTTGAGAAGCCAAAGCTTCTGAGGCTTTAGTGGTAGCAATTGCTGCTTTATCTGTAGCGATTACAGCCTTTGCTGTAGACACTACTTCACTCGCTAATGATTCAGCAGCTTTAGTAGTCGATATAACAGCTTGTGCTGTAGAGATTACCTTAGATGCTTCTGAGTTAGTCGCACTGGTAGCTGCTGCATTTTGTGATACTAATGCGGCTGCCTGTGCATTATCAGCCAGCAACAACTGTGAAGTCATTCCAGCTTCTGCCCAAGATTTAGTTACAGCGTCTTGTGCATCTGTGGGGTCAGCCACACTTTTAATTTGCTTGTTACCAGCATTGAATGTGTTGTTGTAATCTAGTTGGATTGTTGTGTCAGAAGAGTCAAACGCTTCTTGTGCCATTTCAAATAGCTGGTTACTGTCAGCATCAAGTGCTGCTTCAGTTAGCACTGCGCCATCTTGGAAATCAACAGCGCGTGTTGCTCTGTTTGATATTCTGCGTACTTCTACAAATGCGCCACTGGCAGGTGCTGTTGTTAGCTGAACTCTACTAGAGTCTAGCCATGTGTAAGTAACGGCAACATTATTAACTTTCACGTATACGTTTGCTTGTAGCAAGTATTGGAATGTGACGTTAAATATTCTGTTGCTCCCGTCACCCGTGTATGTCACAAAGGATAAGGCCATGTTAATTCTCTATGGTTTAAATAAGGGGGTAAAAGAAACCCCTCGATTGAGGGGCTTTAGGTAGGTTACTGGTTTTCTGTTTCTTCTTTACGTAGTCGGTAATCATCGACCACAGCTTTAAAGGTATAAGACTCAGCCATTAGCTGTTCCTTTGCTTGAAGTCTGTAGCGTTGAATTATCTGACTAAGACGCTTTGCCTTCGGTGACTTTATATCTATGTACAAAGGGTCACCCAAGGTATTGTAGTCAGCAGAATCAATTTCATTGGCCAAAGCATCGTGAAGATTAATGCCGTACATGTCAGTTTGTTGTGACAATATCTCCATGTACATTGCGTAAATAGAATCACCTGTATCTTCATCCTTCATCTTCTGAAAGTCAGCTTTAGGAATGCCTAAATTTTTGGCAGGTTCTCTAAATGACCCTGCTGTGTCCTGACTCGTGGAAAGGCGTTCTATTTCTTCATCAACGAAGGTAGCGTTTTTAGTCGTTATCCTAAATGGTGACCAACGATAGTCAGCTTTCTCCAGTTCTCTTCCTAAGTAATCATACTTTTGTGGAAGTTCTTCTGAAAATCCTGGCAACCCCTTTTTGAGTTTATCCAATGTTGTGTAAGCAACCCTTTGGGACTCATCAGTGTTCATTTGTCTCAACACGTTAGGTGAAAATGATAGGGCAAAAGCACTTAAATAGTCCTCTGCGCCATCATCCTGATTGAACACTTTCAGTATCTCTTCAAAGGATTCAAAGTACGTCTTAGACAGTAGGTTGTTTACTAACGAATGGACTGCAAGATTCATGTACTCAGCTACGGCATCCTCGCCATACTTAGTCATGTCTTTTCTATAGCCATAATTAACATCAGCCACTATACCCATCAAAGTAGCAAAGGGTTCATACTTAGCGTAAGAAACCCACTTGCCATTAGGCATCTTGATTGAATAAGGCTCATGGTCTTTTAACCATAAGGCTCTTACATCGTAGTCTTTTGGGCCAGCACCTGTTAATCCATCAGTGTCAGCAGCCATCCAAATTACACTAGCACCTGCTAAACCAATCATTTTACGAGCTTGTAGCTTGCGAAACTCCATTGGGTTTGTATGGCGGTTACGAACAATGTCAGCTTGCTGCTTGTTTAAATAGCCTAAGCCGCCCGTAGGAACAAACTCCAGTCCGTGGTTAACAATTGCAAAAGGTGTACGTGGAAAAGGAAACGCTATGAAACGTCCTAGACCACCACTAGCATCTGCAAGGTTACCCACTGTTTTAGCGAAGATACCTGATTGCTCATTGGTGTAAGTCATGCGCCTTACATCTTCAAGGTAGTCCTTGTTTATTAACCTACCATTTTTATCAAATGAACTGGCTATATAGTCTTCAACTGATTTCTTAAATTCAGGTGAACCATCCTTCAAGCCCTGTTGTGTTGCTTTAACCACACCATCTGCATAAGCCAAAGATTTTGAGCGCAGGAACTTTACCTGCTCGTCTAAGAATCTTAAAACATGATGTGGATAGTGAACGGCACTGTAAGCCTTTTTCAGTAATGAACGCTTAGGAGCCGTTTTGCCTTTAGGTATTTTATCACCCGCAGTATTCTGGCCACCTACTTCCTCTCGTTTTACGTAAGGGTCGATTTTATGTTCACCAGAACGCAATGCTCTAAATGCTTCTCCAAGAGATTCAGTCAAGAACATCCTGTAACCAGAGTAAGTCGCCAGCGCACGTTTTCTAACTAATGAGTCAGCTTTTGTAGGTAAAGGATGCCCAAGTATTTCAACTAATGGCGTACCAATAAGGTTCGTGTAGTTAGACAGAGCAGCAGCGAGTAGTGTGGACATAGCTGAAAGCATAGACGTAGAACGTATCTTGTTCAGTTCATCCATCGCCTTTCTAACAGCCTTGCGATTAACAGCAGTTCTTAGATTTCTAGCAGTTGGAATTTTGCCATCGGCTATAGCTTTTGTAACTCGGTCAGCAATTGCTTGAGCAGCTTTTGCTCCCTCACTAATATCTAGGTCAGACAGCAAATCTTTAATCGGTTTAACTGTAACTCTTCGGCTTCCTAATAGACGACTTGAACCAGCACTAAGTAGTGCATCCATTTTACCAACCTCATCAAGAAGTGCTGCTTTAGAAAGTAGCTCATGTTGTTCAATCGGTGTTATGTTCTTCTCCATTTGACGCTTTGTTAACTCAACAACTTCGTCAGCCAGAGTAGCCTGTAAATCACCCACAGAAATCATTCTAGCTTCTATGTCATTCAGCTTTTCGATGTCGTCTTTGGCTTCATCCAAGAATGCCTTCGCATTAAAGCCAGTATCCTCACGAAGTTTGTTCATGGTTTTAGTGGCATTAGTACGTGCTGCCTTTAGAGTCCGGACACCTTCTCGGTTACCATCATCTAAGACAAATCTTCGTTCTTTATATTCTTTGGCGCGTTCTTCTATGAGTTCCTTAACATCATCTGTTGTCTCAATACGATTGGTATTAACAGCAGGTTTCTTTGGGTCATAGTTCTTGGGTGGGTTGTAAGGCAATTCACCAGCGTCATCAAGAAGGTCTGTGAATGATAAATCGAAAGGTTCATCCGCATCATCAACAAGTTCATCCACCAGCTTTGGGGCATCAGGAATCACTTCACCAACGACTTCTTCAACAGTCTCTTCAATAACTTCATCAACAACTTCATCAGCTTGATTAGGTGCATCAGGCGTTGTGTTGTTACGTCCAATGAACTTACTCAGACCCCACGTCAAACCACCAGCACCAAGAGCCGTTAAGACACCAGTGCCACCACTTAGTAAACGATTATTGTCTGAAAAGTCACCAGAGTTTTGGATAGCCTGTTGGAACTCAGAGTCAGCAACACCATAGGTAAAGCCCTCAGCAGCCGCAATAGACGTGGCTGTTTTAGTAGTGCTTTGACTAGCCAAGCCTTTCAGCATAGCAGCCGCACCAGCTTTCATGGGTATCTTAGATAGTGCGTTTAATACAAAACCAAAACCAAGATATGTGGTTGGGTCTGAAGCAACACCTTCAACAGCCCGTTGAACAGTTTTCATTGAAGTTGGAAGCTTTTCGTACATGCTCATGCTACGAATCATTGCTTGTTGTTCTTCGTCTGACCAATCACTGATGTCAAAGGCAAGCTTACCTGTACGAACTAGGTTCCAGCGTATGCGGCCTATCTCATTGATAGCTTCTTTAACGATAGCATCAGTTTCTGGCATCGGCTGTTCTTCGCTATCAAGACGTGCCATTTCAGATTGAATTTCATCAAGTCCAATGGCTGGTTTTCCAAGGGCCATATTGCCTTGAAAACCCTCCAAGTATTCCTGTGACTTGCTCTTCATTTCAGGGCCATTAATGTAGCCTTTTTGAAATAAAGTCATCGCGTCTGCACGGAACTGCTCAGAGTTAAACATCGACTCTTCAGTGACTTCTTCAACAGGTGCAGGTTCTACATAAGTACCACTTTCGATTCCAAAAGGGTCACTGTATCCTGCCTCAGAAATAGCATCTGATGTTGTGGTCGCTCCGTTACCATCAAGATTAAATGGGTCTGCATAATCAACCATTAGAAGTCTCCTTTATGTGCTTCCATCCACACATGTGCGCCACCCCTTTCAAACTCATTTAAAATTTCAATAACTGGGCGAATGCCACCACCATATTTATCTGGGAACTTAATTTTTTCCATAGGGTTTGCGAAAAGCATGTCTGCAATTAGTGGTGACACTGTTGCCAGCTTTGCTTCGATTTCATCAATACTTGGGTTACTACCAAAGCCTCTGGTTTGGTTATTTTTAGCCCATTTTGTAGCTTGACGTATACCCTTGTTACGGGCTGCTTCGTTTGCAATCTCGTCAGTATCAACGTCTGCAATTTTCTTTAGTTCAACACCAAGGTCTTTCAGCATTCTAGTGACTTGAGTTTGGTTAGGGTCATCAGTGTTATCGTCATACCACTCAGTGACTGCTTGTCTAAAGCCTTCATCAAAAGCATTCTCTAAGTTAGCTGCGCGAGTTCGTGTAGCATTAGATTGGCTTGGGGAAACACCTACTATAGATTCAACAAATCGTGTCCTAGCAATGGTGACTTCTGGTTTCTGACCAAGAGGGGCGACCATTTTGGATTGTTGAACTTTTAGTAGCAGGTCAGGAACCTGACTTGGATGAATAAGACCTAGTGACGAATCTACAAGGATGTCATCAGTTGTAATACTTTTGGCAGGGTTATAAGTGTGCTTATAAATGTTACCCAATAATTCGTTAGAGTATTTTATTTGGTCTTGAGTAACTGCCTTGTTGCGCAAGGCTAAGGCATTTGTTTCAAAACTTTCCAGTGTGGATAGCTGACCTCCACTTCTAATGTAAGCACTTTTCAGTTCATCAGGGATTCCAGCACTAGGGTCTTTAATCAACAGCATTTGAATAGTGGTCGCTGTCTCTTGTCTTAACTCATCTTTAGCCCTTTCTTGCTGAACATATTCTCTTTCTTGTTGCCTATAAACTTCATCAGAACGAGTTTTAATCGCTCCTTCAATCAGGGTAATGCCATCAAGACGAGTGGGTTCTTTACCATTAGGGCCAGTGACATAGGGGTGTCTATTTAAAAGCTTTAGGACACCATCCCCACCCTTGGCAGCATAGTATGAAGCAAGGTCTTTAAACGACTGTTCACTGGCTGCTGATTTAGTCATACCACCAACACCAGACACAACTTCAATTTGGTCTTCCATTTGCAGAAAGGCAGTGTCTGGATTAATTTTACCGCTAACTAAATCTGCCGCAATGCCACCAATACTCTCAGAAAACTCAACTTGTAGGCTCTCGCGTGTTCGTGCGTCAACGTACTGTCGATTCTGTGAACGTAAGTTGTGAGCAGCCTCAGCAAACACACCACTAGCACCAGCCATCATATAGCGGTCGCCACGTAAATCTTCAGTTACTTTGCCAAACCCATCTTTTAGGAATGATTCAAAATCACTACCAGTGTCATTGAAGCCAGCCTTTTGTTCCTGCCAATCGCTTTGCATTTTTGAAACTAATGCACTTGCATGGTTCTTACCCCGTATTTCAGAAAGGTATGCCATGAAAGCTGGAGATTCTTGAGCGTAAGCATCTTTGTTATGCAGGGCTTCGACATTATTAAAATCCATAGATTCTGTTAATGCAGCCTCTTGGGCTTCGATTTTAGCTTGTTCATTTAGCTTTTTATTTTGAGTTCCAGCAAGTCTCGCAAGACCCTCAGCTATACCAGAATTTGGTGCTTCTGGTCGGACATAGAAGTCCCCTGCTGAAGCCGCAGGGCGAAGTGCTGTCACCTCGATGCCAGTATTTGTCGCCATTTTAATTCCTTAAATATTAATCAAACTGACCATCACCTACTTCATAGTAAGCATTGCCAATTTCTAATCCCGTAGCTAATAAGCTTGGGCCACGTTTGCTACGCCCATCAGCTTGGACTCTCAAGCCCTCTAACTCATATTGAGTTTGCTGAAGTTTGTATTCATAGTTGGTATTGATGTTCTGCTTATTTCGGGCTTCGACCGCCCTTTTGTCACGCATGAGTCTTCCAACTATTGACCCACTAATACCTTCTACAGAAGCTTCGTAACTGGCTTGTGCCTCACGGGCTTT
>Ga0115572_10004740_pt1 | contig 10549 bp, 10 predicted proteins | sample COGITO_mtgs_1206_FD_88681 | JGI IMG/M metagenome (GOLD analysis project Ga0115572, IMG submission 88681) | Pelagic marine microbial communities from North Sea - COGITO_mtgs_120607 | ecosystem: Environmental > Aquatic > Marine > Epipelagic | place: Germany:Helgoland, sampling site Kabeltonne... | reverse complement strand
GCGGCTCAGATGCGATCTTATGTAAGAGACAGCATGTAATTTTTTTGGCATCGCAATTTGTTTCAGAGTTGTGTCAGCGATGCCCGCCGACTGGCCCTCGGCCCGGTAGATTTGGCGGTCGCGGGAGCAAAGCCTCTATCAAGAAGTAAGTACTTTCAAAAACAAACTATAATAAGGACTTCAGATGTCAGCAATTTCCGCAGTTTATGTTGTAAAGCTAAAGAAAGACGGTCAAAATTACGGGATAAAAGTTGGAATTTCCAAGAATGTCAAAGAAAGGTTAAAGAAAAAAAATACAAAGTCGTTCGGCTTTGCAGAGCCATATGGGGTCGCCAAAAAATTTCATACAAACAAGGATCTCGCGTTAAAAATAGAAACTTACATAAAGACAAATTTCCGTCGATTCAGACTGAAAAATAATAGCAATGCTCAGGAAATTTTCGAAAGCCAAGTTGAGAAGAACATACTTTGGGCCGTAAGACAATGCTTGGCTTACCCTGAAAGGGTTAAGGAGATTTCATGGCGCGCCGCAAACTCCTCCTTGTGCATATCGACAGCTCCACAAGTCGAAATATTTAACTCGGGCATGATGATCTTGGATTTCTGCCAAGACACCTCAATTTGCAATCATATAAATTCTATTCTGAGAGATCGATTTATAATAGCGGAAATCTTCTCACCTAGGCTTGAATCAGGATGTGCCGTCAATATCACTGTTTCTGAAACGCCAGATTATGTCTATTTATCTTATATATTTGAGTTTTTAATTGATGACTATAATGAAAGCGGCAATCCTTCCTTCTGGAATATATATAGTTTGGAAACCAATTGTTGTTTAACATTCTGCCCGAGTGATCCTATTGATATTGAAATTCTCAATTCACAGCCCATTAGGGTATTGGGAAGTGACGAGCGCGCAGTGCGATTTACCGAAACATATGATAAGAAGGATCGCTGTTGGAGCGAAAAGGTCTCAGGTGTTTCTGGAGAGGCTCTGGATCCCGACGTTGAGCGAAGTTTTCTACAAGCAACCCTCTTCCCTACATAGTTTTCGCTACGCCAGTCCAAGCGATAGAGTTTAAAACTTTCAAGACCAACGGACATACGTATTGCTTTTGATTTTGCTGGCTGGCTGTAGCGAAACTGAACCACAACGAACATCTGAGGACTTGAAATTTAGCAGGTTTGGGGCAGCTCTTGTGCAGGCATTATCGTCTTCCAAGTCTGCAACTCGATTGCATACCCAAGGCTTTCTGCGATCGCCGTAATATTGTAGTGATCCACATTTGCAGGGTCATCCGTGTGAACAAGGATGACCTTTTCTGCACCACCGTCCCTCAACCGGCGAAGCCGCTCGACTGCGATCTTTTTGACGTCCGGCGCGTCATCAAAGTCGGCGATCCCAATCAAAACTATGACGTGACCCGCCAGATTTTTCTGGATGGCTTTCAAGGCAAATCCAGAGGTCGCCACAAGACCTTCAATAAGCAAAACCGTATCGCAGACAAAATGGCTCCGTTGCCTGAAACGTTCCATGTCGCCCATGTCAGAAATGTTTAAATCAATAGGCAACAGGATTGTATGTGCCAGCGAGGAAGCGTCGCCGTAACTGTCAGAAAGCAGAGCGAGTCGGCGACCGGCATCAAGTAATTGGAGTTGTGGAACTGCCTCATCGCCAGCGCACGTGCGCATCCCGAAAGAACTCGGAGCTTCAATGTCTGTGCTGTCCGCATCTCCGACATAAAGGACGTCGTTTGCCGGCATCCCAAGGCCCTCTGCCGCTCGCTCAATGCGAACGGCACCTGGCAGGACGTGGTGCTCTGTCAGCAAGGTTCGAACGAGATCGACGCACACGGCGCGCGGCCTGCTGGAATATGCGGTCATCGCGAGACTCCTCTTTCCAAAATAGGGACGGCATGTCGCTGTCTGAAAGGTTCAACGGTAAACCGCTATTTCCCAGTATTCTATAGATACCTCGAACTATGACGATCTGCATCTTCCATCGGAAAAATCCAACTGAGAGTGCGCCGCCACGTGGACAGTTTTTACGCCACCGTTGACACCTAACGGCCAGATCTTCGAGAAGCAGATCCTCTGATGCATTTCCTTTTCTGCTGAACAGAAGGTTTGACCAAGCCCAGACGTTCATTTTGCGCATCGGCGGCGGCTCCAAGCTGCCGAGACGCCACGATGCGGCTGGCGTTGGCGCTGTAGGTTTCAGTCGACGCGCTGCCACGATGGTTCAAGATTTCAGAAGCCAGGCCTTTCTCCGCCGGGGATTCTGACACGATGAAAGCGGCAATTACATTTCGGATCATATGTGCCGTAACACGACTGCCGAAGAGGGCTTCGGTCAGATCTCCGATTTTCTCACTCATATGCCCCGCCGTACAGGGAGCGCCACCCCACCCCACGAACAAGCGCGTTTCATCAGTGGGGGCGACAAGCGGTCGATGCAATTCGATGTACGTCGTAAGAGCCGCTCGCACATCCGCAGGAATTACTCTTTCGTCGCGATTCCGATCTTTCGTCTCAAATGGAGCCAAATACAACCGGGATAGTCCAGGATCTAAATGTCGCTCCAGATCAAGCCCGGTGAGCGAAGAAATCCGTATCGGTGAATTGATCAATATCAGGATCGACAACATCGTTCTGGCCAGCGTATGCGCTTGCAACTTGGCCCGATATCCTGCGGCTTTTTCGTGTGATTTTCGGGCAACTTCCATGCCCTGTTGAGCTGCGATGCGAAGCTCCTCGATGGCAACAAAGCGCTGGTTTGCGCGGGTCGGGTGATGCCGCGCGGACTTCTTCATCTTGTCGCGAAATGATTCCAGCCAGCTCCAGTCCCGTTCGGGAAAGACATCGCGTCCAAGCGCCAGGAGACGCCCTGCTTCGAGCACCATCGTGTGGATCGAGAAGTCTCCGGTGACAAACAGTTCTCTGCGGTGCGCCACCCACGCACGAAAAGGCACCCGTGCCAGATCGGCAGGTAGATCCTCTGACAGGCAAAAGTCGAAGTATTGAGCCCCTAGCAAGACCATGGATTCGATTGATGAGGGCGCCCGTAGATCCACGACAGCACCGTCTGCAAGCCTGTCTGGACATATGTGCAGCATCGGAGCGACACGATGGCGCCAATCCTCCGGAAACCGATGAAGGTTACGCTTAATCGTGCCCCCGAGACGTTCCCGATCATTGAGTTGCGTCTGTTTTTCAACCGGAACGAAGGTCATCGGCACGCCAAATACTTCAAAGAGACTTTGCTTCATGACAGAACGGCTGGCAGGGTTGAGACCTTCCGACCGGCGCGCCATGAGATGAGGAGTGACGAGTTCGGGCGGCATCCCATCTTGTTCGGCTTTCAGCAGCCAACGGCCCATCATCTGCCGCAGACGCGCCAGATGGCTACCCTCCTTGCTCTGGAAGGCCTTGCAAAAGCCCTCGCGGATGTCTGCCGGCCATTCATCGTAAGGCAGCGATTTTCCTTGTGCCGCCAAGTATCAGATCCCCAACGCGTCTTCAAAGAAGACGGTAAAATTGATCTCCCCGAGCGCCCGCATTGTCGCTCGGTCAAGGAGCTGCAAATACCGCTTCTGCGCAATGAGCTTGTTGACCTCGGCATAATATGCCCGCGTGGTCTCGATACGTTTATGTTCAAGAACTTCTTGCACCAACCCCATGGCACTCGGGTCGATATCCAGAATGACCTTGGCCGCGATGTGGCGAGCTACGTGCATATCAACGTCCAGAGCGCACTTGCTCCGCATGTGACGAGAGTAAGTGTTACCGAAAGCATCAAGTGAGTGATAGCCAAGGCCCTCGGGGTATTCTGCGTCTGAACCGAGCTCTGGCCTTTTCACCTCGGCTCCTGGGAAAAGGTGTTCGTTTTCTTCCAAGATACTGTCACGAGACATTGAGATAGGCCGGAAGGTGGTTGTGAACTCCTGGATCATGCGAACCGTATCCGGGTCGATCCGCACTTCAACGGCCCTCAGATTCTTCATTTCGATTGCCGGGAAAGACAGCCGGCCTTCACCATTCCCGATTGGCAGATGGATATGGGGCTGTGGCCCACTGATCCGCAACCGGGCAAGGTTTTTCCGTCGCAGGGGCGAGACACGCTGCAGGATCCTCAGGATCAGCGCGGAGCGTGCCAAGGCCACGTCCTTGTCGTTGACTCCGTTCTTGCGCGACCTGCCTTTTAAGGCCTCGGTCCAAAGCTGCTCCGGCGCTTTGAACCAGCGTGATAAGACGCTGTCCGCGTTGAATGCTCGCAACATCTCGGCATGCCGACGGCCGATCCTGACCTCGTCGTAAATCAGCCTGACCGTGCCATCGGGCATTTTCTTTCTACCCAGAACCGCGGGGTCAATCTTACGGATGAAGATCCGGATTTTTTCCAGTTGATTGTCGTCAACTCCGAGCAGTTTTCCAACCTGCACAAACATCTTAAGGAGGCCCGCTTCGTAGACTCCTTTCTTGTTGGCTTCCCAGTCCTTAGCCACCTTATCGAGTTTTTTCCTGCGGGAGGCCCAAAGCACTTGAATGAACAAATGAGCGTTCTGTGCTGTGAACAACATATCGGGGGTCTCCGGGACTTCCGTGGCACTTTCATCGTGTGCGGCGGCATGCCAGACGCGTTTTACTGAATTGCGCCAGAGTCTCGCAGTGTCAGGGTTGCTAGCCAGATTGCTGTCATCGTCAGGATCGCTCTCTGCGTCAGGAACACCGAGATCGTCATCGATCAGATCTTCCCAGACGCCGCCGCTCCGATCAGCAATGGAGGCTTGCGCAAGTAGGGCATCGACCGGCTCACGGATCGCAGCGGGTACGGTTTCCCAGGCAACGTCGGGCAGTCGTTCATCCCGGCGACTACGGTCGAATGGAATTGCAGCAAGCACCCCGTCTTCGATGGCTTCATTCCAGATTTTTGCGGCCCTCCCAAGCTTTGATTCAAAGGGTTTGCTGTGCGTCTGCCGTTCCCTGTAAACAAAAGTATCGATATCCTTTTTGCTCAGGTCATGAGGGGCCTTGGCCTCTGCGTTAAACGTATGGGCAAGACGGCGAAAGATAGCGGCGACGGATGGCGAATGGTCTGGCGCGCGAGACAACAGCATGTCGAGCGTCGAAACCCAGGGTTCCCCGATGCGTGTCGTGTCCACATGCAGACGGCCGAGACGGGCAGGATCGACAAGGCAAATAGCGGCGCGGATAAGGGTTTTCTTGTTCTTCAGCGACTGGACAGACCGCACAGAAAGGTCTTCCGGCATCAGTTTAGCCAGCTTTGGACCAATGACCGTCTCGGTTGCAATGATGGCACCTATGGGTTGATTCAAATGCCTAGCGAACACGCGGATAGCCGCTTCTGCACGTTTGGCGCGGTCTCTTGGAAAGTTGAAATGCGCCGCATCGATAGCATGTTCACAGGTCGCCGTTACACCATGCAACTTGAGAGCAAGCTGTTGAATAGGTTCCTCGTCCCATACCCTGAGAGCACGCCGAGCGTCAGAGAGCACTTGGGATGCTCTATGACCCAACCTGGCGCGCAGTGCCGGATCAGGGTCAGCAACGATATGGCGGACAGCATCGACATGCAGGTCATTTTCAGCGGAGTTTGCCCCGCGCAGCTTACGCAACGACTGAATTGTCGCCTGACGGGTCTTATCTGACATTTCCTTCAGACGCAGCGCAAGCTCCAGGTCCGAGATCATCGCGGTAGGTTTCGTGTCGTCCAGCATATTGTATTTCTTTCTATAGAAGGTGGCGGCGTTCTTGAAAACGAGCCCTTGGTTCGGTTTCGCCTTCGGGAAACGTTGCGATAAAGGTGACGGGTGACGCCTCTATGTGTCCTTGGTGGCCTTTCGGTGACACAGATGGACATCCGGCGACTTCGGGTCGTTTGGGGTCATATGAAATCCGACATTTTTCATATGACCCCAAACGACCCGGATGATGTAAGCTTTTGATTTCATGCTACTTAGCATCTCCGCCCCATTCACCATGTCCACGACGCTCCCAAAGCCGCATCATGTCATCGACGATGCCGAGGTACCTCCAAAGGGAGACTGCGGAAATGACCCACCGGCCATTCGGGCGCGCAGCTTCCAATTTGCCACTGGTGAGAAGGCGCTGAATCTGACGGCGACTCTTGCCGAGAAAATCGGCTGCCTCCTGACTCGTGAAAACTTCGTCGGGTGCTGTGAGGTGCATGCGGGAACTCCTGTTTGTGTCTTTCACAACAAAATGCGCGCAGTGCATGAAAACAGGAAGGATGCCGGATCAGAGAATTGTGGATAACCTCAGATAAGCGTCAGCGAGGCTACTGGGTGGAGCCCCAGCAACTGGCGATGTTCAGGTGATAGCGTGACGGGCTCGCACAAGCTTCTCGATCAGATGAAAAGTATAGTAATTATACCATTTTAAACATATATTGCCTCCTATGAAGTTCGAGTATGACCCCGACAAAAGCGCCGCGAACCGTGAAAAGCACGGGATCGACTTTGATGAGGCCCAGGCTCTCTGGGATGATCCTTATCTGATCGAGGCCCCTGCCAACGTCACGGATGAGCCACGCTTTCTGGCGGTTGGCATGATCGGGGCCAGACACTGGACGGCTGTCTACACATACCGGAGCGACCGGGTGCGGATCATCTCCGTGCGCCGCGCTCGCAAGCAGGAGATTGACCACTATGAAGGCGACTGAATTCGACGAACGGTTTGAGGTGGGCGAAGACATGTCCGCCCATGTCGATTGGACAAAGGCGCGCCGCCTCAATGTCGAGGCCAAGCGGGTGAACGTGGATTTCCCGACCTGGGTCGTCGCAGGCCTGGACCGGCAGGCCCAGAAGCTTGGCATCACCCGTCAGGCACTGATCAAGATGTGGATCGCTGAACGCCTAGAGTGAGGCGCGCGCTGGCCCGATCGCGCCGGGCATTTCGCCAAATAAATCAATACGCCCTTGGATAAAGCTTTGCCTGCTGACATGAATAAACCATGAGCCTGATCAGAACGAAAAAACGCGTAGCCGATCATGGCGAAGTATTCACACCGGAATGGATGGTGGATGCTATGCTTGATCTGGTGAAAGAAGAGTCTGAGAGGATCGACTCGCGGTTTCTTGAACCTGCTTGCGGCAGTGGCAACTTTCTTGTGAAGGTCCTCAAGCGGAAGCTTTGTGCAGTCGAATTGAAATTCGGGAAATCCGAATTTGAAAAGCGGCAATACGCACTTCTCGCCCTCATGTGTGCTTACGGCATCGAGCTTCTGGAAGACAACATTATCGAATGCCGCGCCAACATGCTCGAAGTGCTGGCCGATTACCTACGGATCGACGAGACCGACGATCTGTACAGGGCCGCTTCCCATGTGCTGTCACTGAATCTAATCCAGGGCGATGCCCTGTCGATGAAGGGGCATGACGGCGCGCCGATCACCTTTTCCGAGTGGGGCTATCTGGGCAAGGGCAAGTTCCAGCGGCGGGATTTCAGGCTGGACGTACTGACTGGCTCTTCGGCCTTTAGCGCCGAAGGAACCTTGTTTTCTCACCTCGGCAAGCATGAGATTTTTACCCCGACAAAGACCTACCCGCCGATGACCGTTCGTGATCTGGCTGCACGGGGTGACAACCCGCAGGAGGCCGCATGAATATTGAAGAGGGCTTTGCCCTACGCGGGCGCAACCCGGATGTCCTGACCTGTATCGCGAACCTGTCGAACGATGAGGTCTTCACCCCTCCTGAATTCGCCAACAGGATGCTGGACACTGTGGCAGCAGCGTGGGCAGCAGACCATGACGGCGCGGATATCTGGGCAGATAAGACCGTCAAATTTCTTGATCCTTTCACGAAGTCAGGCGTTTTCCTGCGGGAGGTCACAAAGCGCCTGATCGCAGGGCTGGAAAGCGAGATTCCGAACCTTCAGGAGCGGGTGGACCACATCCTGAACCAGCAAGTCTTTGGCGTAGCAATCACAAAGATCACAAGCTTCCTAGCACGGCGAAGTCTATACTGTTCAAAGAACGCCAATGGGTCTCACTCTATAACAAAAGAATTTTCAAATCCTGAAGGCAATATCTGGTTTCAACGGATCGAACACACCTGGAACGCAACAAAGTGCGTGTACTGTGGGGCACCCAAATCAATTCTTGATCGCGGCGATGATATGGAAAACTACGCATATGCGTTTATTCATACAGATAATATAAAATCCCAGATATCGGAATTTTTTGGAGGACACATGCAGTTTGACGTTATTGTTGGTAACCCACCTTATCAAATGAAAGGAGGAGCAGGCGGCACTAGCGATTCATCCATCTACCACCTCTTTGTCGAGCAAGCGATGCGTATGGAACCTCGATATCTTAGCGTTGTTATTCCTTCTCGCTGGATGGCTGGTGGCCGAGGAATGGATGAATTTCGGAAATCAGTTCTTGCAGGCGGACACTTTCGAGAGCTCGTCGACTTTCCGGCGTCAAGTGATGTCTTCCCAGGGGTAGAAATAAAGGCTGGTGTTTGCTACTTTTTATGGGACAAAAGTTATTCTGGAGAGTGCGCAGTAACAACCGTTCGAAGCGGTGAGAGCACCGGGCCACTTTTAAGAAATCTTGACGAATATGATATCTTTGTTCGCGATGGGCGCGCAATTTCTATCTTGCATAAAGTACTCGGTCACAAAGAGCAGCCGATCAACACGATTCTGACCCGCGATACCGCATTTGGTTTGGCATCAAACTTTGATAGGTTTGATAAGACGCCGGGCAGTGATAGTGTTTCACTTTACTACATTAAGAGAATGAAAAGAGGGATCGGCTACATCGCTCGAGACAAGATCAATAAGAGCGTTGGGTTGATAGACAAGTGGAAGGTTTTAGTGCCGGAAGCTTATAATGGTGGCGACGGGCTTCCTCACCAAATTCTAGGAAAACCTGAAATTGCTCCGCCACCATCAGTCTGCACCCAGTCATATCTTGTATTCCATGTAGAATCAGAAGCTGCTGCGGCAAGCGTTCGATCGTATTACTCGACGCGTTTCTTTAGATTTCTCGTTTCTCAAAGGAAAATTACTCAGCACGCCCTGAATTCAACCTATAAGTGGGTACCACTTCAAAAATGGGACCGAAATTGGACCGATAGCGAACTGTATAAAAAATACGGTATCACGGATGATGAACAAGCCTATATCGAGTCTCAGGTGAAACCAATGAATATCACCGACGGCGAAGATGCATAAGCCCACCATCGACGACATCCTCTCCCCAAAGCCGGAAGCGCGTCCGCGCATCTATGCTTATTCCATCGCGGATGAGACCCATGAAGGCCTGCTAAAGGTCGGCCAGACCACACGGGATGTGAAGCGGCGGGTGGCCGAACAACTGCGCACGGCAGCGATCACCAATTTCCGGATCGAGATGGACGAACCCGCTGAACGCGATGATGGCACCATCTTTACCGACCACGATGTACGCGCCGCGCTGATCCGTAGGGGGATCGAGAACACAAGCCTGGAATGGATGCGCTGCACCCTGGCCGATGTTCACACTGTGCTAACAGAGCTGCGCACCGGCCTACGGTTCAGCGGTACGCACCATCAAACCTTCCCTATGCGCCGGGAGCAGGCAGAGGCTGTCAGACAAACCCACGCCTACTATCATTCCCGCTGGGAAGAGGACATGCACGCCGTTCCACGCTTCTTGTGGAATGCCAAAATGCGCTTCGGCAAGACCTTCACCTCGTATCAGCTCGCCAAGAAGATGGGGGCGAAACGCGTCTTGGTGGTAACCTTCAAGCCAGCCGTTGAAGACGCTTGGCAAAGCGATCTGGAAAACCACGCGGATTTTGACGGCTGGCAGTATCTGTCAGTCAAGACCGGCGGCGACCCGACACAGATCGACCGAAACAAACCTGCCGTCTATTTCGGCTCGTTTCAGGACCTTCTGGGCCGCGATGCACGCGGCAACATCAAGGCCAAGAATGAATGGCTCCACACCGAAAACTGGGACCTAGTCGTCTTTGATGAATACCATTTCGGCGCCTGGCGTGAGACAGCGAAAGAGTTGTTCGCAGGGGAAGAAGATGAGATCGCCCGCGAGGAAGCCCGGCTTGAAGACGCCAAAAAGCTGAAGGACCGGATCGCGGACCTGCAAGAGCCGCTGGAACCTGAAACCGAGTTTCTGCCAATCATGACAAAGGCCTATCTCTATCTGTCAGGGACGCCATTCAAGGCCCTGTCCACGGGCGAGTTCATCGAAGAGCAGATTTTCAACTGGACCTACACCGACGAGCAACGGGCAAAAGCTGCCTTTGCTGCCGCTCACCCGGACCAGTGGAATCCTTACGGTTCCCTGCCGCAGATGCGGCTGTTGACCTATCAGATGCCCGACGAGCTGCTGGCCATTGCCAGCGCCGGAGAGTTTGACGAGTTCGATCTGAACGAGTTCTTTGCCGCCACCGGGACCGGAAGCAAAGCTCAGTTCAAGCACAAGAGTGACGTTCAAAAATGGCTGGACATCATCCGAGGGCAGTATGCACCAGGCGCGGTAGATAGCCTGAAG
>Ga0115572_10004738_pt1 | contig 10549 bp, 9 predicted proteins | sample COGITO_mtgs_1206_FD_88681 | JGI IMG/M metagenome (GOLD analysis project Ga0115572, IMG submission 88681) | Pelagic marine microbial communities from North Sea - COGITO_mtgs_120607 | ecosystem: Environmental > Aquatic > Marine > Epipelagic | place: Germany:Helgoland, sampling site Kabeltonne... | reverse complement strand
TAGGTTCAGTTTAAAAAACCCTTTCATTTATGCAAGCACCAATTATACTGGCAGTTTAAATTTGTTGGATTTGATGAGAGATTATAATGTTAAAAAATACGTAATGGCATCAACTTCTTCTATATATGCAGGATCTAAAATGCCTTACAAAGAGGACTCAAGTGTAAATCAGCCTATTTCACCATACGCCGCTTCAAAAAAGGCAGCAGAATTAATTGCATACACTTACCATCATCAATTCAATATTGACGTTAGTATCGTTAGGTACTTTACTGTTTATGGTCCAGCTGGAAGACCAGATATGAGCGTCTTAAGATTTGTTAAATGGATAGATGAAGGAAAACCTATTGTCTTATATGGAGATGGCTCTCAATCTAGGGATTTCACCTATGTCGACGATATAGCCATTGGAACTTTAGCAGCTACTAAAAAAAAGGTGGGCTATGAAATTATAAACTTAGGTGGTGGCAAAAACCCTGTTGCAATTAATTTGCTTATTTCCAAGATTGAAAATTTACTTAATAAAAAAGCAGAATTAAATCAAAAACCATTTCATTCTGCTGACGTAGATTCTACCTGGGCCGATATTTCTAAGGCTGATCAGCTACTGAAGTGGAAACCTACAATTTCTTTGGACAAAGGTTTGGAAAAAACAGTAGAATGGTATTATGAAAATAAATCATGGCTAAAGGATATAAATTTCATTTAACTCGATAAGATTTGTAGTTTTTTATTAAATAACATCATTCGTGGTGATATTTCTCTCCTCTAATTATTGTGAAAGCTCTATACAACTGCTCTTTAAATATTAACCGTACCATTTGGTGAGAAAATGTCATTTTTGATAAACTTAGTTGACTATTTGCTATAGAATAAACCTCTTCACTAAAACCATAAGCACCACCAACAATAAAGGCGATAGATTTGGTGCTTGTCAACATTTTTTGATGAATAAACTTCGATAAACCTTTTGATGAATAACTTTTACCATTGTTATCTAAAAGAATAATCTCTTCATTAGAGTTAAGTTTACTTAAAATCAATTTTCCCTCTTTAATTTTAAGTTCTTCTCTTGTTAATTTTCCTCCATTTTTTACTTCTGAAATAAGAATTTCTTCAAACTTACAGTAATGTTTCAATCGTTTTGCAAACTCCTTTTCACCACTAACCAAGAAATCACTGTTTGTTTTTCCAATTACAATAAATTTAATTTTCATTATTCAAAAGTATAGATATTTCCAATAGATTATTATAGATTTATTGCGTTATCAAATTGATGGATAATTTGATTTTAAGAATTAAAGAGATTTTCATAAATGAAAAAAATTCTAATCTGTGTAGGTACTAGACCTAACTTTATAAAAGTTACAAGATTTAAAAAGCTAAGCTCTAATTATAATTTGGAAGTTAAGATTTTACACACTGGACAACATTTTGATCATCAAATGAGTAAAGTTTTTTTTGACGAATTAAAATTAGAAAAACCAGATATTTATTTAGATGCCAAAGGAAATACACAAGTTGAAATGATTGCGGATATCATGGTGAAATTTGAAAAAGAATTAAACAATTATCGACCTGATGTTGTTCTGGTTCCAGGAGATGTTAATTCGTCAGTCGCGTGTGCATTAGTGGCTTCAAGAAACGGAATAAAAATTGGCCATATCGAAAGTGGCTTAAGAAGTTTTGATAGAACAATGCCTGAAGAAATTAATAGAATATTAATAGATGATTTAAGTGACCTTTTCTTTGTAACGGAACAAAGTGGACTAGATCATTTAATTAAAGAAGGAAAAGAGGCAAATAAAATTCATTTGGTTGGAAATACTATGATAGACTCTTTAGTAAACTTTAAAGGCGCTATCGATAAAAGTAACATATTAACAAAAATTAAATGTACCAAAGACTTTGGGTTAATGACCTTTCATAGACCGTCCAATGTTGATAGTAAAGAGACGTTAAGTGAATTAGTTAAAACGATTGAATTATGTTGTGCAAATCTTACCATGGTAGTTCCGTTGCACCCTAGAACAAAGAAATCTTTAGTCAAACATAATCTTTGGGATAAATTTAAGAGTACAAAAAATTTAATATTAACAGATTCATTAGGGTATCTAGACTTCATGAAATTAGTTAGTTGCTCCAAAATTGTAATAACCGATTCTGGCGGTATTCAAGAGGAAACAACATTTTTACAAATACCATGTATAACTGTAAGGAAAAATACGGAGCGACCCATAACCATTTCAATGGGAAAAAATGAATTGATTCCATTAAATGGAGATCTGATTTCTAATAGAATGATGGCAAAGTTAAAAAACATTGAAAAAGGCAAAATCCCACCTCTTTGGGATGGATATGCTACTGAACGAATTTTGGCAACTATAAATGATCAACTATAAAAAATACTAAAAGTTAATTTTAAAATTGTTTTCACTTAAATTATTGAATAAGAGAGTTATTTAATTGAAAAATCTATAAAGTTTTTTATAAATCTATTAAAATTGGGTTCAGCCAGCCCGTTGTAAGAGCCATTAGAGCTTAAGTTTAATAAGTAATTTTCATTATTTTTGACTAAAACAACATCACAAAGTATGTTTTTACCACTAGCCAAAACAGTCACATTGGAACCAGTGTACATGTTTATTTTATCAGTTTCTACAGAAGCAACATATTCTCCACCTATCTCCATCTCATCAATTCCTTCGAATAAAAAATGAGAAGTATCTTTTAATATTAACGAACTATTTTTATCATAATCCGTCGAAGTGTAGTATGTTCCAAGAATTGGAGTAATTACTTCTTTTGGCATAATTTGTTGAGTTACAGTTAAAAACCCATTCAATCTTTCTACCTTTCTAAACATATTGTTTCCCGAAAGAAATAGAATATTATTTTTTGTTTTTTCAGAATTAAGTCTTCCAATCATCCGACCACTCCAATACTCTGTATGGCCACTAAAAATTATTAAACCATTGGAATTAGAGAAAGATTGATTAGCAAATTGCTTACAATCTAATATCTGAAATTGATTAGGGTAGTTATTATACAAAAGTTTTATTAATGGTAATTCGCTAACTACCAAATGATATTTTTTCCCCTCAATTACTTTCATGTTATCTTTTAAAAAAGTTTCAATTTCATTTTTATTGCCCAGATTTGGTCTGTTAATAGCAAGATGATATGCTATACTTGGTTTATATACAGAATTAGACCCGCCACTATGTTTCCCTAATGGAGCTAAAAAATTAAATCGTCTTCTTAAATTATCAATAAAAATTCGTGATTTTGGAGTAATCTTATCTATGTAATTGCTTTTGCCACCAAATGAATTGTAACAACACCAAGTGTAGTCAGAAAGTACTATTTTTATTTTAGGTTCAATGTTGGTTTGATTAACAAAAAAAACATCATGGAAAGTATTTCTATCATTTTTTAACGTTAGAATATAAATACCAGCAGAATCTGCTATTAAATGATCAGTAACAACGGAGTGATTTAAACCATGAAATTTTTTGTCTGAAAGATCAAAAATTTCATTGCTAGGTTTGAAAACTTTCTTGTTTTTAGTAATGACATTTGTTATCTCAAAGATATAGTTAGAATCATCAGTAAATTTTGATATTTTAATGCTGTCTCCTACATTAAAAGTGTAACCGTTAGAAAAATAATAATAACAAGGCTCGTTAACAATAGATTTAAAGTTGTTTACTTTGATGGTTCTAAAATAATTTGATGCCAGAACAACAGAAATAAAACTTAATGTAACTGCAATTGATAATTTTATTATAATCTTTTTCATTCTAAAAAACAGCCTAATTCTATTTACAAATTAAATTACAATATTATATTTGAATTAAATGAAATTTTTTTTAAGAAAAATAAAACATAATATTGTTTTAATCAAAACTAAAATAATATTTAAGTACAAAAAAATAGATAGTGGCAAAGGAAATTTATTATTTGGTAAATTTATTTTATATAATTACGGAACGGTAAAAATTGGGAATGATTGTAAAATTCTAAGCAGAACCAAAGAATATCAAAATTATATTTATCCTGTATCACTTAGTGTTATGACTAAAGATACAGTTATTGAAATTGGGTCTGGAGTTGAATTAGTAGGTTGTTTTTTCAGAATTAGATACGGCTTAAAGATTGGAAATAAAACGGTAATAGCTCCAGGAGTAAGAATAATTGATCATGACCATGATACAAGTCCCAAAAATAGACACGATAATGTGTTCCCAGGAAAAAATATTATTATTGGAAGCAATGTTTGGATTGGTTATAATGCAACAATTCTTAAAGGAGTTGAAATTGGAGATGGGGCTATAATTGCAGCAGGAAGTGTTATTACAAAGAACGTTGCAAGCAACACTATAGTTGGCGGTATTCCTGCCAAAGAAATTAAAAAAATAAATTAAATTTTGAAGATCGGGGAAAGCTTTTATGCTTTTATTTATTGTTTTAATATTATATTTGAATAACTTATGTTTTTTTAAACATAAATTATGCCATTCCATTTCATCTCAAAAATGAGAGGTAATTAATATAATTGACCTTTGAATTTTTGTTATCTGTATTTTTTTAATATTTGTAAATATTTAACTCAAGTTGACAATATTAAACTTTCTAAAAAAGGACCTCTATATAATAAGACTATTGTCTTTAATAATCCTAATAATTATTATATATACAAGATCTTTTCCTGCTTCAGACCATTTAAATCAATTAGGAAGCGCCTTTAATTTCATCAAAGGAAATGGGTTCTCCTTAGCATTTTTTGATGGAAAAGAAATTTCTTATTATAATTTAGACCATTGGCCAAAATTTTATTCACTTGTGTTAGCCTTCTGCCTTTTTATTACCAAAAACGTTAACTTATCCTTTTTGTTAGGTGAGTTTAGCTTATTTAGTTTATTTGTTTTTTCTCTATATCAAATAATCAATTTATTATTTAAAGAGTTAGTTAATAAAAACTTAGCCATAAACTTAGCTGCTATTTCGTTGGCTACTTCAATCGCTCCTTTTAAATACGGAAAAGGTATGGATTTAGCCTGTGTTTCAGTTTTTTTAATCTTAGCAGTACATCTTTACAAATATTACTTTGAAAAATCAAACTATAAGCATATAGTATTTGTATTTATTGGGTTATCCTTTATTTGTCATATGAGATATGATTATTTACCTAAAGCTTTAATGTTTTATGTTTTTATAATTGCTCTAGATATTTTTCAAAAACACACAAGAAAACACTTGTTTCTAAAAACATTTTTATCATTAGTTTTTTTTGTAAATTTTTCTAGCATTTATTTTAGTGATTATTTTCAAAAAACTTCGCCTAGTATTGCAAATGTAGCGACTACCCAAACTGTTAATTTTGATAGCTATTGGAATGTGCTGTACGCTCCCTTTATAAATTCTTTTATTCCAGATTTTATAATATATACTTTTTTGGGGAAATTTCTTAGTTATTCATTATCCAATAATTATTTTTTCTTTGTGTTGATCTTGAGTGTTTCTTCGTTAATAATTGTTTTTGCATTATTAAAAAATATTAAAAAACATTTTTTAACTATACTTCTTTTATTTTTCTGTATTTCAAATTTAGTTACTCTTTTTGTTGTTTATGGACCTTTTGAATTTTATAAAAACTCTTGGGTTGAAGATCCTTATGTAATAAGTTACAGTGGGTTAGCTGTTGTAAATAGATACTTTTTATTGCTTCATGTTTCAACATTTCTTCTGGGAATGTATTACGGACTGGCTTATAAAAAACCCTTTTTCAGATATTTGATTTATTGTTCTGTGTTTTTTGGGTTAATTCATTTTTGTTATCTTTTTTCAAGATACTCTCTTGAAAAAGAAGAAAATCAAAAGCTTGTCTCTAATCCTTCTGAAGTTTATATTGATTGTCAAAAAATAAATACCATATTAAATTTAGATAACGATAATAACAACTTATTTGTTCCATTATACCAAAACGATACTATTTATAATAGACAAGTAAAGCCAGAACAAATTGCTAGATCAAATGGGTTTATAATTTACCGCTCTAAAGACGCTTTTAAAAGTGCTATGAAATTTAATACTAAATTTGACAATATTTATATTTGCAGCTCTACAAGAAGAAAAGAAACATTAAAAAGCTACGAAACAATTTACAGCGGTAAAATATATTCTTTACACAAAAAAATAGATGATTAATAATAAAACCGTAGCCGTAGTTGTTCCTTGCTACAATGAGGAGTCTCAAATTAAACAGGTTATTAAAAATATGCCTGAATTTGTAGATAGAATTGTGGTGGTAAATGATTTGTCTGAAGATCAAACTGAAGCTGTTGTAAAATCTCTTATTAATAATGAAGTTTATAATTCAACAACAGAAATCAACCCAAAAAGAGTTGTTCCAAACCCCTACAACAGAGCTGAACAAGTTCTTGAAAAAGTAAATGAGGAAGAAATAAAATACTATACTCCTCAAAAAAAAGAAGAATCGAAAAGTAAAATTATTTTAATTAATCACCTTCAAAATGGAGGTGTTGGAGCTGCAATTGCTTCTGGTTATAAATGGTGTAAGGATAACCAGATTGACTGTGCCGCAGTTATGGCAGGTGATGGCCAAATGGATCCTAATGAATTAGATTCTATTTGCAGACCTGTAATTGAAGAAAATGTTGATTATGTAAAAGGAAATCGCTTAATTCACAGAAGCGCCTTATTAGTAATCCCCAAGGTTAGATATTTAGGTAACTCTATATTGTCTATTTTAACTAAATTAGCAAGTGGATATTGGCATATTAGTGACACACAAACAGGATTCACCGCCATTTCTAACAGAGCTATAAACTCGATTAGGTTATATAATATTTATAAAAGTTATGGTGTGCCAAATGATATTTTAGTAAAGCTTAACATTGCCTTTTGCACTATAAAAGAAATTGAGATAAAGCCCGTCTACCAAGTGGGTGAGCAGTCTAAAATGAAAATCATTAACGTTATTCCTAGAATTTCATTTTTATTATTTGTTTCGTTTTTTAAAAGGTTATGGGTTAAGTACCTTTTTAGAGACTTTCATCCCTTGTTTTTATTGTATAATATGTCATTCATTTTGTTTGGGCTATCTTTTCCCTTTGCAATCAAAATTTTGTATAAAGTGATTTCCAATGAAACATTAAACCCTTTTACATTTTTGGCTTTTTTATTTTTATTTATAACCGCTTTTCAGGCTTTTTTATTCGCGATGTGGATGGATATTCAAGACAACGAAAGACTGTATAAATAATGTACAATATTTCTTAGTTAGTTGATTAGATTAAGAGAAGTTGCGGGTTGTTTTGGAAGCTAAAAAAAGAGTTGATTAAATAGTTGTTGATTCGGACTCACTAAATTTAGCAGGGAACCGCTTTGAATATGATTCTGGAAAGAACCCTAAATGGGTTAAGTTTTTTAATAAACTAGCCAAGAGTTGGGAAGCTCTTTTTATTCAGAATTTCATTTTAAGATTTATTTGTCATGTTAATCTAGTGAATGACAATACTACTACTAGAAGTGCAGGAGGAGTAGATGGGGATATGCTGTAAGTAAATTAGTGGGTGAGCATTTAGCAGACACGAGGGCTGAAAAAATCATAAAGATTAATCAAGGCTTGTAACAAACCTTTTTATAGTGCTTTTTGCGATTACGAAAGAAAGGAAATAAATTTAATATGCGAAATTGCTTGAAAACGGTGAGAACTTCTTAGCAACCCATGTACAGGTAGCTCATTGTGATAGGGTAATCGGATCTGTCAATTTAATTTGAGGAGAAGGAAAACTTAAACTCAATGAAATTGAAATTGTCGATCAGGTTTCTACGTCAATAAAAAAATCAAGTCAATTAGAAAAAGACTCAAATATCGTCACTTTTCTTGCCTTTCCTATTAAAAAACTCTTTCGGTTTAATATGATGAGTATTTAGTAACAAATGAGTTATTCCAAAAGGAATCATAAGCACAATTGTACTAAACCTCCACATCAATGAAAATATGGCCCCTAAAGATGCTGTAAGCCCCACTAATTTAAAGACACTTCCCATATATAATTCCTGTATACCAATATTCCCAGGAAGAACTCTTATTAATGATGAAACTCTAGTGGTTAATAGTAAAACAAACAACCCAAAAGTATTTATTCCTAGGTCTAACATTTCGTTTATTTTCATGAATGACACATATGTGATTAATAAGTAAATAAAAGTTAAAAGCACATTTAGAAAAATGATTTTTTTGTTCTTCATCATATCTGACGATGACCCTACCAATTCATTAATTAAGCTTTGAAATATTCCTAAAAAACCTTGCTTAGAAAAAGGGAGTAACTGAAAAAGTTGATTCCCTAACCTCACTAATAATGGGCTTAAAACTAGAGGGGTGCTAATATAAAAAATCTCCGGCCCTAAGTCATCAGTTAAAAAATACCCAATAACTCCAAATACCCCACTTAGAATAAAGGATATATAAATTAACACCACTCCAAGAGCAAAACCAGTTGTAGCCTTTACTTTATATTTCGCCTTTAAGAAAAGGGTTGAATAAATTATCCCTCCATTTGTGGGAATGATATATCCAAACAAAGTCATTGCAACTGGTAAGCAAATAACATCAACCAATGAAATTTTAATTTCATATTGTTCTTTTAACATGAAATATGTTTGCAACCCCATTGTTAAATATCCAATGAACGTAATGATTGTTAAAAGGCCAAAGTCAGCTATACTAACATTTTTAAGTGCCTCAAATGTATTATTTTGATTTAGATAATAGAAGATCCCAAAAACTAATACTAATGCTACGAAAACCTTTGTGAAGTCAGCCTTTTTCATTTATAATGATACATATATGCTTTTTTAAGTTTTGGCTTATCGTCTACTTAAAGAGCTTTGGTATTGCCTCCAGACAAAAACTCTTTATCCTTAATTTTAAGCTTATTTTCAGGTAAACCAACAGCATTAATATACTGAAGATCATTAGGCTTAAACAGCTATGATTCAGGATAATAGCCATTAAGCTTTAATTACTTTTATGTTTTTATGGTATTGATACTTACTCTTTGTTAAAGTATCTCTATGAAAATTGTCATAAACCATAATTTTGTTGTCTTCAACAAGATTGAAACCTTCTCCACCATTAATAAAAATATTTCTATTCTTTGTCATAAACTATTTACTGTTTTTTTTTTCCTGTTTGAGTCAAAGACTCATAAAAAGGTAAAACTAAGCCTTTGCTGTAAGCTCTCAAAGCGTTTGGAAAATGTTTTTCTACATTGATTTGATATTTCTTTTTATAATAATGCTGCTCAGGAATTCATTTAGCGCAATAGTTAGAAGCCAATCCCTCAACGCTAAAATATTCTATTACTTGTTAATGAAAAAGTTTATTTTGCTAATTGACGGCTTATGAAGCAGTATTATATTCTTCTAAGCTTGAATAGCATAGTTATAGTTCTTGGTTAAAATTTCTTTGATTCTAGCATCGCTAACTTTTATCATCTGAGGAATAATGCTTTCCTTGCTCATTCCTGGAACTGAGTTGATTTCGATTAAAATTGGTGTGTTTTCTTTTGAAATTATATAATCAATTCTGGCAATCCCTTTCATCCCTAAAATACCATATATTTTTTTGGTTAAAAATTGTATTTTAATGGTCGTTTGCTCATCTAGTTCTGCAGGAGTTACTTCTTTAGACTTTCCGTTGTATTTAGCATCGTAGTCAAAGTATTCGTTCTCTGATATGATTTCTGTAACAGGAAGTGCCTTTATTCCCTCTTTAGCATTGTAAACTCCGCAGGTAACCTCTCTCCCTTCTATGCTTTGTTCTACAACTACTTCTGTTCCGTGTTCAAATGCCGCTTTTATAGCTGGTAATAATTTGTTTTCATTTTTAACTTTTGCAACACCAAAACTACTTCCCCCATCCGTTGGTTTCACAAAACAAGGTAGCTTAACTTTTTCTAAAATCTGTGATTCATTAATTTCATCATCCGGCTTTATTAATGCAGCTTCTGGCGCGTTTATACCAAAATTCTTTAAAAATTGATTACAATGAAATTTTTGAAAAGTTAAGGCCATAATAGCAGCGGATGAGGTGTTATAAGGAACTCCAACCATATCTAAGTAGCCTTGCAGTTTTCCATCTTCACCCGGTGTTCCATGAATTACAATAAAAGCGTATTCAAATTGTACTTTTAAATTGTTTTTTATAAAGCTAAAATCATTTTTGTCAATAGGATACCGTCCCTCTTCGTCATAAGCGGTCCATTCATTTTCATCTATCAAGACTCTAGTTGGAGCAAACTTAGTTCGATCTAAGTTGTCAAAAACAGTTTGTGCACTTTTAACTGAAATAGCTTTTTCTTTACTGTAACCTCCTTCTATAACCGCTACTTTTTTCATTGTTTCAAATTTAAGATAGGATTTTTGTCTTTATAAATTAACTTCTTATAATTATCAACTAAAGACTGTTACTCTAATCTTATATTTGTAAAAATATCATTTATAAATGAGTCTT
>Ga0115572_10004736_pt1 | contig 10549 bp, 13 predicted proteins | sample COGITO_mtgs_1206_FD_88681 | JGI IMG/M metagenome (GOLD analysis project Ga0115572, IMG submission 88681) | Pelagic marine microbial communities from North Sea - COGITO_mtgs_120607 | ecosystem: Environmental > Aquatic > Marine > Epipelagic | place: Germany:Helgoland, sampling site Kabeltonne... | reverse complement strand
TCAAGCTCTACTCTATGCTTTTGACCGTAATCAAAAGATATTGCAGTTACATTGTCATACTCTGATAAACATCTGAGTAGTAAAGTTGAGGAGTCCATCCCTCCTGAGAGACTAATTACAACATTTTTTGCCATTTGTATAAATTTAATATTTGCCAGGTATTATAAGCGTATAGGCTAACGCTATTCTAAAATAGAAGTTAAGGAATTTCCTATTGACTTCCAACGATCTGCATACTCTTTTAATGAATATACTTTTTTATTAGGGTCTCCGTTTAGTAATTCTCTTGCAACTGTTTTGAGTGCTGCTCCAAAATTACCTGGGTAAGAGACTGTCTTAATATAAGGAGTATCGTTATCTCCTTTAATAACTCTTTCATATACTGTAAATCCACCACTAGCAGATTTAGAGATAAAAAATGGTTCCATAGCAGGATCTTTTACGATCGTGTCTGTAGATGGGATTGAATCTGGTTTTCGTAACATATTAAAATAAAATTAATTCTTTAAGATTTTGTGAAGTCTGCAGACCTACATGCTTTGATGTATCTCCGTTTTCTTGTATAATTACTGTAGTAGGTACAGATCTAATTTGATATTCAGCTGCTAAGCCTTTTGTATCACTATCAATATCTACTTCAATATACTCTACTCCGTCTGTGATTTCTTCTTTTACCTTGTTCCATACCGGAGCGTAAGATTTACATGGTCCGCACCATGAAGCACTAAACTTAATTGCTTTTTTTGCCATATCTATTTTTCTTTTTGTAATGATCTGCTTTAGAAAATTTAGAAGTACGTTTACCTTCTTGTACAGGAGCACCTTTCTTAAAGGTTACTAACCATTCTTTTAATTGTGTGATTCTTTGCTTTGCGCTGTTTTTTGACATATAACTATTTCTTTTCTTATAAGATACGAAAAACCTTTTAATTACACAACTTTAATAGTAGTTATCTCCTAATTGATACTGTACAAACCAGTCTAAAGAACCACTAAAGCTAGCATCTATAGTAACAGGATTATCTACAGATAATGCTGAACCTGTAAATGCTGAGTTTGAATACCATGCTGCAAATACATAAGGGTAGTTTGCAGTTACTGTAGCAGTAAGTGTAGGATTTATAGCAAAGTTTTGCCTAGCGGTATAAGGTAGAGTTGTAGTAGCTTGATTAGTACCGTTAATTTCTAAAGTTCCATAATCTCCTGGGTCAAAATCAAAAAAGAAAACATTTTGTGCTGATTCTCCTAAAGAACCCGATCCTATATTAGTACATAAGGTTAGGTTTTTAATAAAAAATTGCGAAATGCTATCTTCTACTTGGAACTGTAATCCATTAAATAGATCTTGTCCTGTAAATGTACCACTTGAAGAGACGCTACTAGTAAGTAAGTTACTAGCTGTTATAGCAGTATGGTATATCTGTAATTCATGCATATCTGCAGAATTGACCGTATTTTGAATTTTAACTGTTTTCATTACTTATAAATAGTTAGCCATCACAACTTAAGCAATCTAAAGATGTTCTAGAACCTATATCTCCATTAATCACAGAATCTGTTCTTAAGTAATATAGTGTTTTTACCCCAAATCTCCATGCAGCTTGGTGGACTTCATTAATAAATTTAGGTGAATCTGTAGGATCAAAAGCTAGGTTTAGTGATTGTGTTTGATCTATATATTTCTGTCTAGCACCTGCTTGTTCAACTAAAGCTAATTGGTTAATTTCTGCAAATGTTAAAAATATTGGTTTATCGTCTGCTGGCATTACATCTTCAGGTAGATTAGCGATGCTTCCTCTATCTTTCATGATCTGATCCCAAACTTCCTCAGTGTTAGCTCCTTTTTCTATGAGGTACGTTTCTAAAGCAGGGTTTTTTCTAATAAATGTGCCTTTAGCTGAATTAAATGTATATACGTTAGCTGGTACAGGCTCGATACCGGCTGATACACCTCCTGCTATTGTGCTGTTTGATACTGTTGGAGCAATAGCCATTACGTGAGTGTTTCTCATTCCTGTTCCTTTACACCAAACTGGTTCTCCATATTCTATAGCCAATTGTCTTGAAGCTGCTTCAGCTTTAGTTCTAATATCCGAAAATATTTGGTGAGTAAGAGATGTTGCTGCAATAGAAGTGAATGGAATCTTTTCGTTTTGTAATAAAGTATGCCACCCTAAAACTCCTAGTCCAATTGCTCTACCTTTTTTAGCAGATCTGTGAGCTCTAATTAAAGAATCTCTACCTGAAGTTTTAGCTAAAAACTCTTCTAATACTCCGTCTAGGAAATAAATTGAAGTTTCAATTAAATCGCTATTTTTCCATTCGTGCCATTTACTTAAATTTACAGAAGAAAGACAGCATATAAAACTATGCTCTTCATCTGTGTGTAGAGTAATTTCAGAACATATATTAGTCATACTAACTTCTAAGTTGTTCTTTTTATAAGCAGGTGGATTAGCATTGTTAACTGTATCCTTGTACATGATATAAGGTTCTCCAGTTTCTACTCTAGACTTAAGTATTTTAACCCATAATCCCATTGCATCAGCGTCTCTATGCTCTAGTTTTTGCATAAAGTTATCATCCACTACAACGCATTGATGTAGGTTTAGACACTGTCTATTTGGGTCTCCTTTAGGTCTACGAATCTCTAAGTATTCTTCTATATCTGGGTGATTAATATCAAGATTAACAGATGCTGCACCTCTTCTCACTGCTCCTTGGTTAGTGGCAATGATGGTAGAGTCATAAATCTTCGCCCATGGAACTACTCCTTCAGAATTTCCCATAGATCCATCTCCAATCTTTTCTTCTCTACCTCTAATCTTTGAAAGTCCAATTCCTACTCCACCACCTAAAGAGGTCAATCTCATGAGCTCGGCATTGGTTAATCCAATTCCTCGTATACTGTCGGGGGTATCGATTCCGAAACATGAGATTGGCAATCCTCTATCAGTTCCTGTATTTGAAAGTACAGGAGAGGCTAAGTTCAACCATCCTTTCCATATATACCTGTAGAATTTATTCTCTAAATCAGGTCTATCTAATCTCTTAGCTATTGTAGAAGCAACTCTTCTATAAGCTTTCTTAGGTGTTTCACCTGGGAGCATATATCCTTTCGAGATAGTTGCAAGTGAAACATCATTCATCCATTCTGGGTAATCTTTTCCAGCTTCCCAATTGCTGGTATCTACTATTATGCTCATAACTTTTGTTTTAAAATGCTGATGACCAGTCTAAATGTCCTTTACTATAATTTGTTACTCTACTTGCAAAGAAATCTGTTTGCTGTTTACCTGCAATCACTGCGTCAAACCATTTCATAGTCTTCAATGCTCCTTTGTCAATGTCTTCTGATGCTACAATCGGGGATAGACCTAAGTCTGCCATTTTTGTATTTACTCTATGTTTAATAAAGTTTTTTAATTCATTTTTAGTAAGGTTCTCTAAGTCACCCATTTCAAATATCTTATCAATAAAGTCAAACTCTAACTGTAAAGCATTTTTTGCTGCTTCTTCTATATCGTTTATTAAAGCATCAGTTTTAAACTCTGGATGCTCTTTCATTAATGTTCTAAATAACCAACATCCTGCTTCAGAGTGTAGAGATTCATCTCGTACAGACCATTCTACAATCTGTCCTACTCCTTTAAGTTTGTTTCTCATCTTAAACGACAAAAGAACTGCAAAGGAACTAAATAAATTAACACCCTCCGTAAACGCGGAAAAAATTGCTAGAGACTTAGCTCTATCGTGCCAATTAGGTTCTCCATTATGTCCATCTCTGACATTCATAAGGTTTTCAATCTTAGCCATTGTGGCTTCATCCTCCATAAACTCAGCAAAGTTATCTAAACCTAGTTGCTCATTTAATAGTGAGTATGCTTCTGCATGTATAGTTTCACTAGACCCAAGAGTCGTCCCCATCATGATAATCTCCGGTTTTCTAAACCACTTAGTGACCAATGTTGACCAATAGTCATTAACAACAGTCTCTGTTTGTGCAAATCCTTTAAGTATGCCCCCTACAACATTTTTTTCATGTGCTTTCAAGTTAGATTTCCAGTCAGTAACATCTTGCGACATAGGAACTTCGGTATGAAGCCAGTGTGCTTGTTGTTGTTTTAACCAGTAATCGTATGCTTTAGGGTATTCAAAAGGCTTATACACAACTCTTTCTTCTAGTAAACTCATATATCTTTATATATTATTGGTATTGTTAGACAAAAACACCCGGCGGACTATGTCTTTCGGGCATGGTAATAAATAGAATATATATTTACTATTCATCACCAAATTAGTTAAATTTTATCAAAAATTTTATTTACAGTGGCTCTATCAACTGTGAAGTTACTATCCCCGCCTGGTTCAATCAAATCTGAAGGATCTACTTTTCCTTCAAACTCAATATGACCATTATTCGTATCCATTTTAACATTATAAGTCATTCCGTCTTGACCGTATCTGTTCTTCATAACATGGACTCTTCCGGTACCAAGTACCTTATCCTCTTTTTGTCTGGATAAAGATAAACAAATATCTGCTACCATCATTTTGTCGTATGAACCAGCTGCTTTATCTCCTTCAATTACTGAATCTTTAGCTCCCATTCTATTAACCTGTGAAGGAGTAATAATAGGTATCTTTAATTCTTTAGCTAATCCTTTAGTAGCAATAAATACATCATCTATTTCATCTTTACGTTCTGCAAACTTAGAACCTCTAGAAGGTGCTCTCAAGTAATCAACATAATCAATTACAACTAAATCAGGTTTATGGTCCATATCAATACATTTCTGTATATGAGATCTAATACTACCAACCCCAGCAGACTTGGGTGCATACTCTTTAACAATTAACGCTCCTTTAAGGCCGTCAACATGTGTCTGAACTTCTTTACGGTGGTTATTAACTTCATCAATAGAGTGCCCTGTAAAATAACAGTCAAATCTCTTACCGACGTAATCTTCTCCGAGTTCCAAAGTATAATAGTTGACTTTATAGCCCATCTTAACAGCATGAGCTGCCATAGCAACACAAGTCCAAGACTTACCACCTCCCGGATTACCAAATATAATAGCCAAGTCCCCAGGTCCAAATCCTCCTTGAAGTCCATCATTAAGGATAGGCCAAGGACTAGGAATAGTAGGACGGTAGTCAGTTCTATAACGAGTTTCAACGTCTTTGTTGTATTCATGTCCAATATTTTTATCCATACCAGCTTTCATAGCTTTCTCAATCATGTTTCTGATGCCATCAAAATCATGTTCTTTAAGCAAGTCGGCTGAGTTAAGTATTGCAGATTTCATTTCTTGGTTCTTACAGAACGTTTGAAACTCTTCTTGTACATACTCTAAATCATCTTGAGAAGCCTCGTATGAGTTTCTTAATTCTTCTTTAAGAGCTACTTGTAGTACTTCGTTTTCTAATTTCTGAAGTTCTACTTTAAGTACGTCCATTGTAATGTTGGTATGGTACTTATCGAAATATTTAATAATTTCGTTAATTATCCATTTATGGGAATCTGCATCAAAATAAAAATCGTGAAGTACGTCTCTAACGTTCAGTAGAAAAGTTTTGTCTGTAAGTAATGATCCAAGTACTTTTAATTGGAACCCCTTCCCGTATTGTTGTAAGCTCTTTAATGTCATCTATAACCTTGTTTGTTTAATTAATATATGATTTATTTATTTAATAACCAACTGCTAGATTGTATTTTATCACCTAATCCGTCAATTAATTCTATACCGTACTGTTCACAGATTTTTCTTTCTGGAATGGTAGTATTATTTTGATCTCCTCCGTTTGCAAAAGCTAATTTGTACGTTTCGTGAAACTTACTGAACATTAATTTTAGAGTTTCGTTTTGAGTGCTGTCTTCGTCTATTGAAACCCAAGCCATATCTACTACTGTAAGGGCTCTTATGATCTGTACTCTTTCTGCTTCATCCATAAAAAACGATGAACCTTTTATTTCCCTTTGTTTATCATTATTAACTATAACTATTAAAGCGTCTCCAGCTTCTTTAGCTTTATCAAATAATTCTAAGTGACCTTTATGTAAGGGATTGAAATAACCACTAACTATTATTGCTTTTTTCATGATCTAACTGTTAATCCTCTGAAATTCTCTAACCAACCTTCTGTATTTTTTGTAATACCTTCAATCTTATCCTTTTCTAATAGTCTAAGGAATGCTCCAGTCTGTAAATCAGGTACAGGGCTCTTAATAGTATCTACTACAACTGATTTTTCTTTCTCGTCTAAGTCAGATACATTGAGATCCATGAGTTTATAGTTTGTCTCGACTCTATCCCACTCAGTAATGATCTTGGGAAATATCTTCTTGAACTTTTTCTCTTCTAATTTTGCAGCACATACATCGTAAACATACTCTAAAGTAGTTCCAGGCTTATTCACTAAGTCAGGAAATTCAGATATAATTGTTTTTATACCTAATCCTTTAACTCCTGCTAAATTGTCCGAATTGTCTCCTAGTAATGCTTTAACTACGTTGTAATTCTCTGGTAATACCTTAAGTTCATCGAATATATTACTCTCTGTAAAGGTTTTCTTTTTAACCGGTGCATACACTTCGATTGTATCGTCTACTAGTTGCAAGAAGTCTTTATCAGAAGAAATAATAGTACATTTCTTAACATCACTCATAGATGCTCTCTTTGCAATATATGCTATAATATCATCCGCTTCTAACTTCTCCATCTGTAATTGCTGGACGGGTAAGCATTCTAGGTAATCTTGAGTCCTATAAAGCTGTCCTATAAGAGCTTCCATTTCTTCAGCCTTACTATCGTAAAGACCCCAGTGAGTAATTCTAGATGTTGCCCTCTGAGCTTTATAGTTAGGATCTATGTTTTTTCTATTAGCTGATCCTCCTTTGCCGTCCCATACTATCATAACTCTAGTAGGATCGAATATCCTTGTTACGTAGCCTAAAGAACGAAGAAACCCTACCAAGCCACCTACGTGATGACCTGATGGGTTCATCGCTTTGAGCAAAGAGAAACTACGAATTAACATATTCATAGCATCTATGACCAAGATATGGTCGTTCAACGCTCGGGGTGGGGTCTCTTTTAAATTGTCAAGTATGTCTTTGTATTCCATAATTTATTCTGGGTCATTAATCCAACCTACTATCACATACCTTGTACCTTCAGTAACCGGGGTAACAGCATGTGGTAATCTACTGTCAAAAAATATTGCTTTTCCTATATTTTGAATAACTCTACGTCTGCTGCTAGCTTTATTTGTAGTGTAAACGTCAAAGTCTCCTCCTTTGTAGGTATCATTGAGAGGAATGGAGAAAGAAAACTTTCTTGGTAATCCTTCTCCTCTATCTATATGAACTTTATACTGTCCTCCTTTGCTGTATCTGATAAAAGTTAATTCACTTATATCTAAAGGGGTTTGGATAGATTCTTTTATTTTGCCGGTAATGTTCTTAATTAACTTATTTTCTGTAATTAAGTTTTTTACATCACATTGCCGTACATTGGTTTCTGATTTTGCTACTCTACTCTCAGAAGTCTGAGCTATACCGTATTCTCCTTGAGCGTACTCTGAGATAATATTACCACATTGTTCTTTGGAAAATACGGGTATCTCTATTAACATTAATCAAGTAAGTTAGGAGATATTGGTGTTTCTTCTAAATCTCCTTCCTCGATTAGGTCAAAGTCTACTGAACCTACTAGTTTCAACCAGTGTTCTTTATGAGCATCTCTATACTTATCAATAGCTTTTTTATCATCTTCAATAAATCCGTGAGACGTCATAACAACTCTACCTCTTGATTGTACTCCTCCAATATGGTTCTTTTCAATCTGTATATTCGTTCTTTTAGCAAATTCAACTTGAAGACCGTTCTTTACAGCTTTAATCTTGGAAGTACCTGGGTTGGTTATATTACCAAAGGTTACTACTAATGTAGCATCATACCACATAGACATTCCTCCTTTATTCTGCAACTTAGGTTGACCCATTGGATGCTCTGGTTTCATTGTCCAGACTTTATTAATAGCTACTAATGTGTTAGTATAGGGTGAGTTCTCCTTTCTTGATAATAAAATCTTCTGATTAAGGTTATTACCGAATTGAGTAGACATCGCTCCTGCATTCCATTCGTTATTATTCTTATTAGAACGAACTGATAAATCACACGGTATAGAACCGATAGAATCCCAGAAGAAACACATATCATAAGGTAAGTTACCTTTTGCTTGTTCATCCATTAGGTCAGCCATATAAACTGCTACTTCTTCAATAGTGTTTAATGAACCTCTGTCAGCATATAAAAAGTGACCTTCATAATCTACTACTGTACCGTTGGCATCTTTGATTTCCTCGATCTGTAATCCCATCTCTTTAGCGTGATCCCAAGACCATTTCATCTCTGATATAATAAACACAGGCAGTATGCCCTTTTTCTGGGCATTAACTGCAGCTTCTAATAGGGCAGTTGTTTTGCCCGTATCACTGTGTCCTCTTAGTAGAGTTATATGTCCGGTTGGAATACCGGGAAGAGATGTTATGTCTTGAAAGGCTTTAGACAGTGGTATCCATCCCTGCTCTTTAAACTTAACAGAAGCATTTGAGAATCCTTTCTTTTTCTTAAAGTTTCCTAGGTTAAATCCTTTCTTGACTGCCGCAGACGCGGCTTCTTGTACTGCTTTTTTCTTTGCCATAAATATTACTCGTTAAATAGGTCGTCAAATTTACTAACTGTATCTTTATTGCCAGCAGTAGCTGTTTCTAAAGTAAAGTCAGTCTTTTGAGGACTAGAGCTTTCTGGCGGTGTTTCAGATCCTGCAGCTGGAGTATTCTCCTCTACTGAACCTGGATTTAAGTAGTTTTGTAGTTGTTTCTTGATAAAATCATAATCGTATTGAGTATGTACTTCTACTGGGTTAGGTTGTTCTTTCAACCAAGTATCTACTTGTACATTATCATCTGATAATGGTGTTTGTTTAGGTTTAATTCTTACTGATGTAGTAGGGTAAGGATTGCCGGGTTGTTGTTCAACTACCATATCCCATCCGTTAATAACATCTGTAAAATCTCCTACGTCTTCGTCTTCAGCTAAAGCAAGTAATGCTTTATAGATAGTAACTCCGAAGCCCCATAGTCTAACTCCTTTGTCTTCTTCTCCTCTTACGATAACAGGAGCAAAAACTCTAGTCTTAGGGTTAATTTTACCTGATAATGACCAGTTGTCTTTATCATTTGTTTTTCTAAGTTCTTTTACGAACTCTTCGATTGGATCTTGTTTACCAAAGTTTGATAAAGCTACCATTGGATACTTACCAATTCCATAGTGAAATTTTAATTCCTTGAATGGAAAAGTAGGATCGAAATGAGACGGTACAATACGTACTGTCTGTTTACCTTGTTCGGGTTTCCAAAAGATTTTTGAATAGTCAGTTTTCTCTCTTTCCTGACCGTTGTTGTTTAAGGCAGATAGTTTAGCCTTGATTGCATTGATGTCCATATAACTAATTTATTTAATTTATAACTCTATATATACCAATATAAGAACTTATTTTTAGTTCTCCAACTCTATTATACGAAAAAGTTTGGTATTTACTCTTTTTAATTCTGGACCTTTGGTTAACAGTATGCAATTTCTGTAATCCGTCCAGTTGACTCTAAAGCTTTTATCTAATACTCCATCATTTAACTCTTTAACTAGAGTATTCAGTGCATTGATTGTGTATAGGGTGTTTGATTCTTTCTTTCTATGTACTAGAATTGTATTTTCTAGAAATGTAGACACATTGCCATAATCAACGTTATAGGTACATATGTACTCGTCCTGGCTTTTTGAATATAGGACAAAGATCTTGTTGTATATAATCTTATACCTTTCCTGTATTTCTTTTAATGTGCTTTCTAATTCTCCTTCGGTAGAAAAAGTACAAAATAATTTGTTGCTCATATCTTCGTTTAAACTAATTTCGTCAATATCGTAATCGAATTGACGTAACTCTGTAACATTTGTCATTTTATATAAATATAAGTTAGTATCATAAAACCAAATTCTTTGAGAACTTGAATTTTACTGGGTATTTCCCATTTTCTGATAGTATTTGTTCTAAGTCGGTTAGTAGTTCCTTTCCGTCTTCCTTAGAAAAGTCGAAAAGAATTGAATCGTAAGTGTAAAGTACAGCTTTAGATTTTTTATCTTGTAAATATTTTAAAACTGCTTTTAATATAAGAATGTTTCTAGAAGTCTCTAATGACTGCATAACATAGTTCATTAACTTCTGAGGGTTCATTCCTTTGAGCGAGCTTGTGAAAGGTTTTCCACTAATTGGAGCCAAGACTTCTCCGTCAGCTTCGTATCGTTTCCATAACTCTTTGATATAATTATCAATTCTTGTAAAGATTTCAAGGAAAGCGTACTTGTCTGGTATCTTACCATAAATTGCGTGAAAGTTAATCTGTTTTGCTTGGTCATATTCATCTTCCGTGATTTCTTCTTTGTTAAAATATTGTTTTGCTAGCTGTTTATGAGCTGATTCGCTTG
>Ga0115572_10004732_pt1 | contig 10552 bp, 7 predicted proteins | sample COGITO_mtgs_1206_FD_88681 | JGI IMG/M metagenome (GOLD analysis project Ga0115572, IMG submission 88681) | Pelagic marine microbial communities from North Sea - COGITO_mtgs_120607 | ecosystem: Environmental > Aquatic > Marine > Epipelagic | place: Germany:Helgoland, sampling site Kabeltonne... | reverse complement strand
TTTCGCGCGACACAGAATAAAGGCCGTCGCTATTATCATCTTCTAAACGAGACCCAAGGTCTGTTTTTGATTGGTATACCGAAACACCACCAGTCCAGTTGCCTTTATTGACGTTCATTCCAAGTTCAATGTTATCTGTAATAACTGGGTCTAAATCAATAATGTTATCTACATCTAAACCGCTTGTATCAATGGCGCGTAGAATACGACCAGCATCAGGCATATCAAAACCTTCTGACCATGACGCATAGAATGTAACATTGTCATTAAGGTCATAAACTACCCCAATATTTTTTAATAACTCGTTGTAGTTTGGAGAACCGCCTTCAACAAAGGTACTGTTTTCAGATGCCAGGGTTGTGAAATCATCAACGTTTAGCGTTGCCATTTCATAACGTAATCCAGCTGAGACTAATATGTTGTCGGTTATTGCGTATTCAGCTTGTGCAAAAGGTGAGATCGTTTCTAGTGTCATTTCAGGCACCCAGTAACGGCCTGTTTGTTCTAGCTTTTGTGAAGAGGTATCTGTGCCGTAATCTAAACCGAATAAAGCTCGTAAGTTTTTAACATTAGCCAATTCTGATTTTTCATAAGCAAGGTTTATCCCTTTCTTAGTAGATAGAACTTTAGATTGATCTAAGAATGCATCGCCACCGGTTGTTAGTGCCCAGCGAGCAAGTACGCTACCTTCAAATAACGCAGAATAATCTTGCGCATAAGCTTTAGCTGTTAACTTTCCGCCGGCGATATCTTTATGGCTGTAGTTTACGGTTAATATAGTAGATTCATTTTTAGCAGGGTCGCCAATTATATCGCTATAGTCACCCTCAACAGTTGTGCTGTAAGTGTCTGTTGTTCTATCTCCAGAGACTGGAATTAAATCGCCATTATTCTCAAGGGTGTAGTCATTAACCATCACATCAACGCGTTGATTTTGATCAATGTCGTAGCCCAGTTTTAAGAAGATGTCAGTTGATTCTGAATCTTGTAATTCACCTTGTGCAGATCTAACACCAATGCGATCACCGTTTGCATCATAGAAAACCCCACGAGAATGGGCTGAAACACCACCAACAAAATCATAATCACCTTGGCTGATGCTACCAATGTAAGTCAGCTTTTGGCCTAAAGAATCATTGTCTAGATCGTCGTTTGAAGTTAAGCGTACTTTAACTTCATTTTGCCATTCACCTTCAGGACCGTCGGCATTAAGTGTCATCATATTAATAACACCGCCTGTTGCACCGATGCCTTGTGCTGCATTAGCGCCTTGTACCACTTCAATGCGCTCTAGGAAGTCCATATCAATCGTAAAGCCATCACGAGCACCATCTCGCAGTGAGTTGTGTTGTGAAATACCATCGATGGTGTAAAGAGGATTTTTACCGCGCAGAGTTTCTGTTCCGCCAGTCATTTTTTGTGTTGATGGAGCAAAGCCAGGAACTGTTCGCTCTAGTACACCTGCTAATGAATCATCAATCATTAGCTGCTGACCAATTTCTTCGTCGGTGATAATGGTGACGGAATTAGGAACTGTTGATGTTGATTTTTCCATTCGGTTAGCCGTTATTGTTACGACTTCTAGGCTTGTAGCTTCTTCGGCTATAAGGCTGGTAGAAAAACCTAAGCTCATAGGTGCAATGGCTGCAGCTAATAATATTTTTTTGCTTTGCATGATGTTGTATCCCAAATTTCAACTAGGGCAGTTAATTTTGTGGGGGATTATATGTTTATTGAATCTAAATGCAAACCATTATCATTAGAATTTATTGTTTCTGAGTGTCATGACGGTTGATTATGTATAAGTAGTCTGGTGATAATATGGTGACCTTAATCTAGGGTCATCATGGTAATTCAACCTTAAAGGTGAAAGATGAAGAATTTAATATCACTAGGAATCGTTCTATTTTCTGCGTCATTTTCTGTAATAGCGTCTGATGGTTTGGTTAGCTATGAAAGTCATTATTCGGTAAAAGAAACAGCTGATCGTTTTGAAAATATTGCTAAGAGTAAAGGGCTTACTCTATTCGCAAGAGTTGATCATCAGAAAAATGCTGCGAGTGTAGGTCTAGAGTTACGACCAACCGAAGTTATTATTTTTGGTAATCCCAAAGTCGGTACGCCTTTGATGCAATGTGAGCAGCAAGTTGCTATCGATTTGCCACAGAAGGTAATGGTAAGAGAGGACGCTGATAATAAAGTTTGGCTATCTTACAATAATCCCAATTACATGATGAAGCGCCACGACATAAAAGGTTGTGATAAGTTGATAGATAAAATTTCAGGTGTTTTGAGTAAATTATCAAAAGCGGCTGTCGCTAAAACAAACAATTAGGTGAGCGCTTTCACATTTGCTCCACACTTTTTGCATAAAGCCTTGCTATTGTTATACCTTACTTAGCAATACTAAAACTTATAAAGGCATTCTTATGTTTAAAACGATTTTAATTTCACTATCTCTATTGGCAGTATTCGGTGGAAGTAGTGTAGTTCATGCTCAAAATCAATCAGGCCAAAGACAGGGTCCACCTGCATTTTCAGACCTTGATTTAGATGGTGATGGCAGTGTAACGCTAGAAGAATTTAAGCAACATGAGATTCCTCGTGGTTCACATGAAGACATATTTTCTCATATTGATAGCAATGAAGATGGCAGCATTTCTGAAGACGAATTAACAAATCATAAGCCACCACGTGGTAAGTCAGGAGATCGCTAGTCTCTCTCTAGTATTCTATAGCATTAGCCCTCTATAAATAAGGTTACTAACTAGGCGCAATTCCTAGTTAGTAACGTAAAAGTCAGTAGTTCGTAAAGTCCCCACCCGTTTACAATTATTGTCCCTCTATATAATTGGGTTATTGAGAAGTTATATGAATAAATCAAGGATCTAATGTAACTCTATAAAATTGATGCGAGCAGCCTTTCTCTGTGGCGTTGATGCACTACCTAATAATGAAGTGAATTTGTCAGAGTCAACTAGAATATAGTATTAGTACGTTACTATGAGATTCTTCTGGTTTAGGTAGGGGTTCAAGTTTGGGCATAAGTATTATGTTTAAAAAAGCAACTTGGTTTGGTTTGCTGCTCGCTAGTTTATTTAGTTCTGTTGCTATTGCGGGCTCTGTTAACTGTGGAACTAAGCCAATTAGTCTTGCATTTTTTGACTTTGGTTTATTCTATTTCACCCAAGATGGTCAAGGAATGGGTATAAGCCCGGATGTAGTCGATGAGTTGATCAAGCGCACAGGGTGTAAAATCATTAGTCAGGAAGTGCCTCGGGCTCGGACTTGGAGTGACTTAGCGACTGGTCATTTAGATATGACGGTAGACGGAATTTTGAATGATGAACGTAAGGGCTTTGGTTGGTTTCTTCCCTACAACAAAATAAAAAACTATGCACTGGTTAGAAAAGAGGTCGCAGCTAGTGTGCATAGCCCCCAAGATTTTAGAGATCAAGGTACTTTCGTATTTGGAGTGGTTCGCAGCTTTAATCATGGTGAAAAGCTTGAGCAATGGCTTGATAATATGCGTATTGAAAAGCGTGTAGAAGAGAGTGCTGATATTGAGGTTCTTTTCAATAAACTCATGTTGGGACGCATCGATGCTATGTTTGCGCCGCCGGCGGTATACCGAAAATTTTTAAGTGATTTTAATATTAAGGATGATGTCGAAATTCAAGATTGGGCGCCCAGTGATGAAGGTATTGTTGCTTCTCTTGTATTAGCCAAAAATCGATTTTCTGATGCGGATGCTAAGGATTGGAAGCGTTTGATTTTAGAGATGCGTAACGATGGTACGTTCAAGAGAATTTTCTCTCGATATCTATCAGAAGAAGATGCTAGTTGGATGGCTGATTTTTAGATGAATGGTTCTCACTTAAATTTTTCGAGATCTTTAACGGGTCACTTGTTCAAACTGGTCTTTGGTGGCTATGTTATTTTGGCAATCATGGTTACAGGGATTCAGCTGTCACTAGAATATTCCTCAGTACAACAAACTATCTCAGAAGATCTCACGTCTATTGGGCAATCTTTCAGTGGTGGTGTTGCTGGTGCTATGTGGGAAATGGATAAATCGCTTTTACATACTATTGCGCAGGGAATTGCCCAGTCTTCAATTGTTACTGGTGTAAAAATAACATCGAGTAGTGGAGAAATATTTTCGATAGTTGGATCTGTGCCTTCGGTTGAGCTGATTGAACCTAATAATTTTCTATCACATACACAGTTTTATACATCCTACTTGCAAAAAGAATCTCTTACGGGTTTGCGTACATTAGGTGAAATGACTGTATACAGTGATCGTTCTATTGCGCTTGATAGGGTGGCGTATAGCTTTGTTGTGATTCTAATTAATTCATTAATTAAAACAACAGGCCTTTGGGTTATATTTTATCTGGTTATTAACAGAAGTTTGTCTCAGCCTTTATCAAAATTAACTGAGGTTGTGTCTCGTTTGGAGTTTGCAGCGGAGTCTAAAGAACCTATTTCGTTAGATTATCCTGCTGATCAATCAAAGCAAGATGAGTTAGGACGATTGATGGCTGCAATGGATAAAATGCAGAAGCGCTTATTTAAATCTCGCCGTGAATTAACCGAAGTGAATTTAGATCTCGAAGACAAAGTGGAAGAGCGTACGAGTAATCTTGTTGATGCTTTAGCTTTTAACGAAACAATTCTGCATTATTCCCCAATTCCTGTTGGTGTGTATTCGTCTTCTGGTAAATGTGTATTGGCTAATAATGCGTATGCAGATTTTGTCGGCACAACGCAAAGTGCTTTATTAGATCAGAATTTTTATCAGATCGAGTCGTGGAAAAAATCTAGTCTTTTGGATGACTGTCTAAGTGCATTGGAAGATCATGAATCACATAAGCGAGAAGCTGCTGTACGTACTTCTTTTGGCAAGCAGGTGTGGTGTGAGTATCAAATTATCCCGACTCTTTTGAATGGTGAACCTCATTTATTGATACAGTTCTTTGATTTGACTGTACGTAAAGAATTGGAAGAAGAGCTGCTTCATGCGGCGATGCATGATTCGTTAACTCGATTACCCAATAGGCGTTTGTTATTAGATAGAATTTCTCATGCAATCAGTAATAGTAAGCGTAATGGTACATATTGTGCGCTTTTATTTCTTGATCTTGATAAATTCAAACAATTAAATGATGAACATGGCCATGAGATTGGCGATATATTGTTGTGTGAAGTGGCTAACCGTTTAGTACATCTTATGCGTGAAAGTGATACAGTGGCGCGCTTGGGTGGCGATGAATTTGTAGTATTGCTTGAGGGGTGTAATGAAAATCCTACGTTAGCAGGTGAGTACACGGATATGGTTGTCTGTAAAATTCAAACGGCCTTGAATATTGAGTATACTCTTAGAGATATTCAGATTTCGTCATCAGCTAGTATTGGTGCCATGTTGTTTTTGGGTGATCAACATGAGCCAAAACAGATTCTTAAACAAGCTGATGCAGCTATGTACGAGGCTAAAAGAAAATCTAATCGCTAAAGAATAACTGAGATATCTCTATTAATTTTTTACTTTATTTAAGGCATAAATTTATATGAGTAAGCAAGCTCAATCCATGTTCGAACTTCCGAGCCTTGTTCGATTTTATCTTGCTCGAATTCGAGAGCGCCTTTGGATTAAACCTTTAATGAGTTGTGTACTTTCTATCGGTGCAGTCATGATTGCTGGGATAGTCGATGGTATTACTTTAGGCGTTAAACTTCCTAATGTGAGTGCAGAAGCGCTGGAAACCATGCTCACAATTATGTCTTCTAGTATGTTGGTGATTGCAACATTTGCAGTTGGCTCGATGATATCGGCTTATGCTTCAGCCAGCGGTACTGCTACTCCTCGTGCCTTTCCGTTAATTGTTGCGGATGATGTTTCTCAGATTGCGTTGTCCACATTTATTGGTGCTTTCATTTTCAGTATTGTGGGTTTAGCTGCACAGCTGAATGGTTATTATACTGGGGCTGGTCGTTTTGTTCTTTTTATTATTACGTTGTTTGTATTTTCCATTGTGGTACTTGCGTTTGTTCGATGGGTTGATCGCATTGCGAGATTGGGGCGGTTAGGTCATACAACAAGTAAAGTTGAAACGGCTGCTGATGCTGCTTTACAAGAGTGGGCAAACCTTCCTCGGATGGGTGCAATGTCTATTGATGAATCGGATTCAGGCTTTGAAATTTATACCCAAAGAGTGGGCTATATTCAAAATATTAACTTCGCCAAATTGCAGCGCTTAGCAGAAAAAGTAGATGGAATGATTACGGTATGTTCAGAGCCTGGAATGTTTGTAACGCCTAATCTTCCATTGGCTAGGTTTATTGATAAAAGCGCATCTACTGAAAGTGCTTCGAGCGAATGTACCTGCATTGATGAAATTAAAGCTACCTTTGTAATTGGTCCTGAAAGAACATTTGAATCTGATCCTAGATTTGGCATGGTTGTTATGTCTGAAATTGCTAGCAGAGCTTTGTCTTCGGCAGTGAATGATCCAGGTACGGCGATTAATATTATTGGTTCATTAGTACGGATGCTTTCTAAATGGTCGGGTGTATGCCAAGAAAACGAAGCAGCAGGGCGAGCTTCGGAGAAGCCTTTATATGATCGGGTAGCACTAGCAGATTTGTCGGTTGATGATTTGTTTAATGATGCGTTTACTGCGATTGTTCGAGATGGCGCAGGTTCTTTAGAGGTATGTATAAGAATACAAAAAGCATTTCTTGCATTGTCGAGTATTGGTGATGAAGACATGGCTAATGCTGCAAGTCGCTTGTCTGATTTAGCGTTTCGTTATGCTGAGAAATCATTAATACTTGATGAAGAAATCGAAATTGTGCGTTCTTACGTAAAGCAACTAAACGATATTAAAAAACACTCTATGGATTCTAAATAGCATAATGTTAGTTATATCTCTTATCACGACGGTATTTATTGTTATTGCTACTCTTTTACCTATGTCGAAAAATCCTCATTGGATTGTGAGAGGTATGGGTTTTCCTCGATTACAAATTGCTATTCTGGCAGCTGGATTAATCGTATTTGATTTTATTTTCTTAGATTTAACGTTGAGTATTACTTGGCTTGTTATTCTAACGGCATTGTTTTGTTTGATCTGGCAGGTTATGTGGGTGCTACCGTATACCTTTTTGTGGCGCAAGGAGGTGCTTAGTTCAACGGTGGATGATCCGTTACGGCAGTTGAGTATTATTACCGCCAATGTGTTGCAAACGAATCATAACAGCGCAGCACTTATTAATCGAGTAAACGAATATAAGCCTGATGTTCTAGTTACACTGGAATCGGATTCTTGGTGGGAAAAGAATCTTGAAGTTGTAGAGAATGAGATGCCTTATAGTGTGAAGTGCCCTTTAGATAACTTATACGGCATGCACGTTTATTCTCGCTTACCGATTATTAAAGAAAAGATTTCTTTTTTAGTAGAAGACGGTGTTCCTTCAATGCACTTATGCATAGAGTTACGAACTGGTGATGTGGTAAATGTTCACTTTGTGCATCCTGCGCCTCCAAGTCCTACCGAGAAGGAGGAATCCTCCGAGCGGGATGCGGAATTAATTATTATTGCAAAAAGCGTTGGAGGAACAGATGAACCTGTTATTGTGACAGGTGATTTGAATGATGTTGCTTGGTCTCGAACTACGCGTTTATTCCGCAAAATTAGTGGCTTGCTCGACCCAAGAGTTGGGCGTGGTATGTTTAATACCTTCCACGCTGGTATCCCATTTTTACGTTGGCCTCTGGACCATTTATTTCATAGTCCGCATTTTACGATAAAAAATATAAAGCGTTTATCGTCGATTGGTTCAGATCACTTTTCATTGTTTACGGTACTTATTTTTAATCCTGCAAAGGCAAAGCAGCAAGAAGATATAACAGCTGATGAGCAAGACTTTCGTATAGCGGATGAGATAGTGGCAGAGCAACCTGTTAATACGAATGATGTACCGACATTAAATGAATAGTGATAAGAGGAGGTAATTAAATAGAAGTGCATTAATGTGGTGCTTATCAATAAGCGCCGCACCATTTCTGTACATTGAAGCTTCGCTCTTAGGCTTAAGGTAATATTTTATAATTACGATTAAAATAATTTTTAGAAATTTTAAAAAATATTTTAAAAAATTGTAATTTTTCTAAAATAAGAAAATCAAACTAGAAATTTGCTACAGCCCAGTAGCCTCTAAGGAATGAGGTTATTACTGTATTATGTCTTTTGTAACCAAACATCAAACAATTCTATTTTTGCTCTCTTTTAGTGCAAAAACCTTCATTTGGCTATCTTGATAATAAAAATATTGATACTTAACTGTATATAGGTATTAAAAATTAATCAGGGTAGTACTAAATCATGAGCATGCTCGATAGCTTAAAGTTAAAAACACTCTTGGCTGGTGGAATGGCCTTAGCGTTATTGCTAACCATTATCATCAGTTCATTCATCAATATTAATCAATTCTCGAATATGTTTTATGAGGTAACAGAGAATGAACACTTGCCCAATGTTACTGAGCGGGCAAAAGCACAAATTAATGCCAGCTTAGCAACACCGATTGCTTTATCTCAAGGCATCGCTCAAAACCATTACATTCAGCAATGGGTTTTAAATGGAGAGGATGAAGCGGGAATTGAGGCTTTGAAAAACTATGGGCAGCGTTTTATCGCGGAACAAGGTGCCTCGGCTTTTTTCTTAGTTTCGAGCTTGAGTAATAATTACTACACCCAAGGTGGACTTTTTAAACAGGTATCGAGAAATAAACCAAGGGACGAATGGTTTTATAGCACAGTAGATAATAAAAAAGATCTAGCATTGAATCTTGATATTGGTGAAATGTCTGGTGCATTAACAGTTTATGTAAATGTTTTGGCAAAGAGTGCTGATGGACAAGTTTTGGGTGTCGCAGGCTTAGGTTTGGATGTGTCCGATATTATTCATCTTATAAAAGAAACTAAGGTGGGTGAAGAAGGTTACATGTTCTTGTTAGATGGCTCTGGTTCGATAACTGCGCATAAAGATAGCAGTGTGCTTAATCAGTCACTATCTGATATTCCAATGTTTTCTGCTATCGCGTCTTCAATTAATGACAGTGAAGGTGAATTTACCTTGATAGATGGGGTTGTAGATAATGAGGATGCCTACGTTGCTGTAACTGAGCTTAAGAATTTAGGCTGGAAACTGGTAACGGTACAACCTAAGGCTGAGATTGCAGGTAAGGTAAATGCTGTTGTGCAGTTGTCTGTTATCTTAGCGGTAATACTCGGTATTATTTTCGTTCTGCTTTCTACTTATATCGCTAGTAGAGTGAGTCGTTCAATCACTCAAATTGGAGATAAGCTTCATAATATGTCAGATTCTGGTGGCGATTTAACCATGCGTCTTGATGACAGCTCTGGGACTGAACTTGGCTATTTGGCCAGTGGGTTTAATGCCATCCTTGGGAAGTTTTCTGATTTGGTAAAAGAAATACAAGAAGCCCAAGCTGCAATTAATTCTGGTGTAAATAATCTGAAGCGTACTTCTCTTGAGTCTGTTGAATATGCAGAAAATCAGAGAGGGCAGACAGATATGGTGGCTTCGGCTATTACCGAAATGGGGCAAACCATTAATGAAGTTTCTTCTATTGCTCATCGAACAGCAGAAGATACGTCCAGTGCCGTTAAAGATACTCGTGAAACCAACGACGTTATGTTGAATTTGGCCAACACCATGACGGAGCTGGCCGATAATATGAAGCAGAGTGAGGCTTCTATTACTGATCTGGCGAGCCAAACAGAATCGATTAACTCTGTTGTGGATGTTATTAGCAGCATATCTGAACAAACTAATTTGCTAGCGCTTAATGCGGCGATTGAAGCTGCTAGAGCAGGAGAGCAAGGCCGCGGTTTTGCTGTTGTTGCAGATGAAGTTCGTACACTGGCCAGCCGTACCCAAGATTCAACTCAAGAAATTCGCAGTCAAATCGAGCAGTTGCAAATAGCTGCGACAAACAGTTTGAAGTCGATACAAGATGGCAGTCAAAAAAGTTTGGCGTTGGCAGATATTTCTCAGTCAGCTTCAAGTTCATTGAGCACTATACGTGGCCGCTTCGATGCTATTAGTGATGGTAATCATCAGGTGGCAGCAGCGACTGAAGAGCAAGCGGCTGTAGTGGATCACATTAATGATTCGGCCCATAACATTTCTGATATGTCGAATAAAATCCATGACAGCTCGAAAAGCCAGTTAGAGGAAATAGATACGCTTAATACGAGGGCTCAACATATGGGCGTTATTATTAGCTTGTTTAAGGTGTAAAGGAGAATAGTTTGTCAATAATGCTTTGTCTTCAATGACAGGCAATTATCTTATTGCTAGTATCATGTGCAACGTAAATACACATGAAACTAGAAGGTAAGGTAAGTCATGAAATTAGAAACTCAAGCAATCCACGCAGGCTTTGAAGACGATCCAACAACGCGTGCGGTTGCTGTTCCTATATATCAAACAACTTCTTATAGCTTCCGTGATACTCAGCA
>Ga0115572_10004731_pt1 | contig 10552 bp, 11 predicted proteins | sample COGITO_mtgs_1206_FD_88681 | JGI IMG/M metagenome (GOLD analysis project Ga0115572, IMG submission 88681) | Pelagic marine microbial communities from North Sea - COGITO_mtgs_120607 | ecosystem: Environmental > Aquatic > Marine > Epipelagic | place: Germany:Helgoland, sampling site Kabeltonne... | reverse complement strand
GTAATAGAACGTACCAGAAGAAGGTACATTGGCATTGTACTGACTTACACTCGTAAAGTATTCGCCATTCTTACCTACAATAACTGAATCTGAGTTAGTGTACGGAGGTACAAAAGCACCGGCAACCATATCACTAGCTTCAATTTGATGTGAACGATCTAGTAAGGGTACAAACGGTTGTGTTGCGTTTGTGACTGCATTACTTTCAGTAGGTAGTTTGTTAAGTGCTATCTTCTCTAACACCGCACCACCTTGTGTATCATCTGTAATGATAAAGATGTCAGATTTATTAAAGAGTACGTTTAGTACCTTGCCAGTGAAAGTCCACTTAGACCAAGCGGCTTGTAACTTCTCACGGCCTTGCCAGTAGTAAGAATACACATATAAGGTATTATCTTCATCTGAGCCTTTGACTAACAACATGTCCTCATTAGAGGAGGCTGCTAGGTCTGTTACAGAACCTTTGATGTATTTAGGAACATGTGCTGTTATATCTGCCGCATCATTAGTTTCAATTTCTGAGTCTACGAAGTATTCACGTAATCCACCAAAGAAGTTACGCTTTGTAGCAAAGTAAACATTCTTACCGGCACTGACAGGTTTGGCTGTTAAATCAGCTTCAAAGGATGTACTGACGTTGATAGATATAGTTTCATTTGTTAATACACCATCACCTTGTAATCTGAACTGGTTGAGATCAGAAAATAGTAATAGTGATGAATCAAAAGGTATTGCGTGTTTAAGTATAGAAACTTGGTTGTTAGATACGGCAACATCAATAGGCCCACTATCTAGTGTGGTTAGAACTGTCTTAGCAAAGAAGTTATAGAACGAACCGTCCTCACTCATTATGACATTTTCACCTGACAATACACCAAGACGATTCTTATAAAAGAATATGTCATTAATCTTTTGACCTATAAAGCTAGGAAATGGGTTAGTACCTTCATCACCTACTTTCCTTTCGTCCCAAGTTATAGACGAAAACGTAAAACTACCGTCAGAGTTACTGACTAATTTGTGGGGCATTGTAGAGGCAAGTATAGCTTTCTGTATTCCACCTTCTGCCGTTTCTTTCCACACCTGCTTACTGTTGCTTGTTGGCTGTTGCAGTTGGACATAGTAGTCATCTTGGCCTTTAGTGTTGTCACCAACCACTGCAATCTTAAACCCTGTAGGGCCTTCAGGTGGGAGGGTTTTAAAGTCAGCTACAGTGTCCTTGAAACTAAGTAAGGCGGTATCGCCAATGCTATCAGTAGTTTCTATCTCAAAGTCTACGCCATCGGTAGCTTCAAAATGTAGGACGTTACCGTAGTTAGTAATGGTAACATTAGGTGGAGTACCTCCAAAGTTGAAAGAGACTAGGTTAGATGTAATGCCAGAGGTTCTTATTGAGTTTTCTGCGGTACGTATAGCAGCAGTACTATCGTGAGATGAATTGAGTGTGGTATATGTACTTCTGTATGAACTGCCACCTTTTACAATCTCAATTTCATAAGTAGTGCCGTATTCACCTTTCTTAATATACGCCAGAGCCTCTGGGTTTCTCGTAGGTGTTTGTGTTGCACTCTTTAGGGCTGTCTTATTTTTGTTAACAATAAACGTAAAGTCACTTACAGTTGTTGCTGATAGCTGTGTTGCTGGATCAGTTATTCCTGTTAAGTAAGAAGCACTACCAGATACAGTGCGTTCAACCCCATATCTATTAAACACACGTATAGCTGATGTAGAGATCACAAGAATATAGAACTCGTCACTATCTCTTTGCATTGTGTGGATGAAGCAGTTGTTAAATTCGTTGTGATTACCAAGACGTTTTATGAAGTGTGTGTTAGGACGTTTTGATAGACCATTAACTACACTAGACAATCCATTGGTTTGCTCTGAAGCCTGAGAGGGGAGACGTAAGGCTGGCGGTTGTTGGCTTACCCCGTTTATCAGGTTTGGGATGGAACTGCTGAGTAGTTCAATAGCCATGATTACGCTCCGTTAATACCTCTGTCTATAACTCTAAAGACATCGTAGTTGTTAAATAAGTTGTGATCCTGCATCTCAGACTCTGCATCGTTCAGGGCTATGAGTGCTTGATCTTCATCAATCTTTTGAAAACCGTGTAGGGTATCTGCACCTACAATCCGGTCTTGGAATATTCTAGCGGCTCTTACTGTAATGTAAGATCGTGCCATTGGGGGTATATCGGTGAAGGCTAGTTCGTAAACCAGATCAGCCTTGACTGCTTTGTTTATAACAAACGTCAGGTTCTTCCGATCCCACATCTTTGTGCCTCGCTGTACGAGGTTGTTGCCGTTGCTTTCATAAACACTATCAGCACTTAAAGCATTAGTGGGTAAGTTTATTTCACCGTTTGTATCTGCCGACAGGATTACTCCTGTGTCTTTATTAAAACTCCACCCCGCTGTCTGCACTGTTCTGCTTACTTGTCCAAGGATGGTTTCCGCTAGTTCAGCTTCAACTAAGCCTGATGTAAGCGAGTTAACAGGCGTTTCGCCTATCGCTGATAGCATAATGTTAACAGCTTCTAGTTGGGTTAAAGGGGTCATGTTATCTCCAAATGAAAAAAAGGAGGGAACCGAAGTTCCCCCCTAGAGTGGTTATGCAGACAGTAACGAAATAGCACAAGCAGGACGTAGTACATTGTGTCCCATTGCGTACTTAGAAACCATCAAAGTACCTTGACGGTCAATCTGGTATTCAGACTCAACACCAAGATCGAGCAGCTTAACAGTTGCAGCCGCATCAGAACTGAAGATTAGTCCACGGACTTTAGAGTAGTCAGCGTTGTAAGCACCAGTGTTGGTAGTACCTGAAGGCGGGTTAGCAGCAGTTTCGTTAGTGGTTGGAATGTGATTAGACATCAAAATCTTAACACCACCGATTGTTGGAGCCGCACCAGTAGAAATGCTACCTGATCCACCAACGTCTTTGTTCATGTAAGCAAGATTGTTTACATCAGAGTTAGCACCAAACAGAGCGTAGTACTGAGCAGGTGGAAGTACACATACCTTCTCGCCAGTTACGTCTTTGATGTCAAACTCTTTAAGAGCATCGTAGATAGACTGAGCAATCTTACCACCAGACACAACATCAGCAGCAGAACCTGCGCCAATAGTTACGTTAGAGGTATAGACTTCATCAGCAAATGCAGTACCGAACTGTGCAGCAGCTTTAGTGCCGTTGTCAATACTAGCAGCTTTAGCAATCACTCGTGCTACGTTCTTGTCGCAAGTGTTCGCTAGTGCGTTACCAGCTTCCTTGGAGTAGATAGAACGAACATCGTAGTGGTTCATTGCTTCATCAACATTGGAGATGAACTGTGCAGACAACAGTAGATCGTCTACAGTTACAGTGCGCTCTCCAGCCTTGATAGCTGCGCCTTCAATGAGTTGACCAGCAGTGTGATAGGCGGCAGTTGCAGAACCTGTGAGGGGGAACTGTGCGCTCTTACCGTTGCTGATTGTGCGGGTGCGGTGCAGACCCATGAAGATGTTTTTCTCTTCAAATGCAGTCAGTACTTCACCAGCGTATAGCTTCAGGAATAACGCTCGTGCGTCACCTGTTGCGTTTTGTTGTCCCAAACGTGAGACAGTTTGATCTAATGGAAATGCCATTGTATTTTACCTTTGGTTATATAGTTAAGTTAATTAAAGTTGTTACTCTCTAATCAGCGTTAACCACGTTCCCGTTCTCTCAAATTGTCCTCCGTAGAGGGTAAAAGGTAATTAGTTAGTAGTCGTACTTTTCGATAGTTATAAAAAAGCCCCCACGAGGGGGGCATAGGGTTAGGAGACTATAAGATGTTACTTCTCGATAAACGAGCCGCAACGTCTTGGCGGTATGCAGTATCTTTACTGTATCGAGGGTCGGACATTGCCGCAGTGAGTTCAGCCACTGATGCAAAACCACCGCCTGTTTGAGATGCGGCCTGACCTTGCATAAGGTTAGGTTGTCGCCCTTCTACAGCCTGATACTTGTTTTGGATACCTTCTATCGCCATGATCTGTATGTCTCTATCACCAGAGTCAATCGCCTTGTTAAACGTAGCGATCTCCATCTCTGATAGGTTATCTGAAGCCCAAGATGTCATATCATTATACGCATCTCTGCCTCCCACAGTGTCCATGATTGAGTTTACACTCTGCTCTGCCACTGCTTCTTGTCCCACAATCCAAGCATCAACAACACTCTTAGGGAGTCCTGCTTGCTCAAGGCTTGCGTAATCTTCTTCAGTAATACTGCCTGTCTCTGCATACGTGTCTTGTAACGTATTAAAGTCAACACCCTTACCATCTAAGTAATTAGCTACATCATTAGCTTCTTCACTTACGGGGGCGGGTTCTTCAACCCCCTCTTGGGCCTCATCCTTGTCGGGATTATTAGGTGTGTCACCAGAAGAAAGTTTCCGTTCTAATTCACGGTACGATAGTGCCATCTCTTCGGCACTGCTAAACTTCTCTGGCAACCATTCAGGTCGCTCTTGCCCTGCATTTTCTAGGGCATCGGCTTTAGCCAACATCTTGTCGATGTGGTCTTGATTTTCAGTTTGTTCTTCATAAGCGTTTGTTGCTTCTGTACTCATATAGCCTCCTACAGCTAGTTATTCTTGCATTTGTTCTGCCATTGCAGCAACCATCTCTGGATTATCTATAGCACCTTCCAGCATCTGCGGTGCGGCTTTAGTAGCCATATCACCAACTTGCTGTTGTGCCATCATCTCTTGTTGCTGTGCTTTCGCAGCAGCAGCTTCCTGATCTAACTGGTCTTGAGATTTTACCAGACCTCCCATGTCAATGCCAAGGGATGCGCCTAGTCGTGCAATGTAGTCGTTTACGTTAAGTTGTGAGCCGATAACTTCTGGCCCTAGTGGTTGAATGTGTTGTAAGAACATCGCCAGTTTATTAAGGTCTTGTCCTCTACCAAGTGCTTCGATACCAGTAACGATAGTGGGCTTCACCATCCCCTTTGGCATCTTGGGCATTTTACCACTTCCTTCCATACGGTGCAAGAGCAGGGTAATGAGAGGGAGTTGGAATTCCTGAGATAGCATCGCATAGACACCACCCAGTGCTGACTCTAATTCTTGAGCCATGTAACGTACTTCTTCTGCTGTCACTCGCTCCGCATTACGTGTAGCGGCTGAGTTGAGCAAGAAGGCATACGATAGACGTTCAGTGATAACTGAAGCTGTCTCCATAGCGACTCTAAAGTCACCGCCTTTTTGAACTTGGAGTGTAGATACATCATTCGCATCACCTGACACAATCGCTCCGTTAGGACTCTCAGCTAACACTCTCGACTTAGTAGTACTGTTCGGGCGTACCATGAACAGGACTTTAGCTGATGCCGCAGAACCTTCTACGATTGCTTTGGTTAATGCTTCTAAACTTTTAAGATCACCGAAGTATTCTTCAACGAAACCTCGTCCGTAATCTTCACCATCGACACGAATGAAACGCAAAGGAATGAAGGGGCATTTATCTAAGGGAAAAGTCCCTTCGCTTTCTGGCACGATCATACCGGCCACTTCTTGATAAATTTCCCACTTCTTATCCTTGCGACAAACCTTGGTGTACAAGTCGATGCTTTTCGCATTATCTTCGATCTTGTCAGCCAATTCTTCTTTCATTTGTGTGGATAGCATTAAAGGGCTTACGCTTTCTTTAATGATAATTTCTAATACGTTACCCATAGTGTCACGAGTAACAACATACCGATCCATCCGGTATACTTTCATGCCATCTTTCTTCGGCATATATACCAGTGCATTACCTGTAACGATTAAACTTTTTAAGGCTTCAAACACGGGAACTCTTACAGCACCTGCTTCAATCTCTCCCATCGTGGCCCGTTCAATACGGGATAACGCTTCTTCTACCATACCTCGATTTTCAGTAGCATTAATCTTTTCCAGATCAAAGTCATCAATCATCAAGCGGAAGAAAGGTGTGTTGGGTGGGAGGAGTGACAGCAATAGCTTAGATGCTAAATTGTTAACGCCTCGTGCGCCTACTCCTTGGTAGGGAGTGTAGTACTCAGTGCTACCGTTGTGGCCGTCAGGCGGGAGTAGTGTCGGGATAGTTAACTTAGCCGCTTCTCGTCCACGGGAAAGAAAGGAACTCCGACTGCTTTCTAGTTGTTGATAGCGATTAGCTACCGAAGTTGCCTCTGTCATACGTCACCTTTTATGCTGATTTTGATGGAATGTTTAGTCCAGTACCACCACCCTTGACTTGTGTACCTGTGGTACGGGCTACGGTTAGACCTCTTTTACCTGTTCGCTTCTTTTTTCTGACTTCTCCATCAGTTTCGGCATCAGTCATGTTAACGTCTAGTTCAGCTTGTGCTGACTTAGCAGGGGCAGCTTGTTTAGCAATTAACTGCGGCTTTGGAGTTTTTTGTTTCATGCACATATTAGTTATTCCTCAAATTCTTGGTCATACAATTCCTCTAATTTAGCAATCACGGACTGCTGACCTTGGAGAAATGAGACATCGTTTAGGGTTATGTCCCTGTTATTAGGGAGTTTACTGGGAAAAAGACCCTTGAGGTAATCCACAAGGGGTCTTGAAATACTATAGTCTTTATTTAATACTTTCATAATCGTTCCTACATTAGGGGGCCATTAGGATTTAGCCGCTTGTTTTAGAATTCCAAGGGTATGTATGCAATTCTGTAGTGAAACTTCAGTATTTCCTGACTTATTGTAGTAAGCGGTGAAAAGATGCGTCAGACATAGTAGGTCTTGGTCGTTTTCAGCCGTTGATTTTGTCTTTTTAACTGTCTTGGTAGTCATAAATAATCTCCTAGATTAATAAAGCGGCCCCGAAGGGCCACTGTTGCTATACGATCTCGCAAGCACCGCCCGTACAGGCTAATTCTTGGCTACCGATAGTGTTATCTTCTTTCTCGTACTGCTCCAGACCTGACCAATCTACGTTCTTAGGCATTCGATCAGTTAATTCCTGTAGTACTTCGTCAGATGCGTCAGTGTAAGGGGCTTGTGGGTACACATGATCACTGTAAGGCAGTAGTGAGATGCCAGAACACATGTCAAAGTTCTTCCATATCCATGAACACACATCTAAGAATTCATCATCCGTGTAGTACACAGTGATTGAGGGTTTGTGTTCACACCAGTAGTCTTGATACGCCTTCCACAACTCTAACTGCTGCATTGCACCGACATCACTTACCGTCACAGAGTTCTTGGGAGCCTTGATTGGGAAGCTAAAGACTAATCCTTCAGGACTCGATAGGTTCTGCTCACAAGGGAATCCGCTGGCTTGCATAAACTGAGCAAGTGGGTCTTTCTTGTCTGAGCGAACTGTACGAACGTACTGACTAGAGAAACGAGGGTGAATGCCGCTGGCACTATCCACAAGTTGAGATACCGTACCACTTGGCTTAACCGCAGTAATAGCCGCAGACTGAGCAATTCCAAGTTTAGCAGCCCATTCTTTATTTGTTTCGATTGCAACATCTTTAATCTCCGTTAACCACTTCTCAAGGTCGGGGGAAGTGTTACCCAGTAAGTAATGATCCATGATGCCAGTCATGCTCACGCCCAGTAGTGCTTCTTCTTCAGTATTCTTTTTCCAGATGTCTCGTAAGTATCTAAAGTCAGTAAGGGTTGCCTGTAGCGTACCAATGATGGCAGCTACTTCTGCTTTATCTTTTAAGGACTGAAGGGTGTCATCTGCGCGTACAACAATCTCTGACAGATTACAGAACTGGTTACTACGTAAGATAATCTCAGAGCAAGGGTTCGTACCAAAGTCGTAACTGCTATCTCTACGTTCATTACGTGCTGCAATGTTCTGGGCCGCAGGACGGCTGAACAACCCACGCTCACCTGCCTTACTCTCGTGCAGTGATTGCATCTCTGTTAAGAAGTCAGCAAAGTCTGGCTTGGTGGTGTAACACACAGAGTTGTTAGCAAGACCACGTTGACCTTCCTCTAAGAACCATGCGCCTGACTTAGCTTTACGCATACGGTTGTCAGTCAAGTTGCTGAGAGAGATCAATGCGGAACGTCTAACGCCACCGACAACGACTACCTCTGCAATCTTACAGCACAGGTCATGGCACTCTAGGGTGGTCAGTGACCTTCCCTCTGCACCTTGGAACAGCTTAACAGCAAACTCAAACAACGCCACCAGTGGCTCTGGGCCACTAGCCCGTCCACCAAATACTTTTAGCCTTGCACCGGCAGGGCGTACCTTAGTGACATCCCATTGCGGTATCTTACCTGCATACAACATGGCAACCAGTTCTCTAAAGGCCGAAGCCCAGCCGATCTTACTATCACCGACAATGATGGTAGTGTCCGTGGCATGGAAGCTGTCAGCTACACAAGGTAAATTGTCAATAAACTTACGCTCGACACTAAACCCAACACCTGTACCACACATCAGCACATACATGAGTTCATCGAAACTGCGAGGTGAGTCGATGTGTAAATAACTACAGTTAAATCCTGCTACGTTGTCTTTGTCCAACGCTTCCCCAGCAGTCATTAAGCATCTCATACTAGGCATTACTTCCATATTGTAAATTGAATGAAACATTTTGTTGGCAGTTTTAGGATCAATCTGGTTACGCTTAACCCAGAAATCTACATAGCGTTGTACGGTTTCCTTCCACGATTCCCTGCGGCCTTTATCATCTATCCAACGGGCGTACCTGCTTTTGTGTATGAATGATTGGTACTCGTCCATACCTGCTGTTAATTTATTCTTCTTGCTCATAAATATTTTTCCTTTACTTCTTCTTGTTCTAAATGTTTTTCTAAATGGGCTAATGCTCTCCAAGCCACTTGCCCCCAATCTTGATCCATTATATGTCGCAGTAATGCGTCTAACTCGTCACCTGACTTGGGCCGATCCCAGTGCAGTGTCTCGCGTGTCTGTCCATGCTGTATGCCACCGACAAGTGAGATACGAGACACTTCTGCGATAGCCCGTGGAAAGTATTTAAAGAACCCTGTGTAGACAGGTATGTTCTTACGAGCGAGAGGATCGCTAGGTAACTTGTGAGGTACGATGTGCTGTACTTTCCCTACAGGTTTAGTAACGTCCTCTTTTTTAGTCCACACTGTCCCGTGTCTATTGGGCTTTGCTGTCACCTTGTCCCACTCTTGCGGGGTAGCATCGTTTATTGAATTGCGTTTGGTTCCCATAGGGATACCTCCTTTGTATTAAAATCGTATTCACCGTGTCGTAAGATACGAGCCAGTCTTGCTTGCTCTAACGCTACCGTTGCCGATAGCCCTGCATTCTCAAAAGCCTTAACTACCGTTTCCCATGAGCAGTCAGCGTCTAATAAACCTTTGGCTTTCTTAGGCCCAATGTTAGGACACCCTTTGTAGTTGTCGGTAGAGTCACCCACTAACGTCTGGTAGAAAAACCAGTAGTCAGCTTCAGCCTCGCCTACGATCTTTACCTCACCGTCTACAAAGTGGTAGGCAGGTATGGTCATTAAATCTTTGTCGATTGACCAGATCATGTAACCGTCCCCGCTAGTAGCGAGTAAGCCCAAGGCATCGTCAGCCTCAATGTTCTCGTCAATCCTACCCTTCCACTCATTGACCAAGTAGGCACGAGCATGAGGCAGCAGCATGGGCTTGCGTTTGTCATTACGGTTAGCCTTGTAAGATGCCGCTACATTTTTTCTGAAATTTTTAGTCCCAGTTAAACATGTCACCCAGTCCTTAACTTTACTATCTTTGATCAGGTTCTCCATGAAGTGATCAATGTTCTGTTCAACCTCATGCTCAAAGGCATGTAGTGTCCAGTGACCGTCACCCCAATCTATCGGTTGCTCACAGGCGGTAGCCGCCCGATACGCTACAATGTCTCCATCTATCAGTAGTGTGTTCATATAGTCTCTCTCTCTTTTTGAATGCCTTTAATCATCAGTCTGTCCCAACTGAGATGGCGTGTTTGATAATCGAAATACAGAAGTTCCACACCCATCTTTTTTTGGAGTGTGGTCAGTACCTTGCCACCTTGGGTGGTTTCGGATACCGTTTTCACATCTATCAGTCTGATCTCGTCACCTTTAATAGCGATCATGTCTATGGCTCCAGTGCATCCTGCATTGGGGAATACTTCGTACCCTTGATCCCATAGATATGTGACAGCATAAAACTCAGCAATGTCACCAACCCTGTTACCATCATCAGTGGGTTGCCGCCCAGCTTTGTCCGGTGTTGTACTCTGCGTCAAGTCTGCACCCAAAGTTGAGGTGTCTTTCCACATTTCGTATTGCTTGTAAGGTAATTTCACCGACTTGTTCCTCCATTCCGTTACGCACGACAATCTGAACCTCGTCATGTACGAATGCCACTACACGGGCATCGTTCTCTGTTAAACCTGCTTGACTAAACATCTTGTGAATCTCCACATACCACTTCTTACAGATCACAGCACCGCAGCTTTGCAGTAGTGTGTTCAATGCAGCATGGGGGTGACGTATGGGTATGCGTCTCCCGTCAATCCCTTTGATGTAACCACCGGCAGCCTTCTCGCTAACC
>Ga0115572_10004729_pt1 | contig 10553 bp, 7 predicted proteins | sample COGITO_mtgs_1206_FD_88681 | JGI IMG/M metagenome (GOLD analysis project Ga0115572, IMG submission 88681) | Pelagic marine microbial communities from North Sea - COGITO_mtgs_120607 | ecosystem: Environmental > Aquatic > Marine > Epipelagic | place: Germany:Helgoland, sampling site Kabeltonne... | reverse complement strand
ATTTACCGAACAAAATCCACCATGCGCGGCATAGTTAGGCGTGCCAAAATTCTGCGCCCAAAAGCTGGTGAAGGACTGCGACTGATCGCGTCCGGTGAAAAACGCCAGTTTCTCCGGATTATTCTTGCGGATCGGCTCCAACAAATTGGTGGCCATGCTTAAGGCTTCGTCCCAGCTGATTTCTTCAAATTCACCAGAGCCTCTTGGGCCGACACGTTTCAAAGGAGCCTGCAGGCGCGAGGGGGCGTTGACCTGCATAATACCGGCGCTGCCTTTGGCGCATAGGACACCCTTGTTGACCGGATGATCCCGGTTGCCTTCGATATAGGCGACCTTGCCCCGTTTTAAATGCACGTTAATTCCGCAGCGACACGCGCACATGTAACAGGTCGTCTTACGGATTTCATCCGAGACCTCTGGGGATTTATTCAATATCGGTTGCTCGAAGGTCATCTGGCGTCCTTTTCGGATAGTTTATGTCATGGCAAAGCGGTGATCCCGATCAGGACAAAGCTTGCGATAAAGAGTGTTTCGGTGAACAAAAGCGCAATTGCTGGCCCACCCACGGCCAGTACGTGCTTGAGGTTTGTTTTCATGCCCACTGCCGCAATCGCGGTCAAGAGCAGCCACCGCGAGGCCTCGCTTAGAAATGTGGCGATTTGGGCAGGGATCAGATGCAGTGAATTTAATGTTGCAAGCACCAGAAACACCACCACAAAGGTTGGCAGCAATGGTGGTTTACTGCCGTCTCCGGGTGTCTGGGCAAAGCTTCGGATGACAACTGAGGCAACCAAAACCACTGGTGCCAATAGCGCCACTCGGATCAATTTCACCAAAGTGGCGGTGTCACCGGTTGGCTCGGAGATAGAAAATCCGGCCCCGACCACCTGTGCGACATCGTGAATGGTACCCCCCAGAAACACCCCGCCACCTGTTTCACCGATGTCCAATACATGGACCACAACTGGATAGGCCACCATGGCCATCGTCGACAGCACCGTGACGCCCAAAACGGTAAAGATCAGGCGCTGTTCGCTACGGTCGTCTTTTGGCAATATTGCGCTGATGGCAATCGCTGCCGAGGCACCACAGATTGCCACCGCGCCGGCAGTAAGTAAGCCAAACCGCCAGCCGTGGCCAAAGAATCGCGCCACCCAAAGCCCGAATAAAATTGTTGCCAGAACACCAAGCACCACCAGCCCGATCAACTGCGGGCCCAACCCAGTGATCAGGTCAGCACTGATCCGGACACCCAAAAGTGCCACCCCAACCCGCAACAACGTTTTGCCAGTAAAGCTTATACCAGCGACGGTTCTCCCCTCCTCACCGAGAAAGCTGACTGCCATGCCCAGCAAAAGCGCCAGCAGCATTACCGGGGTGCTGTAATGGTCTGCGAGAAACTGCGCTGTGGTGGCGACAATCATTGAAACAATTACCCCCGGAAACAGACTATATAGGCGGTTCTTGATGGTGGATAGTCGCTTGAAAACGGCAAAGGGGTTGCGTGCAAGAGCCATGGTTTTTTGTTGTCCTGTGTTGAAATCATGGGTTGCATAAACTTTCTTGTTTCGAAGAGCATGAAGCTGCCGGTTTTGTAATATACTAGCGCGTTTCTAGGGTTTTAAAAGGCCGTATTTCCGGGCCATTGTAAAGTGTTAGCGGCCGTATTAAAATGTTGCCCCGCTGTTGTTCGAGACATTGTATAATCCAGCCGGGCATGCGCCCGATGGCAAAGATCGGGACGTAGAGATCCATCGGAATACCATGCAGCTGATAGACAACACCAGAATAAAAGTCGACGTTTACATTCAGGCCGTGGCGCGCATAGGGTTTCATCGCATCGACGACGCCTTGCAAGATCTCATACCATTCCGGAGCACCCATTTCTTGGCCCAGTTTGCGCACGCCCTCGCGCATGTGGCGGGCGCGGGGATCCTCGGCACGGTAGACCCGGTGACCAAATCCCGTCACTGGTTCACGCGCCCCCCGTTTGGCTTTGACATAATCAGCCGCTTTGTCGGGGGTGCCAATTTCCATCACCATTTTCATTACATCTTCTGCAGCCCCGCCATGGGCTGGACCGGCCAACGTCGCCAAAGCGGTGACAACGGCGCCGTGCAGATTGGCCTCGGTGCCAACCGTCACCCGCGCGGCAAAACTCGACGCATTGGATCCGTGTTCGGCATGCAAGATGAAATCGACATCCGCCAGGCGTGCCGCATCCGCCGAGGGCACCTCGCCTTTCAGCATCCACAGCCAGTTGGCTGCATGCGACAGGCTGGGATCTGGTGCCACCGGTGTGCGTCCGTTGCGAAGCGCCTCATGGGCCGCAATGATCATCGGCAACTGGCTGGTCAGGCGTATCCCGTTTTCAATAAAGGCCTCTTCGCCGATTTGAAGACTTTGTGGCTCAAGCGCCGCCAGCGCCGATGTTGCCGTGCGCAGAACATCCATGGGATGGCCGGATTTTGTCGCCTCGATAATCTGGTAAATCTCTTGCGGCAGATGCCGAGCAGCTTTCAATCGGGCGTCAAAGTCAGACAGTTCCTTGGTGTTGGGTAATTCGCCAAAGATCAGCAGATAGGCGACTTCTTCAAAGGTCGCCTTGGTCGCCAGATCGTGGATTGAATACCCACGGTAACTCAACTCACCCTTACTGCCATCGATATGGCTGACACCTGAGCGTTCGAAATAGATGCCTTTTAGGCCACGGTTTATCTTGACGTTTTCGGTCATTGCTGTCTCCTACGACTGTACACGGAGGTATACATGTCGATTTTAGAAAAAATATATGCACGCGCCCGAGAGCGCAACGCAAAGGTGGTATTTCCCGAGTTGGGTGATCCCCGTGTGGCCAAAGCAGCGGCCCGTTTGCAGGCGGATGGGCTGTGCCAACCGATGCCGCTTACAGATATTTGCGATGCCCAGATCGAGGTTCTGACACAGGCGCGGGGGATGAAAGAAGCAATCGCCAGGCGTCTGCTGGCCAAACCATTGTATCGCGCCGCCGCGATGGTGGCGACTGGGCAGGCCGATGCAATGGTGGCAGGGGCAGACAGTGCGACGAAGCGGGTGATCGAGGCTGCTAGCATTGCCATTGGTCTGGATCCGAAGATCACAACTCCGTCCTCGTTTTTTCTGATGCTGTTTCCCGATGGGCGCAGTTTGATTTTCACGGATTGCGCAGTCAATGTTGCGCCGTCGCAGGACGAACTGATCGATATCGCTCGGGCAACCGCGGCGTCGGCACAGGGACTACTGGGCGCGCCCCGCGTTGCGCTGTTGTCATATTCAACGGGTGAGTCAGGCCAGGGGCATTCGGTAGACCTGACGCGCGGGGCCGCCAATGCACTGGCAGATCTGGGCATCGACAGTTTCGGTCCGATCCAGGCGGATGCGGCGTTGAACCAAGCCATTGCAGCCAAAAAAGGCGTGCAGTCTGGCGATTTTAACGTGCTGGTTTTTCCTGACTTAAACGCCGGGAATATCGGGTATAAGCTGTGCCAAGAACTGGCTTCAGCCCAAGCGTTGGGGCCTTTTTTGCAAGGCTTTCGCAAGCCGGTCTGCGATCTCAGCCGAGGCGCGTCTGTTGAGGATATTGTGGCGGCAACTGCCGTGACTGTGGCAACAGGGTAACTCATGCAGTGTCCCTGAGAATTGACAATGTGTCGGCTGCGATCATGCGCTCTTCCTGCGCCGGCACGACCCAGATTGCCACCTTTGAGCTGTCCGCGTGCAGCCGGGTTTTGCGCCCGTGGTTGGCATCGACATCAAGGCGAACCCCGGCCCATTCCAGACCGCGCAAAATGCGGGCGCGCACACCAATAGCGTTCTCGCCAATGCCGCCGGTAAAAGCGATTGCATCGAGCCCTTCCATTGCGGCAATCAAAGATCCCGCATGGCGCAGGCTCCAATAGCAAAAGTGTTCAATTGCAAAGGCGCTGTCGGCCGAGGCATCCAGCATCAGGTTGCGCATGTCAGATTTACCGCCCGACAGGCCCAAAAGGCCGCTTTCATGGTTCAAGATAGCCTTTGTGCGTTCCAGCCCATTGTCGGCGACCAGACGCAGGACCGCATTGGCATCGATGCCGCCAGAGCGCGTGCCCATTGTCAGCCCGTCCAGTGGCGAATATCCCATCGTTGTTGCGACCGAATGACCGTTTAAAATAGCGCACAGACTGGCGCCATTGCCAAGGTGGAACGCCAACAGGCGTGAGGGAAGCTTCTGGTCTGACACGAGGGGTAATGTCTGGGTCAAAGACGCATAGCTTAGGCCGTGAAACCCATAGCGGCGGATGCCTTTGGTCTCGATCATGCGCGGGATCGCATAGCGGGTCGCCACGGTTGGGTTGGTGGCGTGAAACGAGGTGTCAAAGCTGGCGTATTGCGGTACATCCGGCGCCAATTCAGACAGCATATCAATTGCGGCTAGATTATGGGGATTGTGCAGAGGCGCCAGCGGTGTGCAATTGTTGATCTCGGCACGCACCTCTGGAGTAAGACGCACAGGCTGTGTCAGTTTGGCGCCACCATGCACCACGCGGTGGCCAACGGCTGCCAGAGCCTTAAGGTCGAAGCCCCGCGTTTTCAACCGTTCCAGTACAGCGCTCAGGGCGGCACGATGGTCAATAAAGGGGGTGTTTTCGACATCTGTTCCGATGGTTAGTTTCGAAACCTCGCCGATACCTTCTGCAATCCCTGAGAGGGTCTGGTTGAGGTGGCCATCGAAAAGGGCAAACTTTATGGACGAAGATCCTGCGTTGAGAACCAGAATGTTGGGGGCGTCTGCTTGATGCGCCATATCACGCGTCACGTCTGTGGGGGGGCGCCATCAGGCATTTGACAGCTTGCCTGATGCGCCCTCTTTGTCCAGACGAAAGGGATCAGAACAGCCCTGCTGGGCTGATCTGAGTCTAGGCGCGTCTCTTTCTTGCAGAGGGTCATACTCGCCTCCCGTTTCGGTGTCGCCGCGGTCTTATTCGACCGTTTGCACTCGCATATCGTCTGCGCTGATGCCTGCCACTGCGACAGGGGCCTTCATCGCGTCGCGGCGGAACGGCTCGCCCAGCTCTTGGTTGATCATCGCCTCGATCAGCGTGGTCTTGCCGTGTTTCATCTGGTCTTCAACGGCCGTGTGTAGCGCCGCTGTCAATTCGTCCATTGTGCGCGCTTGCACGCCTTGAAGACCGCAGGCTTGCGCGATACCGGCATAGGACACTTTGTCATCCAATTCGGTGCCGATGAAGTTATCCTCATACCACAGGGTAGAATTGCGCTTTTCGGCGCCCCATTGGTAATTGCGGAAGACAATCATCGTCACAGCCGGCCATTCTTCCCGGCCGATTGCTGTCAATTCGGTCACAGCAATGCCAAAGGCGCCGTCGCCTGCAAAGCCGACAACCGGAACATCAGGACAGCCGATTTTTGCACCGACAATCGATGGCAGCCCATAGCCGCAGGGACCAAACAGGCCCGGGGCCAAATATTTGCGACCGTCTTCGAACGACGGATACGCGTTACCGATGGCACAATTGTTGCCGATATCAGAGCTGATAATCGCCTCTTTGGGTAAGGCGCTCTGGATGGCGCGCCACGCTTTGCGCGGGCTGAGCCATTCGGGCTTGCTGGCGCGGGCGCGCTGGTTCCAAGTGGTGCCGGGATCATCGTCTTCGTGATCCATGCTGGACAATTGCTGTGCCCAAGCCGATTTGGTCTGAGCGATTGTAGCTTTGCGCTCGGTGCGGCCACTGTCGCCTGCGGTATCAGACAGTTTCTCTAATAGGGCCGATGCCACGTTTTTAGCGTCGCCAATGATCCCTACCGTAACTTTTTTGGTTAGGCCAATCCGGTCTGGATTGATATCCACTTGAATAATTTTGGCATCTTTGGGCCAGTAGTCGATACCGTATCCCGGCAGTGTTGAGAACGGGTTCAAGCGGGTGCCAAGGCACAGGACGACATCCGCCTTTGAAATCAGCTCCATGCCGGCTTTCGAGCCGTTGTATCCCAGCGGTCCGGCAAACAGGGGATGCGACCCGGGAAAGGCGTCATTGTGTTGATAGCCGACACAAACTGGCGCGTCGAGGCGCTCGGCCAGTTTGATACTTTCGTTGATGCCATTTGCCAATATTACCCCCGCGCCATTCAGAATGACGGGCGTTTTGGCCGACGAGAGCAGGTCCGCGGCTTGTTGTAACGCGGTGTCCCCGCCTCTGGGCAGCTCGAAAGTGACCATTTCCGGCAGGTCGATGTCGATCACTTGGGTCCAGTAGTCACGCGGCATGTTAATCTGCGCCGGTGCACTCATCCGCTTGGCGTTTAGGATCACGCGGTTCAGCACTTCCGCGACGCGGCTCGGATCGCGTACTTCTTCTTGGTATGCAACCATGTCTTCGAACAATGCCATCTGCTCGACTTCCTGGAAGCCGCCCTGACCGATGGTCTTATTGGCCGCCTGTGGGGTCACCAACAGCAAAGGTGTGTGGTTCCAATAGGCAGTTTTCACCGGTGTCACAAAGTTCGTAATACCAGGACCATTTTGCGCAATCATCATGCTCATCTTGCCGGAAGCGCGGGTATAGCCATCGGCCATCATACCGCCGGATCCTTCATGGGCGCAGTCCCAGAAGTTGATCCCGGCCTGGGGAAACAGATCGGAAATCGGCATAAAGGCCGAACCGATAATCCCAAAAGCATGTTCAATCCCATGCATCTGGAGGGTTTTTACAAAGGCTTCTTCGGTGGTCATTTTCATTTCTGGGTACTCCTGTACAGGCCGGCCGAGTGAGTCGGTTTGTCTCAAATCTTGCGCCAAGATCTACGGGGTCGGATAAAACTCTGTTAGGGCCAGATGTAAAGCCCCATTAAGACCAATTAGGTGAGCTCGCTCGCAATTTTTGCCACCCCCTCGCCGATGCGTTCGGCACCAATCGAGGAATAGGCGAGGCGGTAGAATTGTTGTGGTGGGTTAGGTTGGGCAAAAAACGAATGCCCCGGCTCAATCAACACGCCTTTCGGGACTAACTTGTTGGCTAAGTCCCGCGTATCCACCCCGTCTGGGGCCTGCATCCAGAACGATGATCCGCCGAAATAAGCCCGACCTGCCACCGCCAAGCCACAGGTTTTAATTGCATCATCCATCACGCGGCGCCGGTCCGAGAGCATACGGCTCATTTTTCGGATCAGTGCGTCGTAATGACCCAGAGACAGGAAATAGGCAGCGGTGCGCTGGATGTGACCAGGGGGGTGGCGCAAGACGCTGGCACGCAGGGCGCGGGCTTCTTTTATAAACGGCTCAGATCCGACCAGATAGCCCAGCCTGAGACCCGGAAAAAGTGATTTTGAAAAGCTTCCAACATAAATCACTCGACCATCGGGATCGAGCGATTTCAATGCGGGCGAAGGCGCCGAAAGAAACGACATTTCGAACTCGTAATCATCCTCGACAATCAGCGCATCCTGCGCGCGAGCGCGCTTTAACAAGGCCATACGCCGCTCAATCGGCATCGTTGCGGTCGTGGGACATTGATGGCTTGGCGTGGTAAAGATGACGTCCACATCGGGGGGAATTGCATCGGGTGGCAGGCCGTGCTCGTCGACATCAATCACAGCCAGATGACACCGAGACTGCGTGAGGATATCACGCAAAGCATGATAGCAGGGGTTCTCAATCGCGGCTTTGCGGCGTTGTGTCAGCAATACCTGAGCGGTCAACCACAGGGCATTCTGGGCTCCGAGTGTGACCAGTATCTCTTCCGGGCGGGCAATGATGCCGCGCCGGGGCAATGTGTGCCGTGCAATAAACTCAACCAGTTGCGGATCATCCTGATCGTAATAATCAGTGGTCAGCGCGGTGAAGTTTTTCTGACCCAAAGCCTGTAGAGCGCACATGCGCCAATTGGCGTGGTCAAACACTGTTGGATCGGCTTGGCCATACACAAAGGGATATTTGAACTTTGCCCAATCTTGTGGTTTTTCCGGGGTCGCCCCACCTGTAAACTTTTGTCCGATCGCCCGGGACCAATCGACGCCATCACTTCGCGGTCGGTTGGGGGGTACGGATGGGGGGTCCGGCGCGTTTTGCGAGACATAATACCCCGAGCGGCCTTTTGAACTGAGATAGTCATTTGCCAGAAGTTCGGTATAGGCCAGCGTCACAGTGATTCTGCTGACCCCCAGATGCAGCGCCAGCTTTCGCGTTGAGGGCAGTTTTTCTCCGCGGCGAAATCGCCCCGATAGGATGCCTTCGGCAATCATTTGCTGAATACGGGCTTGCAGGGTGCCCTGCGCCTCGGGGATTAGGAAAAAGGTTTCAATTGGGATTGCCATGGCTTAGCATAGTCTGGCCATAACTGTATTGCAAACTGGTATTAATTTTAACGCACTCCAAGTCTGGTAAGCCCAAGTCTGAAATGATGAGATAGATGGTACAGTCTTTTAATTTACAGGCTGTAAGCTGGAGTGCTTGATCACGGTTTCGAGACGCTCACAGGAAAGAGCGTCTCGAAATAATCATAAGATCGATTTAGCCAAAGACCCGTGTCAGCGCGCCATCCACCGCTGTGAGTATTTCGTCAATATCGTCTTTTTTCGCAATCAGAGCCGGGCTGAAACACAGCGTGTTGTTAAAGCCGGGAAGCGAGCGGTTGGTCGCCCCGATCACAACGCCCTGCGCCATGCAGTCTCCAACCACTGCCTGCACCTTTTTCTCATCCATCGGAGTTTTGTCTTCCCGATCGGATACCAGTTCGGCCCCAAGGAACAGACCCTTGCCGCGCACATCGCCGATTACCTTATGGCGTCCCATCAAGTCGGTCAGGGCGTCCAGCATATAAGTGCCCATCTGGTGGGTGTTCTCAAGAAGGTTCTCGTCTTCGATGATGCGAAGGTTTTCCAGTGCCGCCGCCGGCCCTGCAGTGCACCCGCCAAAGGTCGAGATATCGCGGAAATAGTTCATTGGGTCCGACGCGTCGTCCTTGAACAAGTCAAATACTTTTTCCGAGGTCACCAGACAGGCAATTGCAGCGTATCCTGAGGCGACGCCTTTGGCCATGGTCACCATATCCGGCTCGACGCCGTAATGTTGATAACCGAACCACGTGCCGGTGCGGCCCACGCCACAAACGACCTCATCGATATGCAGCAGTATATCATATTTGCGGCAAATTTCTTGAACGCGCTGCCAATAGCCTTCGGGTGGGGTGATCACACCACCGCCGGCTGTTACCGGTTCAAGACAGATTGCGCCGACTGTGTCGGGACCTTCGCGCAGAATAACCTCCTCAATGGCATCTGCAGCGCGTTCCCCATAGTTTTCGACATCCCATTGTTTGCGGTATTCCAAACAATGCGGGACTTTCACAAAGCCGGGCGTATAGGGGCCATAATGCGCGTTGCGTTCTTCTTGACCGCCCGCCGATAGGCAAGCGATTGTCGTACCATGGTAGTCGCGGTCACGGTACAGGATTTTGTGTTTTTTGCCGCCATAGCGTTTATGGGCGATCTGGCGTACCATTTTAAAGGCTTTCTCGTTCGCTTCTGAGCCTGAATTGGTATAGTAGACTCGCGATAGTCCTGGCATTTTTGAGATCAGCTTTTCGGCGAATAGCGCGCCGGGGATAGAGCCCGCCGAGCCGGCAAAATAATTGAGCTTTATCAACTGGTCGCGCACTGCATTCGCGATGCTCTCGCGGCCATAGCCGACATTAACTGTCCAGACACCGCCCGACACCGCATCGATATGCTCTTTGCCGTTCTGGTCCCAAACCCGCATACCCTTGCCCTCGACGATGATCCGGGGTTCGGCATTTTCAAACGGTTTATGCTGCGTCAGGTGGTGCCAGATATGGGCGCGGTCGGCCTCGACCACCTTGGAAATGTCATTGTCGCGAAGTGTGCCGTCCATGATATGTCTCCTCATGTTGGGGCGCGTGGATATGTGTTCGATTCGTGAACCTAATCATATTTAACACAGCCAAAATTTTTCGGGTTTCGTTAGGGCCAGTTGCAAAAGAGACTTAAGGCCAAATTTGCAGGCCAGCCCAAGGCTTGTGCAATGTTAAGAAGGGCCACCCCTGAATCAAAAGGACGACCCCGATGTTTTTAAACGATATGAGGTACAGTTTAAAGGTATGCGCCCTCAACCTTTGCCCCGCCATGGAATAGTCTTTGTAATGACCCAACGCATGATGAGATCGAACGCCAGCCCTAAAATGCCCATGATCAAAATTGTCACCCAGATCAATTCATAATCCGAAACTGTACGGGCGACGTTTTCAATAAAGCCGACCCCGGTGGTGCCAGCCAGCATTTCCGCTGCCACCAAAGTGCCCCAACAGACGCCGATTGCGATGCGTATACCCGTCAGGATTTCAGGCAGAGCGTTGGGCAATATCACGTTGCGTAAGATTTGTCCGTTTGTGGCCCCCAGCGAGTGCGAGGCCCTTATTTTTGACAATTGGGTGCCAGAGGCCCCGGTGCGGGCCGATATCACCATGATGGCAAATGCGACCATAAACAGAAGGAAGATCTTCCCGTCATCTTGAATGCCGAAT
>Ga0115572_10004728_pt1 | contig 10554 bp, 9 predicted proteins | sample COGITO_mtgs_1206_FD_88681 | JGI IMG/M metagenome (GOLD analysis project Ga0115572, IMG submission 88681) | Pelagic marine microbial communities from North Sea - COGITO_mtgs_120607 | ecosystem: Environmental > Aquatic > Marine > Epipelagic | place: Germany:Helgoland, sampling site Kabeltonne... | reverse complement strand
TAATGACAGCTTTAAGCCATCCCACACTTGTGGGTTAGCCATGACTTTTTCGGCATCCATAATCAAATAGCCGCCATTAGCACGGTGAAGAGCCCCTGGCTGAATTGAGCGATAGCTAGTGATCAACGAACCTTGCGACGCGGCATACTCTATCTTGCCAAAAATATTGCCAAACGTTGGGTTAGGTTCATAGACGACCGGCGCTGCATCGCCTTCTTTAAATTCGACCAAAATATTGGGCGCAAAAAAGTCGGTCAACATGCCTTTGCTATCAAAGTCTTCTTTGTTTTCTTCGCTTACATCTTCGTCGTCAAGCCACTCAAGAACCGCATCAATAATTTCAACACGAATATCTTTTAAATAACGTAGCACGCCAATATGGGCGGCGTATTTATGTTCTAAATCTTTTAACAGCGGTTTAGTAGCAAGCTCAGCGGTGGATTTTTTTAAATTACGTAGTTTTTCTGAGGACTCACGTTTCCAACGCGGTAATTCAATTAACGCTTCGATTAAGGCATCTTCGAGTTTTTCGATAACCTCATAAAATTGCTCGCGTAAATCATCATCAAGGGCTGCAAATTCAGCATCACTTAATTGTTTACCATTAACTAACGGCGCAAAGCCGACCACGCTTTTTTCTTCAATTAAAGCAACACTTTGTTCAAGTGCTGCAATTTCAACTTCGGTGATTGCTGCGTCATAAGCGTCATTAAACTCACGGTCTATTTTTTTCTTTTTACGTTGATAAGCTGGGTTATCAAATGCTGCCGGAAAGGTGTCGAGTACTTCGTCGATAAACGAGTCGATATCATCGGCTAATTGCTTGCTTTGCCCTGCTTGTAAAAACATCGCGATTGGTTCACGGTGATCGTCGTAATTATTAACGTATAACCACTCGTTTGGCGTCGGCCGGCCTTTACTGTGTGCCTCTAATTTGTCTTTTACTAAAGTAAAGCGACCATGGGCGGCTTCACCCATGACATACACATTGTAACCAGGAAGCTCCATCCCCAATGAAAAATCCAACGCACTTTGAGCGCGCTGTTGACCGATGAAAGTCAAGGTTTCAGGGTAAGGATTATTCATGCACGTTTGCACATGATTAAGTGAAATAGTCGGCGCTAACGCAGACACAGGTAATGGCAGCAGTTTTTTCGTCATTCTAACTTCTTTTTGTATCAGCACATCGGCTGATTAATTTTAATATGGGCAGAGCAATGTCTCTACCCACTATTTTATGGTTGTAATGCCTTACGAGAAAAGTAGATACCGTCGCACTGCGAACAAGCTCTAATTTGCGTGGCGTGATAAATATCATAACTATGGCTGCAATTCTTACATACTAATGTGCCCATGGCTATCCATTCACCTTGGTGATAAACGCCATTATGCTTAAAATCTTGGTTTAATGCGTGCCATTCTAACTGGGTTTTATCTTCTATGTGTGACAATTCAAACCATAAAGACTCTTTTAGTTCTTGCCATGCAAGTGAGTCATAGTGATTGTCGTTTTCTTTAATGTGTTCAATATCACGTTTAAGGTATTCGCGGTACAACGTTAGCTTTTCTTGACCTAATTGCTTGAGTGCTTGTTCAGATTCAACAAACTTATCCATTGCGTCTTTAAGCTCATGCTCTTTTACATCTTTTAACCAGGCACTTAAATCTGTTAACCATGCTTTATAATCAGCCATTTCATACTCCTTCAAAACTACGTTAAATCAGTGTTTACCTTAAACAAGTATAGGTTAACCTGCCCTGAAAACTAATTAAGTCATGAATTTATAAAATCCGCTTATTTGCCGCTGTGATTAGTACTATTTTTGGGGTATCCTATTCGGCAATTTTTTACTAGTTTGCAAGAAGTCTGGAATCATAGATGCAAGAGCAATATAACCCACAAGATATAGAGTCAAAAGTCCAAGCATATTGGGAAGAAAACCAAGTATTTAAAGCCACTGAAGATGAGAGTAAAGAAAAGTATTATTGCCTTTCTATGTTTCCATACCCAAGCGGCCGACTCCACATGGGTCATGTGCGTAACTACACCATTGGTGATGTTGTTTCTCGCTTCCAACGCTTGCAAGGCAAAAACGTAATGCAACCTATGGGTTGGGATGCGTTTGGTCTACCAGCAGAAAATGCGGCAATTAAAAACAAAACAGCCCCTGCAAAATGGACCTACGAAAATATCGATTACATGCGTACCCAACTTAAACAATTAGGTTTTGGTTATGATTGGGATCGTGAAATCGCTACATGTCACCCAGATTACTACAAGTGGGAACAATGGTTTTTCACCAAGCTTTACGAAAAAGGCTTAGTGTATAAAAAAATGTCGACGGTTAACTGGGATCCAGTTGACCAAACAGTACTTGCAAACGAGCAAGTTATTGATGGTCGCGGTTGGCGCTCTGGTGCTGTAGTTGAGCAAAAAGAAATCCCACAGTGGTTTATTAAAATTACCGACTACGCACAAGAATTACTTGACGACTTAGACAAACTAGAAGATTGGCCTGAGCAAGTAAAAACCATGCAGCGCAATTGGATTGGCCGCTCTGAAGGTTTAGATATCGAGTTCACGCGCACAGATAACAACGAAAAATTCAGCGTATACACGACTCGCCCAGATACTTTCATGGGTGTAACTTATCTTGCGGTTGCAGGTGCGCACCCTATTGCTCAAGAAGCGGCTAAAAATAGCGACGCTGTGGCAATGTTTGTTGAAGAATGCAAAAACACCAAAGTTGCTGAAGCAGACATGGCAACTATGGAAAAGAAAGGCATTGCAACAGGTTTTTATGCAACTCACCCATTAACTGGTGAAAAACTGCCAATTTGGGTCGCTAACTTTGTACTTATGCATTACGGCTCTGGTGCAGTGATGGCAGTACCGGCACACGATCAACGCGATTACGAATTCGCGACAGCTTATGGCCTAGACATAAAGCAAGTTATCGCGCCTGTCGCAGGCTCTGAACTTGAAGTAAACCTTGATCAACAAGCTTACACAGAAAAAGGCGTGTTAGTTAACTCAAATGAGTTTGATGGCCTAGAGTTTGACGGTGCATTTAATGCGGTTGCCGATAAGCTTGAAGCACTTGGCGTAGGTGAACGTAAAGTAAACTTCCGCTTACGTGACTGGGGCGTAAGCCGTCAGCGTTATTGGGGTTCGCCAATCCCAATGCTTAGCGATGTAGACGGTAAAGAGCTTGCCGCTACTGAAGATATGCTACCAGTTCGCTTACCTGAAGACGTGGTAATGAATGGTGTAACGTCACCAATCAAAGCTGACCCTCAGTGGGCAAAAACTACGGTTAATGGTGCTCCTGCATTTCACGAAACAGATACCTTTGACACCTTTATGGAATCGTCTTGGTACTACGCGCGCTATTGTAGCCCTCGCCATGATGAAGGCATGTTAGACCCTGCAGCAGCTAATTACTGGCTACCAGTAAACCAATACATTGGTGGTATTGAGCACGCTATTTTACACTTATTGTACTCGCGCTTTTTCCATAAATTATTGCGTGACTTTGGTTTAGTAAACTCAGACGAGCCTTTTGACCGCCTACTTTGTCAAGGTATGGTACTGGCTGAAACTTTCTATCGTAAAGATGAGAAAGGCGGCGACATTTGGATTTCACCAAGCGACGTTGAAACCGAAACAGACGACAAAGGCCGTGTAACAAAAGCATGGCATAAAGACGATGGCGAGCCGGTGTTCTCATCTGGCATGAGCAAAATGTCAAAGTCGAAAAATAACGGTATCGACCCGCAGCAAGTTATCGCTCAATATGGCGCAGATACAGTACGCTTATTTATGATGTTTACCGCACCGCCAGAGCAAACGCTAGAATGGTCTGATTCGGGTGTTGAAGGCGCGCATCGTTTCATTAAACGTATCTGGAAATACGCGGTTGATGTAAACACAGTAGGTTACCAAGCCCTTGATAAATCAGTACTAACCAACCCACAAAAAGTACTCCGCCGTGAGCTACATAAAGCCATTGCTAAAGTGACTGATGATGTTGAACGTCGTCAAACATTTAATACCGCGATTGCCGCTATCATGGAAATTTCAAACAAATTGTTAAAAGCCCCTCTGGCCGATAAACAAGATGTGGCGATTGCTAATGAAGCACTTGAAGCACTGTTAATTATGCTTGCTCCAATCACACCGCATTTGTCACATCAATTATGGCAAGAGCTTGGAAAAGAAGGCGACATTCTTGATGCCGCTTGGCCAACAGTTGACGAGTCTGCACTTGTTGAAGATGAGAAGCTTATCATCGTGCAAGTAAACGGTAAGCTACGTGCAAAATTAACCGTGCCTGCTGATGCAACTAAAGAACAAGTTGAAACACTTGCTTTTGCAGAATCTAACGTAACTAAGTTTACCGATGGCGTAACCATTCGTAAGGTGATTTACGTACCAGGCAAACTACTTAACGTGGTTGCTAACTAATATGGCATCACTTAATGCCTTTAAAAACGGACTAGCCTTAGTGCTAGTCTGTTTTTTATTAACTGGCTGTGGCTTTCACTTAAAAAAAGCATCCAGCTTACCAGATGACTTAAAAATCATGACCCTTAATGGTGATGATGAAAAGTCTGCTCTATTTGCCATCCTTGAAAAAGAACTCACTTTAAGCAAAGTTGAATTGCAATCAGTACCTGAAAAAAATGTTGCTCAACTCTATTTGTCTAAAGACCGTTTAGAGCGACAGATTTTGTCGTTATTTAAAAATGGCCAAGTAGCCGAATACGAACTTGCTTATAGTGTTGCGTACACCCTAAAACGCCCTGGAAAAGATCCTATAGAGCAAAGTTTTGAGCTTTACCGTAATTACCAAGATGACCCAGATAACGCCTTGGCAAAAGCCAAAGAGCTTGATTTATTGCTTAATGAAATACGTAAGCAAGCAAGTCGTCGTATTGTACGAGAGCTGTCACAACTATAATGCGCTGTTACGCTAACCAATTACCGAGTGAATTAAATAAAGCACTCCAACCCTTTTATTTAGTGTTTGGTGAAGAACCTTTTCAAATAGCGCAATGCGCACAGCAAATTCGCTCAAAAGCCAAGCAGCAAGGCTTTGACGAAGTCATAAAATTTACACTGATGCCCGGCTTTGATTGGCAAGAGTTAATCGCCCAATATCAAAGTATGTCGTTATTTAGTGCTCGTACTTTAATTGAACTTGATCTCAATTCTCAAAAGCCCGGTACTGTTGGCAGCCAAACATTTAAAAAACTGGTTGAACTCAATAACCCCGACACACTTCTAATTGTAACCGGAGCCAAGGCAAGCCAAGAAATTCAGCGCAGTGCATGGTTTAAAGCACTAGATAAACACGGTGTATTTGTACCTTGCTACCCATTGGCTGGCAATCATCTACAACGTTGGCTCGATGAGCAGTGCAACCGTTTATCTATTAATATGCAAAATGATGCTAAGCGTACGCTGATTGATGCAACTGAAGGTAATTTGCTAGCGTGTTTTCAAGAGCTTGAAAAACTCTCACTACTTCATGGCAATGCGCTAATAGATCAACAATTAGTGCTTCAAGGTTTACTTAATCAAGCTAAGTTCGATATTTTCGATTTAAGTGATGCACTCTTGCAAGGTAATAGCCACCAAGCAATTAAAATCCTCACTAAGCTTGCAGATCATAATACTGAAGCGGTCACTATATTATGGGCTATAAACAAAGAAGCAAACACGTTATTAAGTTTGCAAATAGGCCTATTACAAGGCGAGAGTTTAACCAATTTATTTAAACAAAAAGCAATTTGGAAAAACCAGCAAGGGCCTGTTAATCAAGCACTAAACCGCTTATCTATACAAACACTTGAACATCTAATCAGTTTGCTCGCACAATTTGATGCAAGTTATAAGCAAGGCACCTTGATCAAACCTTATCAGGCGCTGGCGCATATATGCCTGGTTTTTTGTCAACCTGTTGAGGTTGCTCTCCCCGCTCACCCACTTGTTTAAAACTTAGGAGCAAAAATGATTGCACTATTTGGTGGTACATTCGATCCTATTCATTTAGGCCATATCAATATGGCTAAGCAATGTGTTGAGCACTTAAACCTTCGTAATTTACAATTTATGCCATGTGCTATTCCTGCGCATAAAGCAGTACCGGGGATCAGTAACGAGGATCGCATTGCAATGCTGCAAGCAGCGATTGAAACTTACGATTATTTTTCGCTAGACTTGCGTGAATTAAAACGCCAAGGGCCTTCTTATTCGCTATTAAGTTTACAAGAGCTACGCGAGGAACACCCTAACGATCCCATTTTATTTTTAATTGGCCTCGATTCATTTAATACGCTTGATAAATGGTTTGAATGGCAAACTATTACTCAGCTTTGTCACCTTGTAGTTTTCCAGCGCCCAAATCAAAATATGAATTTAAGCCCGCAGCTTATTGAATACAAAAAACAGGCCCTCACGACATCACCTGACACGCTTCGTTTAGAGTGCGCTGGGAGACTGTATTTCTTGCCTGGTAAAATTATGGATATTGCGTCGAGCGATATTCGGCAAAAACTAAAAAAAGGTCAATCTTGTGGGGAACTTCTTCCTACTGCGGTGAGTCACTATATAGGTGAGCAGCAACTTTATCTAAGTGGTGAATAAAAATCACCGCCGTGATAAAATAACAGCTATTCCCTTTTTTAATGAGATAACACTTTGGATTCGAAACAACTACTCGCCTTTGCACTAGACAAAATTGACGATATGAAAGCCCGTGATGTGGTTCAGATTGATGTAAAAGGCAATTCTGACATTACTGACTATATGCTTGTTTGCTCAGGTAATTCTAAACGCCATGTGCAATCAATTGCTGATCATGTTGCTAAAGAAGCACGTCATGCCGGTGAAGAACCTCTTGGATACGAAGGCCAAAATGAAGGCGAATGGGTTCTGGTAGATTTAGGTGATGTTGTCGTACACGTGATGCAAGATCAAGCACGTAGCTACTACGATCTAGAAAAGCTTTGGAGCTAACAGCGCTTTATTTAAACTGAGTTTGGAAGTACACGCGTGAAAATACAAATGATTGCCGTTGGTACCAAAATGCCAGCATGGGTTGAAACGGGTTTTGCTGAATATCAGCGCCGTTTTCCAAAAGATATGGCTTTGGAACTAATTGAAATCCCGGCAGGTAAGCGCGGCAAAAATGCCGATATAAAGCGGATTTTACATATCGAAGGCGAAAAAACCCTTGCCGCAATACCTAAAGGCAATCGTATTGTTACTTTAGAGGTAACAGGTAAGCCACTTGATACGCATCAGTTAGCAAAAAATATGGAAAAGTGGCAACTGGATGGCCGCGATGTAAGCTTGCTGATTGGTGGTCCGGAAGGATTAGCACCAGAGTGTATCGCAGCCTCTGAGCAAAAGTGGTCGTTATCGAACTTGACCCTACCACACCCATTAGTACGCATTATAGTGGCTGAAAGCTTGTATCGAGGATGGAGTTTAAACAATAACCATCCTTATCATCGCGAGTAATCAGCATGCTCAAACGAAGACCCACAATTCGAGATCACTCAGCAGAGGCTAATCTGTTTGCACGTCGCGCATTTGTGGGTTTTGTTTTCGTTACTATTCTTGTCGCTATTTTACTTTCAAATTTGTACACCATCCAAGTTGATGATCACCAAGATTATCAAACGCGTTCGAACGACAATCGCATTAAGGTTATTCCAATTGCACCCAATAGAGGCCTTATATATGACCGAAACGGTGTCCTTCTTGCTGAAAACAAGCCAGTTTATAACCTTGAAGTGATACCAGAAGATGTTAAGAATCTTGATGACTCGTTAGCAGCCATTAGCCAACTCATCGCTATTTCTGATCAGCAAAAAAATGACTTTCTTGACGACATCAAGCATAACCGCCGCTTTAAAAGCCAAGTATTAAAAGCGCGACTGAACGAATCTGAAGTCGCTAAGTTCTCGGTTAACCAACATAAATTCCCTGGTTTTAGTATTGAGGCCCGTCTTGCTCGCTACTACCCTTACGCCGACACGCTTACCCATGCGCTTGGTTACGTTGCTAAACTAAACAAAAAAGAGCTCGCCAAGCTCGAAATGGATGATCAAGCCACCAATTACAGAGCAACTCACGACATTGGTAAACTAGGTATTGAAAAATATTATGAGCAACTGTTGCACGGACAAGTAGGTTCACAACGAGTTGAAGTAAACAACCGAGGACGTGTAATTCGTACGCTAAGTATGACGCCACCCGAACCTGGTCATGATTTAGTCTTAACACTTGATATTGGATTACAACAAATTGCACAACATGCATTAAAAGACATGCGCGGTGCTATTGTGGTGATGGACGCAAAAGATGGTGGAGTTTTAGCGCTTTATTCTAACCCAAGCTACGACCCAAATTTGTTTGTTCATGGTATCAGTAGTAAAAACTATAAAGCATTACTAAACCCCGACCGCCCACTTATAAATAGAACAACTCAAGGGCGATATGCACCGGCATCAACTGTAAAACCACACCTTGCGATCCTTGCTCTTGAAGAAGGTTTAGTAACAGAGCAAACAAAAATGTGGGATCCTGGTTTTTTTCAAATCCCTAATGTAGAACATAAATGGCGTGACTGGAAGCGCTGGGGCCATGGTCATGTTGATGTTTACAAAGCAATTGAAGAGTCATGTGATACCTATTTTTATGATACTGCTTATCGTTTGGGGATCACTAAAATAAGCAACTTTATGGCTCAATTTGGCTTCGGTGATTTAACAGGCATTGATATACATGAAGAAACGAGCGCTATTTTACCATCAAAAGAATGGAAAGAAGGCCGCTTTCGTGAGTCGTGGTGGCGAGGAGATACTATTTCTGTCGGTATTGGACAAGGTTACTGGACAGCCACGCCTATGCAGATTGCAAACGCAACTAATATTCTTGTTAATAAGGGCCGTAACTTCCCACCCCATTTAGTCCAAGTTGCAAAAAAAGAAGATGAAGTAACGCAAATAAATAATGAAGAAAAGCCTCCCGTTGAATTGAAAAATGCTGATCACTGGCGTATTGCCCTAGATGCAATGCATAATACTGTGCATAAAGTAACAGGCACAGCCCACAAAGCATTCAGGGGGGCAACTTATGATCCGGCTGGTAAAACTGGTACAGCTCAAGTCGTCAGTATCGCCCAAGGTGAGCGTTACGATGCAGAATCACTCAAAGAACGACAACGCGACAATGCAATTTACATTGGTTTTGCACCATACAAAGACCCTCAAATAGTGGTATCTATAGTGGTAGAAAATACCGGTGGAGGTAGCACTGTTGGCGCTCCTATTGCCCGTCAGTTGATGGATTATTATTTTTCAGCAAATCCCCTAACGGTTGCTAGGAGTGTTAAACAATAATGCAATTACATGATAAGCGATCTATTTGGGATAAATTACATTTAGATTTACCTCTGCTACTTGCATTAGTTTGTATGATGGTTGCCAGTTTGACTATTGTATACAGCGCAAGTGGTCAAAATGAGGCAATGATGCTTCGCCACGCTACCCGCATGGCAGCTGCTGTCATAGCGATGATTGTCTTAGCGCAATTTAGCCCAGCGACACTGAAGCGGCTCGTGATTCCATTGTACTGCTTAGGGCTACTCATGTTGGTTGGGGTGATACTTTTTGGTGTTAGTTCAAAAGGAGCGCAACGCTGGTTGGATTTAGGAGTCACCCGCTTTCAACCGTCCGAGCTAATGAAGCTAGCTGTTCCAATGATGGTTGCATGGTATATCGGGCGAAATCACCTCCCCCCTAGGGCATTACACTTAATGGTTGGCTTTGCTATCGTGATTTTACCCACGATACTTATAATGGAACAACCTGATCTCGGCACATCAATTCTGATAGCAAGTTCAGGTATATTTGTCATTTTTCTATCAGGATTAAGTTGGCGTCTAATTAGTTTTTTCACAGGCTTAGTTACCTTATCCGCTTGGCCGTTTTGGCATTACGGAATGCATGCTTATCAAAAACAACGAGTCCTGACTTTATTCAACCCTGAGAGTGACCCTCTAGGTTCTGGTTATCATATAATCCAGTCAAAAATAGCCATTGGTTCAGGCGGAATTGAAGGTAAAGGCTGGCTACAAGGTACGCAATCACAACTCGAGTTTTTACCTGAACGCCACACTGACTTTATCTTTTCAGTACTCAGTGAGGAGTTTGGTCTGTTTGGCGTATGTCTACTGTTGTGCATGTACTTATTTATTATAGGTCGCGGTTTATACATTGCCGTCAATGCGCAAGATGCATTCGGTAAGTTGCTCGCAGGTGCATTGACCCTTACTTTTTTCGTATACGTCTTTGTAAATATTGGCATGGTATCTGGGCTCTTACCGGTTGTAGGTGTTCCTTTGCCATTAATCAGTTATGGTGGTACCTCAATGGTGACCTTAATGGCAGGGTTTGGCATAATTATGTCGATTGCCACTGATAAGAGGATGCTTTTAAAATAATGAAGTGGATGTTGAAGTATATAAGCCTGATGCT
>Ga0115572_10004713_pt1 | contig 10577 bp, 9 predicted proteins | sample COGITO_mtgs_1206_FD_88681 | JGI IMG/M metagenome (GOLD analysis project Ga0115572, IMG submission 88681) | Pelagic marine microbial communities from North Sea - COGITO_mtgs_120607 | ecosystem: Environmental > Aquatic > Marine > Epipelagic | place: Germany:Helgoland, sampling site Kabeltonne... | reverse complement strand
TTATAGTGTCAAAAAATGACTGGAGTGTAAAATTAAATTTCATCTTCACCTCCTTTCGTTCTACGATCAACTTAATGCGCTCCCCAGGCTCCTTTTGCAACACGCCCAAAACGCGTTCTAACGGCATATTATAGGCTTTCTTTCCATTTATCTGAAGTAAAACATCCCCTTCACGAAGTCCAGCAATATATGCCGGAGAGTTTGGACGAACATAAGAAATGGTCATTGATGGATACAAAATAAGTTCAAATCGATTGTGCAATAAAATTTCTATTCCACGGTTTTTTGACTCTTCGCCTCGCTGCACAGTAGATACCTTTTGCTTGATCATGCGCATACCGTCATATTCGATTTCTAAACCAGACAAATTGTAGTAAAAGGGTTTATGCGTTTGACGTGTGGGCATGAGGCTAATTTTTGCGTTAGGGTAGTCAACAAATACTTTGAAACGCGAAAGCAATTCAGCTCCTATGCTTCCAATACGATTATCTGCAAGCGGAATTGCTTGAATGGAGTCCACTTTTGGATAGGCAACTTTCACATCCTTGAGTACCTGAGAACCAAGGTGGAATTGTGGTAATTTTCCTCGTTGCCCAAAAACATCTCCATTAATCCCTGTCCCTAAAAAGTCTTCAAAAACTGGTGTACTTTGTACGATATTGTTCATATTTGGGAAAAGCCAAATCGCATCACTTAAACCGCTGTCTAACATCAACTCGCCTTGAACAGGATTTTTGGTGGATTGTGGAATAGATAATTCAATATGGGGCTTTTTTCGGTGAAACCGCATGGGGAAATGCAAGACTTTAGCGGACCGCCATCTTCTGGACAAAGAAGAAGGATTAATCTGCATAAATTTTCGTTGGTAATCAATCAAGACCGGATAGTCAGAAAACAAATCATAACCAATAATTCCGTCGATCTGCGTCCCCATGCGTCGACTCAATTCAAATTCATTTTCTGGAAGTACTAAGGCATCTTGGTTGACAAAAGTCAAATCGCCAATACGCATGTTTGCCAGGGTTACTTTAAATGCTTCAAGCGCAGGCTGATTACCCAATCCTCGCAACATATAGGGTTGATCTGTAGACAAACCCAATTGTTTGGCCTTGTGGTTATCAAAAATCAAGGTAAAGCTTACACCAGTATCTACCAAAAAGTTTAATTCAACACCATTGATGAGAACAGGAACAATAATCAAATTTGATTTTAAATCAAATTGAATTTTCGCCTCTTTTTTATCTGTGGAAAAACTGAATTTTGACTGAGCACAAAGCTGGATACCTAGCATTAGCGAAATCGTAAAACAGACAAATTTTTGGGGCATTAGGTGAATGTTAAGGTATTTAATATATTAATCTGAACAAAAAGCTGGTATTTTGTTAAATCTAAACAAATTTCATTCCATAAAAACAAGTGGGGACTTTTTTTATGATATTTGCATCTTATTAAAACAAACATGCCTAAGATTTCAAAAAAAGGAAATGACCTGCCAGAATCTCCCATTAGAAAGTTGGTGCATTTTGCAGATGCTGCCAAAGCAAAAGGCATACATGTACATCATCTAAACATTGGGCAACCTGATATTCATGCGCCAGTGGAAGCTATGGAAGTAGTCTCAAACAACTCGCTTGAGTTACTACCCTACGGCTATTCTGAAGGTTCTTTGGAATACAGAAAAGCACTTACCAACTATTATTCAGCACACCACATATCGATTCTTCCCGAAGAAATAATTGTCACAACAGGTGCAAGCGAAGCCTTGTCTTTTACACTCAATAGTGTTTGTGATGCAGGAGACGAAATCATTATACCAGAACCTTTTTATGCAAATTACAATGGCTTTGCCGCAGCGGCAAGTGTCAATGTTATTCCTGTAGTCTCTCTCTTTGATGATCAATTTAAACTACCTTCATTAAAAGAAATTGAAACGAAAATAACGCCTAAAACACGTGTAATACTTTTGTGTAATCCCAGTAATCCAACCGGGTACTTGTACACAAAAGATGAGATAACAGCATTGGGTGGGCTCGCCTTAAAATATGATTTGTTTTTCATTGTTGATGAAGTGTACCGGGAATTTATTTATGATGAAAACCTTTCTCACTTTTCTGTTCTTCAAGTTCCCGGCTTAGAAGAAAACGCCGTAATGATTGACTCTGTTTCAAAACGTTACAGCATGTGTGGGGCACGCGTAGGCGCTATGGTAAGCCGAAATAAAAGCTTACTAGCTACAGCATTGAAATTTGCACACCTGCGCCTTTCTCCAGCGACCTATGCACTAATGGCAAGTGAGGCAGCGCTGAAAGCTCCCGCTTCCTATCTCTCTGGAGTTGTCAAAGAATATACCGCCCGAAAAAATACCCTTATCAGTGCTTTGAGCAAAATAAAAGGGGTGCGTGTGTCTAATCCAACCGGTGCATTTTACTGTATTGTTGAACTACCCGTAAAGGATGCCGAGGTGTTTTCTAAATGGCTGCTTACCGATTTCTCTTATGAAAACGAAACAGTGATGTTTGCGCCAGCAGCAGGCTTTTATTCTACCCCCGGGTATGGACATAAAGAAGTTCGTATTGGTTTTGTACTCAATGAGGATAAATTAATTCGTACTGCTGAAATTTTAGAAAAAGCATTGGAAGCTTATCCAAATCACTAGGGATTGGTTAACTTGCTTTCAAGTATTTATACATGCAGATTCAATCTTCTTTTTCATTAAAAAACTTCAACACTTTTGGCATTGACCAAACAGCAGAAGCTTTTGTTTCTGTCGAAACAGAAACAGCACTAAAAGAAGTCCTCAGCTTAAAAGAATATCCATGTAAATTCATTTTGGGTGGAGGAAGTAATTTGCTACTTACGCGTTCCATAGAAGGATTAACTATTCATGTCAACACCAAAGGAATTCGTGTCATAACTGAAACAGAAGAAACAGTGACAATTGAGGCCATGGCCGGCGAAAACTGGCATGAATTTGTTCAATGGAGCATTGAGCAAGGCTATGGGGGAATGGAAAATCTATCACTTATTCCAGGTAATGTAGGTACAGCATCCATTCAGAACATTGGCGCCTATGGAGTTGAACTCAAAGATATTTTCGTCAGTTGTAGTGCCATTGCTATGCATGATTTACACGAAAAGGATTTCAACCTAAAAGAAGCAACTTTTGGCTACCGAAGCTCTATTTTTAAAACTTCGGTTAAAGGGAAATATGTCATTACTCGTTTACGGGTTTGCCTAACGAAAAGCAACCACAAACTAAATACTGCCTACGGAGCCATTAAAGAAGCTTTGGAGGATTTAGAAGAAACTCCCAAGAACATTGCAGCCGCAGTTGTTTCCATTCGTCAAAGTAAACTCCCCGATCCAAAAGAGATCGGAAACAGTGGGAGTTTTTTTAAAAACCCAGTGGTTTCGTTATCGCACTACAAAGAGTTACAAAAACAACATTCAACTATTCCTTCTTATCCAATAAACAAAGAACAGGTCAAAATTCCAGCTGGCTGGTTAATAGATTCCCTGGGCTTTAAAGGTTATCGAAAAGGAGACGCCGGAGTGCACAAGAAGCAAGCCTTGGTTTTGGTTAATTATGGTTCGGCAACTGGGAAAGAAATTTTGGCTCTTGCGCAGACTATTCAACACAGGGTTAAAGAAGATTTCGACATTTCACTTGAAGCAGAAGTCAATATTATTTAATCTTAGCTTCTATTTTTAGAATCAATTTGAATGGTCACTGGTCCGTCATTGACCAGCGCAACTTGCATATCAGCACCAAACACACCACGCTCAATTTTCTTGCCCAAACCTTCTTCTAGTTTAAGACAAAAAGCCTCATACATAGGAATTGCATGAGTGTGGTTCGCCGCTTTTATGTAAGAAGGACGATTCCCTTTTTTGGTGGAAGCCATGAGCGTAAATTGACTGATAACCAATAACTGTCCGTCGATTTCCACTAAGGAAGAATTCATTACACCGGCTGTATCATTGAAAATACGAAGATTCAGGATCTTGTTTGCTAACCAATCAATATCCTCTTGTGTGTCGGCAGCTTCAACTCCCAGCAAAACCATTAAGCCTTGCCCAATTTGCCCCACTAGGGTTCGATCAACACTAACAGAAGTCTCACTAACACGCTGAATCACGACTCGCATATTAATTTCTATAAGGGGTATCTTGCTCTAATAACTGTAAATAACTCGCATAGCGCGAAGCAGCTATGGTTTCGTTTTCCACTCCTTCTTTAACGGCACAGTGCGGTTCATCGACATGTAAACAGTTATTGAATTTACAATTGGACTTTACGGCATGAAATTCGGTAAAGTAATTCGCTAATTCGTCTGGCTGCATATCAACCACACCAAAACCTTTAATTCCGGGTGTATCGATGATGCGTGCATCGTTGGGCAAATCGAACATCTCAGCATAGGTAGTGGTATGCTGCCCTTGTTGGTGTTGTTCTGATATTTCGGCAGTACGCAAACGCAAATCTGGTGACAACACATTGAGTAAGGTAGATTTCCCTACTCCGCTATGACCTGAAAACATGGACGATTTCTCGCGCATCAAGTCTGCAATCAAGGTTACGTCGACTGGATTGAAACAGGAAATGGAATAGCACGAAAAATCTAAGGCAGTATAGACGCTTTTCATGAATTCAATTTCAGCAATCTCTTCTTCGCTATAAGTATCCATTTTGTTGAACAACAAAATAACGGGAATTTGATAGGCATGCGCAGTAATCAAAAAACGATCGATAAACGCAAAAAAAGTTGGGGGATTATTCAAGGTGATCAACAAGAATGCTTGATCAATATTTGCAGCAATTATTTGTGTTTGCTTGGATAAATTGACCGATCGTCTAACAATATAATTGTGTCTCAGTGTTATTTCCTCAATGATTCCTTTGGTTTCGTCCCCTTCTGTAAAGAGACTAAATTCAACACGATCACCCACGGCAACAGGATTGGTATGCTTGATTCCTTTGAGGCGAAACTTACCTTTGATGCGACATTGATAAAATACACCTTCGGCGCTTTTTACCAAGTACCAGCTTCCTGTAGAACGATAAACGATTCCTTTGAGCAATGCAAACGTTTTAGCTGGGTTAAAGATAAGTTAGATTTGCCGAAAATAGTAGGATTCTTTCTTCATTTACTATCTTTGCACAAAACAAATTGAATGTCCAAAAAAACGATTTTGATGATCTTAGACGGTTGGGGAAAAGCACCCAATCCTGAAGTCTCTGCCGTAGACCAAGCAAAAACACCTTTTATTGATAGTCTCTATCAAAACTTCTCCCATAATGATTTGTATACTGATGGTATGCACGTTGGCCTTCCCGAAGGGCAAATGGGGAATAGTGAAGTTGGTCACATGAACTTGGGTGCTGGAAGAATTGTTTATCAAGATTTGGCTAAAATCAACTTAGCCATTGCAGAAAATACCCTGAAAGACGAAGTTGTTTTGAAAGACGCAATGGCCTATGCCAAAGCAAACGATAAAACCATCCACCTACTTGGGCTTTTATCGAATGGCGGAGTGCACTCTCATGTCAACCATGTCAAAAGCTTATTGAATATTTTAAGTCAAAATAAATGTGCTAAAGTTGCCTTACACGGCTTTACAGACGGAAGAGATGTCGACCCGCAGTCTGGTGCAGGGTTTGTTGCCGATTTAGAAGCCCATATGGCAAAAACCACTGGAAAAATAAGGAGTTTAGTTGGCCGCTACTTTGCTATGGACAGAGACCAGCGTTGGGATCGTGTACAAAAAGCCTACGCACTTTTGGTCAATGGTGAAGGAGCAGCAACATCAGATTTCGTTGCCGCCCTTGAGACCTCCTATCAAAATGGCGTAACCGATGAGTTTATAGAACCTCTCATCAATAATGATGGAGACACTAATATTGAGGAAGGAGATGTTGTGTTGTTTTTCAACTTCAGAACAGACCGAGGACGTGAGTTAACACAAATGCTTTCGCAAAAAGCGTTCCCAGAACAGAGAACAACTCCCCTAGATTTACACTACGTTACCCTGACCAATTACGACAGTAATTACAAGAATGTAAATGTGGTATTCAATAAAGACAACATCGCTGACACGCTGGGAGAAACCATTTCGAATGCAGGTAAAATTCAGATTCGAATTGCCGAAACAGAAAAATACCCCCACGTTACTTTCTTTTTTAATGGCGGTAGAGAAAAACCCTTTAAAGGAGAGGAACGCATTCTATGTCCATCCCCAAAGGTAGCTACCTATGATCTTCAACCCGAAATGAGTGCCTACGAAATTCGTGATGCAATCATTCCTGAAATCCAAAAAGAAACAGCCGATTTTATTTGTTTGAACTTTGCAAATCCAGACATGGTTGGACATACGGGCGATTTAAACGCAGCCATTAAAGCCTGTGAAACCGTAGACGAATGCGCTGAAGCGATAGTTGAAGCGGCTTTAGCGAAAGATTATTCCATCCTAGTTATTGCTGACCATGGAAACTGTGAAACAATGCTGAATGAGGACGGTAGTCCCAATACGGCTCATACGACCAACCCAGTTCCCGTTATCTTAGTGGAAAACGAAAAAAGAACAATTCAGTCGGGTGTACTTGGTGCAATTGCTCCAACCATCTTAGATTTAATGGGTATTCCGCAACCAGCTGCCATGACACAAAAATCATTACTTTAGCTTATGCGCATTTTCTATTTACTTTTATGTCTCCTACTCATTGCTTGTACTGATCAACCCAATAAAAAAGTACCGGCACCAATTGAAAGTGAAATCATTCAAATTCCTGACAGTCTTTTAGGCAAAGACTGGGAAGGAAACAAGATATTAGTTGGGAAAATAAATCTGGCACAGTTGCGCGTGTTTACGTCTTCCGATTGGTACAAAAACGATTATGCCCTGTACAAAGTGAATCAATCGGTCTTAGCAGAAATCAAACCCTTGCTGAAAGACAAGAAAGTAAGTCTAATCATGGGAATATGGTGCGAAGACAGTCAACGTGAAGTTCCAGGAATGATAAAGATTTTAACTGAAGCCGGCTACCCCACTGCTAACATGGAAATCATTGCTGTTGATGAAGACAAAACAACACCAGGGAAGTTAGAGAAAGCCTTTGATTTGTTCAATGTTCCGACGCTAATTTTTTCAGCAAAGGATACAGAAATCAATCGAATTGTTGAGTTTCCAATCAATAGCTTAGAACAAGATATCTTGGCTATTTTACGTGGAGAGGACTATAAAAACGCATATTCAGAATGAGTGCAATTATCTTAAAAAATGCAGAAGAAATTGAATTATTGCGCGAAAGCGCATTAATTGTTTCCAAAACATTGGGCATGTTGGCCAGTGAAATAAAGCACGGAATTTCAACACTAGAACTGGATGCAAAAGCAGAAAGCTTCATCAGAGATCACGGAGCAGAACCTGGTTTTTTGGGTTTGTATGATTTCCCCAACACCCTTTGTATGAGTCCCAATGCACAGGTAGTGCATGGAACTCCTAATAGTGATCTGCTACAAGAAGGGGATATTATCTCCATCGACTGTGGTGCACTTAAAAATGGTTATTATGGCGACCATGCCTATACATTTGGCGTGGGAGAAATTGACCCTGCTACCGAAAAATTATTGCGCATTACCAAAGAATCCCTTTATGTCGGAATCGATAGTTTTCGTGCAGGAAACAGGATTGGAGATATGGGCTTTGCTATACAACAATATTGTGAAAAAGAAGGCTATGGTGTGGTTCGCGAACTTGTTGGACACGGCTTGGGAACTACCATGCACGAAGGACCAGAAGTTCCCAATTACGGAAAACGTGGACGGGGTAAAAAGTTTGTCGATGGAATGGTCTTGGCCATAGAACCCATGATCAACGGAGGTACGCATCGTATTAAACAACTGAAAGACGGTTGGACAATCTTAACTGCCGACGGTCAACCTTCTGCTCATTTTGAGCACAATGTGGCTTTGGTCGACGGGAAACCAGAGTTACTATCTACTTTTCACTACATCTACCAAGCATTGGGAATTCAAAGTGAAGAAGAAACTCCCTTTCGAAAACAACCCCTAACGGCATGAAATGGTTGTTGAATCTTTTTCCACGCCCTTGGCTAATCTCCTTGAGCATTTGGTTACGTCCATTGATCAAGCTTTATTACAGTGGAAATCGTTTTGAGGATCCTATTGATGGAAGTAGCTATCGAAAATTCCTACTCTATGGGTATGACAAACTAAGGAAGAATGCTCTCTGCCCTGGAACGCTTTCGCTTGAACGCCATCGTTTACTTTGGCTCTATTTAACACATGAAACAACATTTTTAAAAGATCACATCAAAGTATTACACATTGCGCCAGAACAAGTTTTTTACACCAAATTCAAGGGCTTTGATCATTGGGATTATACCACCACAGATCTTCATTCTCCTTTAGCCGACGTGAAAGCAGACATTTGTGCACTCCCATTTGAGGATAACTCCTATGATTTGATTTTATGCAATCATGTTTTGGAACATATTCCTGATGATCATACTGCCATGAAAGAACTTTATCGTGTCTTAAAAGAGGGCGGTACATTGATTGCACAAGTTCCTTTGGATGAAAACCGTACAACTACTTTTGAAGATGACAGCATCATACATTTCAAGGAAAGAACGAAGGTGTTTGGGCAATATGATCATGTACGTATATACGGAACTGATTATTACGAACGCCTAGAAGCAATTGGTTTTTCTGCAAACGGAATTGATTTTTTATCTAGTCTCAGTGCTGAGGAATGTCTACGCTATGCTTTACCAAAAAAAGAGCGAATTCCTGTCGCTAAAAAGTAGACTTACTGTTTACGCTTTACTTCTTTGACTAAACGGGCAACGGTTGTTTCTAATTGTTTGATGCGCATCTCCTGTTCAATAGCAAACAAATACAATTCCTTGATTTTTTCTAACTGAAGTTCTGAGGCCCGGTTCAATATAATCCCACCCTGCGCTTTAATCATTTCAGCACTTGGAATATTAGGTAAATGTCGATGCTGCTGTATAAACTGCTCAATAGCGGCTAGATTAAGAAAACGATACTTTGGGTTTTCTTTACTTTCTCCCGTATAAAAATAGTCAAACACATAGTTGGGAGTAAGTGTTGCAGAGGCAATAATACTCCTAGATGCAATTATGGTTCCAGAAACAACCAATGTTCCTTCGGTGGGTGTGCTATCGCCAATGCCGATATTTCCGTTTTTTAAAATCACTAATGCATCCAATTTTTTGGAGGAATTGGACCCATTTCCAACAACAAACAAACGGTCATCTGAATTCCAAGAAGATGTACTCAAAGGAGGGGCAATAGTATTATAACTGCCAAAAGCAGTGGCAGCATAGCTTTGCGCTTCTGTCGCATTTCCCATAGCGATACTTCGGTCACCAGAAGCCTGGGTTCTATAACCCATTCCAAAAGAACGCTCAACTATATTGACTTCGTTCCATGAACTACCTGAAGCATAGCCTGCACGGAAAGCTGCCTTACTTTTGTCGAAAAAGAAACGAGCATCATCTAGGACTCCCGTTTGATTATCCAGCGTATCAGATCCGAATACAAAATCATGAGAAGAAGTTCCAACTCTGGACCGAACTATATTACCATTTACTTCGAATAAATTAACCGCCGCTAAAGTGGATAAATCCAGTGTTTGAGTATTCCCATTACTAATAGCTATCGTTAATGTATTACTGGCATTTAGATTGGATACTTGTATTGTTTGACTATCCGTTTTGGTTGAAGCCGAGGATAAAGAGGACAAATCTAGTGTTTGTGTATTCCCGTTACTGATAGCAATGGTCAGGGTGTTACTAGCATTCAATGACGAAACCTGTATGGTTTGACTATTGGTATTCGAAGAAATTCCAGGAGTACCCGGTGGGCCTTGAATACCTTGCAGCCCTTGAATTCCCTGAATGCCTTGAGCTCCTAGTGGGCCTTGAATTCCTTGGGGACCAACAAGAGTTGAAGAATTCACTCCCAGTAATGCCAAAGCATTCATAAATAAAGGCTGAACATCCACTTCATTACCATTTGATATGCCAATCATTGTTGTTGAAACGGTTAAGACTTGACTATCTGATGTTGAAAGCATACCCAAATCAAGTAACTCTTCTTGCCCATCAGCTTTTCGATAACGAATATTTTGACTGAATACGGGGTTTCTATTCGATAATAAATTTGTTCCTGCAATCAAACCCCATTCCGCTAGGGCTTCGTTTTAGACACATAAATCATTTTCATAATCCTGATAAAAAAGCATTCCATTAGTGGGGTTTTCTATGGTGGGAGTAGCGCCCATGCTTTGCGAAAGAATATGCTCATTTGATAAATTTTCCCAATGGATTCCTAACTCTTTTGACGAAGAAGTTATTCGTGAACGCGCATACTGAATTTTTTGGCTGTCCGTATTAAAAATCAATAAGCCAGGAGGGACATCTTCCCCAAAAAAGGTATTACGTTGTTGGGTAGATAACCGCGGAAGAAGAAGGCCTTTTTCTGTACTTTATAGTTCGAGTAAAGCATAAGGTGAAATGAAATCAATAT